>ERZ779842.45-NODE-45-length-154740-cov-29.444930_pt1 | contig 154740 bp, 130 predicted proteins | sample MGYA00511095_ERZ779842 | MGnify/ENA primary metagenome ERZ779842 (study PRJEB29588, sample SAMEA2154036) | human gut metagenome | biome: human gut; feature: human-associated habitat; material: faeces | place: Denmark | collected 2008/2010 ... | reverse complement strand
GGAAGCACAGGTGGAAGCGGTTCAGGCGATAGTGGAAGCACAGGTGGAAGCGGTTCAGGTGACAGCGGAAGCACAGGTGGAAGCGGTTCAGGTGATAGTGGAAACATAGGTGGAAGCGAAAGTGGTAGTGAAACCGGAAGTTCAGAAGCCGCAGGTAATTAACTATTGCTTTTGATTTGTGTTGCAAAGCAAGGAGGATACGAAAAACAATGAAATGTTTAATACTTGCCGGAGGCAGCGGAGACAGCCTTTGGCCATTGTCAAGAAAGAATTATCCAAAGCAGTTTATGAATATTAAAGAAGGTCGTTCACTTTTACAGGAAACGGTCGTTAGAAATATGCCATTTTGTGATGAATTTGTTATTGTCACAAAGGAGAGCTACAGGAATATAGTCAATGGTCAGATGAAAGCATTTCAGAGTCTGAAGTACCGGCTTATTCTTGAGGGTTCACCAAAGGGGACAGCTGCGGCAATTATGCTTGGAAATATGTTCTGCAATCAGTCGGAACTGGTTTTTGTAGTAACTGCGGATCATTTGATAGAGGGTCAGGAGTACAGAGAAGCAGTTCTTAGAGGCAAGGAACTTGCTAAAGAAGGATATGTTGCGGCTATAGGAATCAAGCCGACAGACAATGCTTCCGGATATGATTATATTATAAAAGATGAAGAGGATGTATTAGGTTTTATCGAGAGACAGCAGTTCGATTTGAAAAGCGATTCATATAAGAATAAAGAATATCTTTGGAACAGCGGAATGTATATATACAGAGTTGGGGATCTTATAAACAGTGTGAAAAATATTTCACCTGAATTATATAATACATGTCGTTCGGCAAAGAGAAGAACTCCTGCAATAAGACGAGGCATCCGCTTTTCTGAAAATGTGATGAAAGATATTCCTACAGGCAGTATTGAGCAGATTGTATTTTCAAAGAACAGTATTGTAAAAGTTGTTGAGGCAGAATTTGGCTGGAAAGATGTCGGCAATGTAAGTGATCTTGACGGATTTGGCAGTGTGACACATTCTGATTATGTAATAAAGAATAATTGTGAAGATGTGTCAGTCGTAAACAATGCAGAGAGACAGCTTGTTGTAACAAATGATTTGAATGATATAGTAGTTGTAAATACTGAAGATGCAGTTTATGTTTCTTCAAAAGAACGTGCAAAAGATATTAAAGATATAATAAAAGATAACCGTGAAAAGTACGAAAGTTATTTTGATTACAACAGACTTTCTTATCGTGAATGGGGAATTCATGAACTTCTTACTTGGTCCGAAGGGTACAAAGTAAAGAAAGTAACAGTTTTTCCGGGAATGAGCATGAATCTTCACCAGCATGAGATGAGAAGTGAGCACTGGGCTGTTGTTGAAGGTACAGCGACTATCACACTCGGTCAGGAGACAAGGGATTATCATAAGTTTGAAAGCGTATTTGTGCCTATTGGAATGAAGCACAAAGTTGCTAATAAAACAGATAAAAATGTTGTTATTATAGAGATTGGAATAGGTGAGGTTGTATCTGAGAGAGATATTGTAAAGATATATACAGATGAATCTTCTGAGGGTAATTATATTGCAACACAGGATAATCCTGTTATAAAGCTTGACCCTGCATTTAAGGATAATCTCTGGGGCGGCACGAAGCTTCGTACTGTATTCGGCAAGAAATGCGATTATGATATTATTGCGGAAAGCTGGGAATTATCAGCACATCCGGATGGACCAAGCCGTATAGCAGATGGTAGATACAAGGGTATGCTTTTTGGCGATTATCTTTCAATTATCGGAAAAGAAAGTCTTGGCTGGAAATGTCAGGCACAGGACAGATTCCCTATCCTTATAAAGTTTATTGATGCAAAGCAGGCATTGTCAGTACAGATTCATCCTGATGATGAATATGCACTTGAAAATGAAGGCGAGTATGGCAAGAATGAGATGTGGTATGTTGTTGACAGTGAACCGGGCTCATATCTTTACTGCGGACTTAAAAAGAATACTGATAAAGAAGAGATTGAACGCAGAATTGCAGATAATACAATAACAGACATTCTCAATAAAATTGAAGTTAAAAAGGGCGATGTTGTTATGGTTAAAGCCGGAACAATACATGCTATAGGAGCCGGAATAATTATCTGTGAAATCCAGCAGAACTCAAACTGCACATACAGAATGTATGATTATGACAGAAGAGATAAGTATGGCAATCCGAGAGAACTTCATGTTAAAAAAGCACTTGATGTTGTTGACACAAAAGCTTATGTGAAAGATAATACAACGGAAGTTATGCTTGAGGAAAATGAGCATTATTCCCTTGAACGTCTTGTACAGTGCAAATACTTTGAATGTCTCAAATATGAGATAAAAGACGAAGTTAAGATTGTTGCAGATGAATCATCATTTGTTTCACTTGTATTTATAGAGGGAAGCGGAACGATAGAGGCAGATGATTATAAGCAGGAAGTTCCGTTCAAAGCGGGAGAAAGCTTCTTTGTAAGTTCAGGAAAAAGAAGCATTAATATTAAAGGAAAAGGCACATGCATAGTAACACATGTATAAATACACGAAGTGTATTTATATATGTGTTACATGGACACAATGTGTCATGTAAGCCCGCATCAGCTGCGGGCTTTACGACGTAAAATAAAAAGGCAGGTTTCTGATGAAAAGCGGCGGTAAGAAGACAAGGATTGTGCTTTACAGTGCAAGTATTATATTGGTATTATTTTATATAATTGTAATGTGGTGGGGAATTACCCCAAAAGTAGGAATTGAATATAAGATGTATTATATAACGCACGAACTTTCTGACTGGCCGGGATATGGCAGATTAAGCTATAAACTTGGAACCAAAGAAATCTGTACATCATACAAAGACAGAAATGGAAGTCCTTATACATGGGATGTATGTGTGAGGAAAGGTCAGGGCTGGAACAGGGAGCAGTATGACGGAAGCGTAAGCAATGCATCTGAAAGCTACATATATTATCTTCCTGAAAAAAATGCGGATAATGTTACATATACGATTGAGGTAAAAAATGTTACAGGAGCCGTAAAGGTATATGCGGATGATAAGCAGATAGGTGAGTTTGAAAAAGACGGAACATACAGTTTTAAAGCAGGAAATGCTGTGAGTGATAAATTATTTACAATAAAATTTGAGACAGAAAGAGGAAGCAGTTTTACACTGTGGAGTACCTGCCTTGAATAATGCAGGCTGGTTGATTATTAAGTGATGGAGGCGTTATGAAAGACAACAAATCGTTATTTCAGAGAGTAAAATTATATGCCATACCCGGATTGATTACGTGTGCGGTTATTGTATTTATTTATGTTTTTAAAGGTATATGGCCGTTTGGAGCTAACCGTATAGATTATTTTGACAATATGCAGCAGGTAGCACCACTATATGCACATCTTTGGGACTGGATGCATGGAAAGGCGTCATTGTGGTTTGACTGGTACACAGGATTTGGCACGAATGTATCAATGAGTATATCTGCATTTTCAATGCTTAGTCCTTTTAATCTTTTGCTGTATCTTTTTCCGAGAACTCTGATACTTGAAAGTATATCAATACTTACGCTTGTAAAAATGATATTTATGGCAGTTGCCATGTATGCATATATTAATAAAAAATATAACAGACTTTCATATAATATGAAAGTTTTATTTTCACTTATGTATACATTCTGCGGATATACAGTGCTCTATGGTTCATGCTTTACACCATGGATGGATATAGTTGCATTATTCCCACTCCTTATGCTTGCATATGAAAATATGATGCAGACAGGCAAAAAGCTTTTTTACATAATAATGGTTGCAATTATTTTCATAATTAACTATTATCTCGGTGCCATGTCACTTGTATACATATTCCTTATAAGCGGTGCGTATGTTCTTCTTATGTCTAAGAAAGAAAAAATCAAGGAACATGCATGGAATCTTGGAATCGGAACTGTTGCAGGACTTGGGCTTTCATGTTTTGTGCTTGTGCCTGTAATGATGCAGCTTTCAGGCTCACAGAGAGGTGGCTCCGGACAGGGAATTGTATCGCAGTATATCGGCTGGATAAAGAGTGCTATTATATCTGACGGACAGATGGCAGCATTTCAGAGATGGATGATGCTTTATGGAATGGCATTTGCAGCAGCAGTAATAATTATGGGCTTAAAGAAGTTCAAAGAAGAGAAGAATACTATAAGATATATGATTTCCCTGCTTCTTATTTCGCTTCTGCCAATTGTTGTCGAAGGAATCAATCTTATGTGGCATTTTGGTTCGTATAACGGATATACGTTAAGAAACGGATATATTGTCGCATTTACGCTTATAACTGTTGCTGCGTATTTTGCACAGCGGATGTTTGAAGAAGTGACAGCTGATAAAAAACAGCTTGTAAAACAGCTTGTCATATTTGTTGTAGCGGCAGCTGTATATGCAGTTATTTATAATATTATTCCTTCAAATGATATCATCTTAGCAGCATTTATATTATTTATAGTGATATTTATAGCAGCATTTATTTTTTATAATAAAAAGCTTAAAAAAGATGGAATTGGATTTGATTTTAATACTATTATAGCGATAGTTGCTATAGAAGTATTTATTGGTGCATATTCGCTTATCGGGCCACCTAAGTTTTATGAATATGAGCCATATCAGTATGGCGATTATGTCCAGGCTGCGAATGAAGTAAAGGATTCACTTGATATTGAAGAGTCTGTGACTGAAAGAATTGTCAATCCAGATATAAGCCTTAATGCCAACTATCCGCTTATTTTAAGGAGAAGTGCAATGTCAAGCTTTACGGCGGCCCTTCAGAGTGATACACAGAGTTATTCAAAGAAATTTGGTTACTCTAAGTATTTCCTCTGGCTTCTTGATTCAGGCGGCACGGTATTTACTAATTCACTCTTTCATGTTACTCAGGCAGTCAATGTGAATGAACTTGATTCACAGATGTATACAGCAGTAAGAAGTGATGGAGACTATACGTTATATGATGCTAATTACAAGCTTCCTTTTGCAATGAGTGTAAATAAAAACATTACACGTCAGGATTTCAGCGGCAACTGGGAAGATTTACATAATATTTTCTACAAGGCACTCACTAATGACACACAGGATATTGTTAATGGCATGTCATATACTAAGAAAGAGTCATCGGTTATAAGGGAGTATAATGTAAGAGCAGATGGAAAACAGGCTGTTTATATTAATATTGTTGATGTAAATAACCGTAATACAGATGCTAATGCTTCATGGCTTATAAGTTCAATGCATATATATGTCAATGGTGAAGCGGTTCTTGTTCCGACACTTGGTGATGTTAAGAATACAGCATATTTTACAGATTATAATAATAATCTCGTATATCTTGGCACATTTGAGAATGAGAATTTTACAATAAGAGTTGAATATGATGACCCATGGTATCTGAAGGTAAGTGAGGTATCATTTGCCGGACTTGATATGGATAAGATGCAGTCACTTGTCGATAAACATGCCGATGATTACTGTGAGACATCATATACTTCAGATTCGCTTACAGTTAAGCTTAACGGAAGCGGTGTAAATAATATGGCACTTATTCCTGTTGTATACAGTGATAACTGGAATGTAAAGGTGAATGGAAAGAAAGTAAAAGCTAAGAGTGTCTGCGGACTTTTTACAGGTGTTGATATTCATGCAGGTGAAAATGTGATTGAGATGACATTTGAGCCTAAAGGCAAAAAAGCAGGAATGCTTATATCTTTAGCAACACTTATTATGATGATAGCATCAGCACTTATTTTGAAGTTTACAAAATTGAAAGTGCCAGCTTTATTAAAAATGTGTGCAGCATTCATATATCTTGAACTTTATAATATTGTAATTGTTGCAATGTTTTTAATTCCTGTAGTAGCGGCAATTCCGGCATTGATTTATCAGATTGTTATAAGGCTGATGCAGCTGTTCTGATGCAGCTGTCCAAATAGGGGATAAAGAATGAATACTTTGATTGAAAAATACAAAAAGAACAGTAATTTCAGACTGGCTGTTCAATTGCTTTTTATACTTGTACTATCAAGGGTGGTTATGCTTATTATGGTACCGGTATACAATGGAATTATGGGAACAAACCGGTCATTTAGTTTCCTTATGAATGAGTGGGATGCAAAAAGATACCAGTTTATGGTAGATAATGGATATACATTTCCTCTTGATACTGACCCGCAGGCGAACTGGGCGTTCTTTCCGATGTATGTTATTGTCTGCCAGTTTGTGAAACTGCTCACATTCTGGAAAGCCGATACGTACTGGGTTGGCATGTTTGTATCAAATGTGTGTATTTATATAGCAGCATATTTTGGTATAAAATGGCTTCGAGACAGATATGAAATAAATAATGGTACACAGCCGGATATTAATAATAATTATGGAATTCTTCTTGGAGTTCTTATGTTTATGGCACCATATTCATTTTACTGTGCATCTGTTTATACTGAAGCGATGTTTATAATGTTTATTGTTTTATTCTTTTATTTCAGCCAGAAAAAGCAATGGCTTATTGCGGGACTTATGTCTGCATTTGCAAGTGCAACAAGAATTGTGGGCTGTACACTTGTATTTGCACTGATTATCGAACTTTATCTTGACTATAAGAATAAAAATACAGTTATTGACAGCAAAAAAGCAGGAATCTGGCAAAACGTCAGAGATTTTGTGGTTCATTTTATAAAGACGCCGAAAGAGATATTGTCAGTTATGCTTTGTCCTCTCGGAACATTTATATATATGACATTTTTGAGATTTTTCTGCGGAGATGTGTGGGCATTCATGCATGTTCAGATTGCCTGGAGAGAAGATTCATATTTTCCTGTAATCGGAGTTATATGGAAAGCGTGTACCGGGCAGATTGAACCAAGATATACATATATGGGCTGGTTCTGTATTGCAGCATTTGCTGTATATGCATATATGATTTACAGAAAATATTATTCAATGGCATTTTTTGGAATAATAGCACTTCTTGTCCCACTAACATCACATGTTATGAGCACATGCAGATTTATAATAGGTTCATTTGTCATATTTATTGGTGTGTATGATTTGATGACTGCCGGTGGACGGGAGTATTTGGAATTAAAAAATGAAAAGAAAGTAATTACTATTGATTCTATTGTTTTAATAATCTTTTTTGCTTTAGAGTTATTTTTATTGTTTTTGTGGTATAATTCTGATTGCTGGCTGATGTAGTATTACGTATATAGATATGTGGAATACTGAGAGGGAATGCTGGAAAGAAAAGGAGAAACGGTCATTGAAAATTAAACTTAAAAGAAGGAAAGGAACAAATAAAAAACAAAATAATCAGAATTTGAGAAAATTTGGCGAAAGACTAAATGTTTTTTTCAGCGACAGGAAGAATGTTGCTGTTACATCATTGTTTGTAATCATTATTGTTATAGCTTCGGTCTGTGGAGTTGTAGGCTGGAAAAAGGTCAACAGACCTAAGAATAAGGAAGTATTGACGACAGAGGCACTCTCTGAGACTGAAAAAATTACGACAACCCAGGCGGAAACGGAAACTGAGACGGAAACGGAAACTGAGACGGAAACTGAGACGGAAACGGAAGAAGAGATTGCGTATGAGGAGTTTGATGAGATGATGGAGGAAGAAGTTCCGGATGAGGATCAGGCACCATGGGAACTTCCACCAAGAACTATGACATCTGAATGTATACCATATGACGGACAATACAGGGAGATTTCTTGTTGGGGGGATTCGATGACATATGGAACTAACAGTGGTCCGGGAAGTATAACTGTCAATGGAATGAAGAAAAATGTTTCGTATTATTCATATCCTCAGACGTTGCAGGAACTTACAGGAATTACTGCATATAATTTTGGTATGCCGGGTGCTACATCTGATGAAATTGCCATGATGCAGGGTGGACTTGCAATGAAAACGGACAGGACTGTAACAGTAAAAGATACGAATGAGGCAGAACTTAGAATAATAAGATCTGATAATAATGAATTTATTTCTAACGACTGGGGATTTCTTGATGATGTTTATATATTAGACAGAGTGTTCCATGTAAGAAAAACAGATGACAGACATTATATTTCAAGAATATATGAACTTGAGTTAAATAGTGAAGTACAAAATTCTAAAGAACTTGTAATGCTTTCAGATGTCAAGGGGAAAGATTCAAATGCGGCTGTTATAAAAGAGACTGAGGCGGTAGAAAAAGAAAATCCGTCAAAAGAAACCGCAACACAGAAACCGACGACAGAACCAGCAACACCGGCATATGAGACAATTACAATACCTGAGGGAACGAGAGTTTACACAAAGACAGCAATTGATCACAGCGGTGATATTCTTATTCTTGAAATTGGAAGTAATGGCGGTTGGGAAAATGATTATAAGACACTTATTCTTCAATATGATGCCATGATTCAGGAGTTTGGTTGTAAATATTATATTGTTGTAGGTGACACGGACGACCCGGGAACATCTATCGGTGATCTCAGTCAGGGGGAAACAGATGCAAACGGTAATTATATAGGTACAGGTGATACTTCTTGGGAAGCTGCATTAAGACTTGCATATGGTGACCATTTTATTAATATGCGAACATATTTAATCGAAAATGGTCTTAAAGATACAGGTATAATGCCTACAAAAGATGATTTGGAAAATTATAAAAGAGGTAATATCTCAAAGAGACTTCGTTCAGACTGGACACATCTTAACTGTATGGGTTATTATTCAAAAGGAAAAGGCATATATCTTAAAGGTGTAGAACTCGGATATTGGAGTTGATACTTGTATATTTTATAAATAAGTATTATAATCAATTAGCTTAGACACAAGCGATAATACGGATTTATTTTGAATAAAAAGGAGAAAATACAATGTTATCAGTAGTAGTACCTACATTTAATGAGGGAAAGAATATTAGAAATCTTGTAACACAGATAGATGAGGCACTTAAAGGAATTGATTATGAGATTCTTTTTGTGGATGACAGTAAAGATGATACACCACAGATAATTATGGAGGTTGCAAAAGATTTCCCGGCTGTGAGAATGGAACACAGAACAGGTGAGAGCGGACTTGCAACAGCAGTTCTTAAAGGCTTCAGACTTGCAAAAGGTGAGTATATGGCATGTATGGATGCGGATTTACAGCATCCTCCGATTGTGCTTAAATATATGTATAAAGCTATGGAAGCGGGTGCTGATTTCTGTATTCCAAGCCGTCTTATTCCCGGTGGCGATGACGGCGGACTTAACTGGTACAGAAAGTTTGTATCAGGAACTGCAAGAAAGATTGGACAGATTATGCTTCCGTGTTTAAGACAGATTTCTGACCCTACAAGCGGACTTTTCATGTTCAGAAGAGAAGTAATTGAACATGCTGACCTTCAGCCAATTGGATGGAAGATTATGGTAGAAGTTCTTGCTATGGGTACATATTCAAAAGTTATAGAGATTCCTTACAAGTTCCAGCAAAGAACAGAGGGCGAATCAAAGCTTTCAGGAAAAGTTACAATGGAATACTTAAAGCAGCTCAAAGACTTGAGAAAGAGATATAACAAGGCTAACAAGTATAAAGTTGAAATATGGTCTGAAGATAAGATGCTTGGAAGATAATCTAGGAGAACAGATATGTCATTCATTTCTGCGGGGTTTTTATTTACAATTATGATTACGGCATTTATATATTATCTTATGCCGAAAAAGTATCAGTGGGTTGTGCTGCTGATTATGAGTTTTGCTTTTTATGCTACATATGGAATTAAATATATGGGGTATATTATATTTACGATAATATCGTCTTATATATTTACAATTAAGATGGAGGCTTGCGTTGATAAGAAAAATCGACGCAGGCTTCTAATTGCATGCCTTTTATGCAATTTTGGTATATTGACGGGCATGAAATATATCAATTTCTTTATAAGCAATATCAATGCAGTGGGAGCATTATTTGGAAGTACAGCAAAGCTTCCGGGATTTAAGATTATAATGCCTCTTGGAATTTCATTTTATACATTCCAGACTATGAGTTACGTGATAGATGTATATCAGAAAAAGTATGAGGCACAAAAAAATATATTTAAACTTGCTCTTTTTACGGCATTTCTTCCTCAGCTTTTGCAGGGACCTATCGGAAGATACGACAGACTTGCACCGCAGTTTTTTGAAGGACATGACTTTGATATTAAGAATGTGGAGTTTGGCATGCAGCGTATGGCATGGGGACTTGCAAAGAAGCTGATTCTTGCAGACAGGGCCTACGTTGCGGCAAATACTGTATTTTCAAGTCTGAATACATATTCGGGAGTACATATTGTATTTGCACTTCTTTTGTTTTCTATATATGTATATTGTGATTTCGCCGGCGGAATGGACCTGGTAATCGGTGCGTCAGAAATATTCGGGATACATCTTGATGAGAACTTCAGACAGCCGTATTTTTCAAAAAATCTTGGCGAGTTCTGGAGAAGATGGCATATCAGTCTTGGTACATGGATGAAAGATTATATTTTCTATCCGTTTTCTATATCTAAACATATGCTTCATTTTGGTAAATTTGCAAAAAAACGTTTTGGTAAAACAACAGGAAGAGTCCTTCCTATATGTCTTGCCAATATTCTTATATTTTTTATAGTAGGTGTATGGCATGGTGCATCGTGGAAGTATATACTGTACGGTCTCTATAACGGTATAATCATTGCACTCAGCAATCTGTTAAAGCCTGTTTATGCATCTATGGCAAAAAAATGCCATATAAATACTTCATCACGCTATTGGAAGGTTGTAAGTATTATAAGGACATTTATAATTGTTAATATTGGCTGGCTTTTCGACGCCTGTTTGACAGCAGAACTTGCATTTAAGGCCTTTACAGGGATATTCAGGGGATTTACTTTTTCAGTTCTTGCAAATGGCAGTCTTTTAAGACTTGGGCTTAATATGAGGGATTACAAGATTCTGATTGTAGGAACAGTTATTTTATTTATAACAAGTGTAATGAAAGAAAAAGGTATTAATTTACGTGAATTTGTTGCACAAAGACCGCTTGTTGTAAGATGGGCATTATATATAATTCTTATATTTGCAACAGCACCGTTTGGATATGTCGGAAGTACGACTGAATTTGTATATGCACAGTTTTAGGAGAGTATTATGAAGAAAAGAAAAGGTCTTATTGCAGCAGTGGTGTTCATAATTCTTGTCACTGCTATCAACCAGTTTCTTAATTATGCTTTGGTGCAGCCCGGACTTGGCAGGACAATGTTTTATGAGTGTAAAAATAATGATTATGAATGTCTTATTCTTGGTGCATCACATGGAAGTTATGGCTTTGACAGCAGCAAAATGAGCGAAGAGCTTGGAATGTCCACAATGAATATGTGTATAGGCGGAGAGTATATGTATGATGCATATTATATTTTAAAATATGCATTAAAATACAAAAAATTAAAAACAGTAATACTTGACCTTGATTATCAATATTTTGTAAACCAGCATGATGAGAGTATTCTTTTTAATAATGTATACAATGCTTATCCGGCATGTAGTGAAAAGCTTGGGTATTATATGCACAAAATGGCAAGAGAAGAGTACCGGGGAACATTTCTTCGATGGACTAATTACTGGCAGTGCTACAAGACTGTTGGAAAGACGATTAAATTAAAGCAGTCAGACGCATATAAGAATTATTCTCCTGAAGTTGTCAGCATGAATAAATATGATACATATATGGGAAATGGTTTTGTATCAAGGAGCAAAGATTATAAGAAATCGACAACGTCATGTCTTGACTGGGACGAGAACAAGCTTGACAGCGAAGAGGGGGAATATGTTGGGAAGATTGTTAATCTCTGTCGTAAAAACGGAATTAACATAGTACTTACAACAGTTGTGCAGGATCCTGACACAGTGGCTGAAAAATGCAGCGGTTTTGCACAGGCGGATGCATATCTTAGCAATCTTGCAGCACAGCTTGATGTCAAATACCTTAATTTCAATAAGTTAAAGTTTGATGTACTTGACAGAACAACAGATGATTTCTATGATAAAGAGGGTCATATGTATGGTGATATGGCTGAAAAGTTTAGTGCAGTCTGTGCAAAGGCTGTAAAAGAAGCTATCGCTGATACTTTAAACGAAGAAGACTATTTTGATAAGGATATGTCTAATCTTTATAAAAAATAAATTTTTACTTAATAAATATGAAAAGAGGTAGTACAATGTCTATTTTAGTAACAGGCGGTGCCGGATATATCGGCAGTCATACGGTAATCGAACTTCTTAATGCAGGATATGAAGTTGTAGTGCTTGATAATCTTGTTAATTCATCAAAAGAGTCTCTTAAAAGGGTAGAAGAGATTACAGGTAAAAAAGTAACATTTTACGAGGGCGATATTGCTGACCGTGAATTGTTAAAGAAGATGTTTGAAGCTGAAAATATTGACAGCTGTATTCATTTTGCAGGTCTTAAAGCAGTTGGTGAGTCAGTGTCAAAGCCGCTTGAATATTATAGTAATAATATAGCAGGTTCTCTTGTTTTATTTGATGAGATGAGAAATCATAATGTTAAAAATATTATATTTTCTTCATCTGCGACAGTTTATGGAGATCCGGCATTTGTACCTATCACAGAAGAATGTCCAATGGGTGAGATTACTAATCCTTACGGAAGAACAAAGGCAATGCTTGAACAGATTCTTACTGATATCCAGAAGGCTGACCCTGAATGGAATGTAATTCTTTTGAGATATTTTAATCCTATCGGGGCACATAAGAGTGGAAAAATCGGAGAAAACCCGAATGGAATTCCAAATAACCTTATGCCATACATCACACAGGTTGCAGTCGGCAAATTAAAATGTCTCGGCGTGTTTGGCGATGATTATGATACACCGGACGGAACATGCATAAGAGATTATATTCATGTATGTGACCTTGCAGATGGACATGTAAAGGCAGTTGAGAAGTTAAAGTGCAATCCGGGAATAGAAATTTACAACCTCGGAACAGGAAAAGGTTCTTCGGTTCTTGATGTTGTAAAGACATTTGAGAAGGCATCAGGTGTAAAGATTCCTTATGAGATGAAGCCAAGAAGAGCCGGTGATGTTCCTGTTAATTACTGTGATGCAACAAAGGCTGAAAAAGAACTTGGATGGAAAGCGAAGAGAGATTTATTTGATATGTGTGAAGATTCATGGAGATGGCAGAAGAGCAATCCTAATGGATATGAAGCATAATAATAGAGATTCATAATATTTATTGTATTAATGTGAAAGTGAGGCAGTTATGGGCAAATATTTTGGAACAGACGGTTTCCGTGGTGAGGCAAATGTAAATCTCACAGTGGAGCATGCTTACAAAGTCGGAAGATTTTTAGGATGGTTTTACGGGAAAAATCATGAAGATGGAAAGGCAAAGATTGTAATTGGAAAAGATACAAGAAGAAGCAGCTATATGTTTGAGTATTCACTTGTAGCCGGACTTACAGCATCAGGAGCTGACGCATATCTTTTACATGTTACAACGACTCCGAGTGTGTCATATGTTACAAGAACAGAAGATTTTGACTGTGGAATTATGATTTCAGCAAGCCATAATCCTTATTATGATAATGGAATCAAGCTTATCAATGATAAGGGCGAGAAGATGAGAGAAGATGTCATCGGAGAGATTGAAAAGTATCTTGACGGTGAGATGACAGAGCTTCCATTTGCTACAAGAGAAAAAATTGGATGTACTGTTGATTATGCTGCCGGACGTAACAGATATATGGGCTATCTTATGAGTCTTGCAATCTATTCTTTTAAGGGTATGAGAATTGGACTTGATGCAGCAAACGGAAGTGCGTGGTCACTTGCAAAGAGTATATTTGATGCACTCGGAGCAAAGACATATGTGATTCATGCAGAGCCTGACGGATTAAATATCAACAACGGCTGCGGTTCCACACACATCGAAAGTCTCTGTGAGCTTGTAAAAAGAGAACACCTTGATGCCGGATTTGCGTTTGACGGAGATGCGGACAGATGCCTTTGTGTTGACGAGAATGGCAATGTTATAAACGGAGATCATATTTTATACATCTATGGCTGTTATATGAAAGAAAGAGGCAAGCTTGTAGACAATAAGGTTGTAACTACTGTAATGTCGAATTTTGGACTTTATAAGGCATTTGACGCGGTTGGAATTGATTATGAAAAGACAGCAGTCGGTGACAAATATGTATATGAATGCATGTCAAAGAATGGTTACAGACTGGGTGGAGAGCAGTCAGGACATATTATTTTCAGCAAATATGCAACAACAGGCGACGGTATAATCACTGCAATCAAGATGATGGAAGTAATGCTTGCAAAGAAAAAGACGCTTGGACAGCTTGCATCACCTGTTGTTATATATCCTCAGGTGCTTAAAAATGTGCGTGTGACAGATAAGACAGAGGCACAAAATGATGCTGATGTCAGGGCAGCAGTTGAAGCAGCGGCAGAAAAACTCGGCGAGAATGGACGAATTCTTGTACGTGAGAGCGGCACAGAGCCGGTTGTGAGAGTTATGGTTGAGGCTGATTCAGTTGAGACATGTGAGAAATATGTTGACGATGTAATCGAAGTTATCAAAAATAAAGGTTATGTTATAGGATAAATATAATAAACTACGAATAAATAGCAAATCCCTGTAATAAGATTTTATTAAGTCTTGTTACAGGGATTTATTATTTTCAGGTGGTGAATATGTATTGAAAAAAAGAAATGTATTTAAAAGAATTGAGGCAAAAAGGCATCTGATTCCGGTATTGCTTGTTATTGCGGTACTTCTGTCTGGAATGTGTGTTCTGCCGGGATGTTCCCTGAAGGGAATAAACAACACTAAAAAAGAGGAGATAGACTATACAGTTGTAGAAGACGAAGATCTTCCGGCTGAGTTAAAGAAACTTATAGATGAAAAAAAGGGAAGTACGCTTAAAATGACATATACAACAAAAGATTATACATATATGGTTGCAGGTTATGGAACTATGACAACGAGTGGCTACAGTATAAGCGTTAATGACGTATATCTGGGCGAGAATTCAATATATGTAGATTTAAGCCTTGCTGGTCCAAAAACTCAGGAACCGGTCACACAGAGAGCCACAACACCATATATAGTTTTAAAGACAGAAAAGCGTGAGGAACCGGTAGTATTTAAGATGTAATATTTTATATATTAATATTATAAAGGGGGAAACATTTTGAAAATCAATAAAGAAAGAATCCGTGAAAACAGTGTTAAATGTAAGAATACAATGCAGATTACACTTGATGATGATTTTAATGTACCTGACAGCAAAGCGGATATAGATTCGATTATACGTGAGTGGGGAAATCCACATGCGGACAGCGTGAAAGTAAGCGGAGAACGTGCAGAGGTGAAGGGAAGTCTCGATTTTGCGTTTCTTTACTGTGGAAGAAATGAAACTAACGGAAAAGTTATGCCGTATAAAATGGCAGGCAGCATGAATTTTAATGAAAATGTCAATCTGCCTGATAATGCAGATGGTACATATGCGGTGTGCGATGCCAAGCTGGAGGATTTAACAGTCAAGGCAATTAATTCAAGAAAAGTCAGTATTAAGGCAATAATTGCAATTACTGTTGTGTGCGAGGAATTAAGTGAGATTCAGGCAGCAGCAGGAGTGGAAGAAGACGATGGATGGCATATACAGACACTTAGTGAGGATGTGGTATATTCTGAGCTTGCGGTTAATCTCAGGGATAATCTGAGAATAAAAGAAAGTCTGTCTGTACCGGCTGGAAAGCCTGAAGTTGGTGAAATTATCTGGGAAGAATCATGTATAAAATCATTTAACAGCAGACTTACAGATGATGGGGTATCACTTAACGGTGAGGCAGGAATATTTTTTATGTATATTCCGGTTGATGAAAGCCAGCCTGTACAATGGGTTGAGACAACATTTCCATTTGAGGGAAAACTTGATATAAATGGATGCAGTGAGGATATGGTGAGCTTTGTGCAGTACAGACTCATCAGTTTTACAATGGAGGCACGTCCGGACTATGACGGCGAAAACAGGGAAATTGCAGTTGAGATGGTGCTTGATTTGTCCGTAAGGGGATATGAAGAAAGACACCAGACGGTGATAAATGATATATATTCTCCTGTAAAAAATATAACCGTAAAATGTGATGAGACAAAATTAAAGAAGCTTATTGTCAGAAATAACGGAAAATGCCGTGTATCACAGAGGGTAAAGACAGACAGATATGCCGGTATAATGCAGATATGTAATTGCAGCGGAACTGCACAGATTGATGATATATCGGTTGAAGAAGATGGAATTGTAATAAATGGTGCAGTTATAGCAGCTGTGTTTTATGTGACATCAGACGACGCTGTACCTATGGGCGGGCTTAAAGCTGTCGTACCGTTTTCATACAAATTGCAGCTGACATCATGCAAGGATATGGATTATACGCTTGACATATGTGTTGAGCAGCTTTCGGCAGTGATGACGACAAAAGATGAAATAGAGATAAAGGGAAGTGTTTCAATTGATGCCATTTGTTTTGAGATGTATACATGTCAGGCGGCAAATGAATGTGAAATAACAGATTATGATGAGAAAGAGTACCTGGCACTTCCGGGAATTGCCGGATATATATCTGACGGAACGCAGAATATGTGGAATATTACAAAAAAATATCACACTACAATGGATATGATAAAACAGCAGAACAGCCAGCTTTCTGATATTGATGATTTAAATTACAGACCGCCGAGAGGACAGAAACTGCTGTTAATAAAAACTCCGGCCATCTAGTAAGACAGCCGGAAAAATGTTTAAGACTAATTATTTACACCATGGTGTATAGCAGGGCTTGATTCAGTAAGAGGAAGAAATGTATATCCGTTGGCAAGTCCCCATACAATAATATCCTCAACTGCGTTGACGCTGAAAAGTTTTATGTCATGTTGTAAAACTACAGATATGTCATGTGACTGTATTCCGCTTATGACATTATTATAAACTTCGGATGTGCTTGTTGTTCCGCCTGCATCACCGCTTGATACATTCCAGTCAAAATACTTGTATCCCTGGTCTGAGACAGCTTTGGTAAGAACTGACATAATACGGGAACAGTATTGTTTGCTTATTGTATTTGAACTTCCACCTGGAAAACGCAGAAGTTTTGGACGTTTTCCTGTCTGTTCGGTTATTATGTCTGACATGCGGTTTAAATCTTCAAAATAAGCATCACAGCTTGAATAGATATACTTGTAGTCGTGGGTTGCACTGTGTATTGCAACAGTGTGTCCTGCGGCTGCTTCTTTTGCAAGAAGATAACGGTAATTACTGTTTCCGTCAGTTACAAAAAATGTTGCTTTTACATTATATTTTGCAAGTGTGTCGAGAAGCTGTTGCGTGTATTCGCCAGGACCGTCATCAAATGTGAGATAGACAGTTTTTGAACCGGGACTTACAGTATCTGCCTGCCGGAGCGGATTAATTTTTATATGTCTTTCGACACTTGATTCATTTCCATATTTGTCAGTGACAGAATAAGTTATAGTATAATCACAGGCTTTATATGTATTTAAATCACCGTCAACAGTCACTGCTTCTGTGAGATCATTTCCTTTTGAGTCGGAAGCTGTGCAGCCGGGGTCATCAAAAGCTGTTCCGGCATTCATTGTTATATCTGAATCGCCGTTCAATGTGATTGTCGGTGCAATTCCGTCATTATATTCAATTTCACGGGTTGCAACTGCGATATTTCCTGAAGAATCGCTTACTGTATAAGTTATGGAACGTTTTGTCTCCTTGTGTGTTACTTTGTTTGTTATATCGCCGTCATAGTTATCATGTGCGGTGTATCCTTCTTCAATATAGGCTTCACCTTTTTTGGGATAATAGCCGTCGGTGTGGTTAAGTTCAATTACAGGACATTCTGTGTCAACAACTGATACGGTGCGTGTTTTTTCGGTTGAGAAAAGTCCTTTTTTGGCTTTGTACTTTATATGATATTTTCCGACTTTTGAGGAGTCAACTATACCATCAATTGTTACTGCAAGAGGCTTTTTCCTTGAAAATAATACGGTATAAGCTGCAGTTGCACCTTCTTCAGTATATTCATTTCCATATTCAACTGTCTCGTCAGAATCTCCGTTTAATCGTATTTTTATATGACATAATGAGGTAAATATAATAATTAAAAGAAGTAATACTGAGATAATTGTTGTAATAATTAAAAGTTGTTTCTTTTTCTGATTTTGTTTCTTTTTTTGCACGATGTTTTCTGATGCCATTTTATCTATATTGCTCCTGAAAATATAACATTGCCATGTCGCAGTTAAACATGGCAATGTCAGTAAATTTTTAAAATTATGTTTTAGTTATTACCTAAAATATCTGATGTCTTTGTTGAATATCCGTTATCTGAAAACCACTGGTCAAACTTTTTCATTGTTGCTGAATATGTATCATTTGAGATTGAAGGAAGGTCTTTTCCCCATGATTTAGTTGCTTCTTTAAATCCTTTTTCTACAGCAGATACCATCTTTTTCATGTTTTCTTCATCGCCGCCTGAAAGAGCTACAGCGAAATCAAGAAGTCTGTCTGATGTCTGGTTGACACCCCAGTAACCGTCTTCTGAAATATCTTCTTTTGCCTGTGCAATAGTATCAGCATCTGCTGTAAAATTGCCATTGGCAAGTGCTTTCCACATATCATCGGCAGTTCCGATTGTAATGCCCTGCTTTGCAAACATCTTTGTTACAAGTGACTGCATCTGTGCCATTCTTTGTTCTGTATCAGATTTGAGCTGAGCAATGATGACCTTTCTGTCTGTAGCAGATGTTAATTTTGACGTTGATGAAGAAGGTTCATAAGAAGCACTTATTTCAGAATAAACAGATTTTTCTGAAGATTTATCAGTTGAATCAGCTTTTTTGTCATTGGTTGATTTAGCTGATACATTTTTAGTTTCATAAGCTGAATAACTTGTTCCTATTCCGTTAAAATCCATAATATTACCCTCCGTGGTATAATTTAGTATTCGTTACATTATATATCGGACAGAACTTACTCAATCTTAATAGTACGTTTTTTCCAAATTCCTGTCCAGTAAAGAATATAAAGAATAAGAGCGGATGTCGCGTTACTTACTACAACAGCATACCATACACTTTCAACTCCCATTTTGAGGATTGATGAACAAACCCATAATGTGAGAAAACGGAAAATCCATATTCTTGTAGCATCGACAAGCATTGTTATCAATGTATGTCCGGAACCCTGGAAAAGTCCCTGTGTTACGTTATAAAAAGCATTAGTCCAGCAGCACATTGCCATGATTGACAGAAATTGTGTTGCAAGCGGAACAACATTTTCATCGCTTGTAAAGAAACGTACAATTGGTTCAGCGATAAATGGACGCGAAAGGATAGTACCAAATACAAAAAGAAATACTGCACCGATTCGCAATGCGATATGATATGATTTATTTACACGTTTGAGATTATTGGCTCCGAAATTCTGACCGACTATTGTTGATATAGCAGAGCCGATTCCGCTTGCCGGCATTGTGATAAGGCTGTTGATTTTATTTCCGATACCGTATGCGGTTGTAGCTGTAGTTCCGTATGCATTGACATTTTTTGTCATAAGAAGGAAACCAAACTGCATTGTGCTTCCACCGATTGCTGTTGGAAGACCAATTTTAAATATAGATGTCATTTTATTTTTATCAAATTTGAAATTTTTAAAGTCAAGACGGATAAGCTGGTTTTTGCGTCTTAATGCAAGTATTGCAATTACGGCACTTGGAATTTTGGCAATAAGTGTTGCAAGTGCGGCTCCGGAGATTCCCATTTTAAATACGATAAGGAAGACCGGATCCATTATTAGGTTGAGTGATACGCCAAGAAGATTAAGAAGCATAGGACGTACAGTGTCACCTTGTGACTGTTTTACTGATGTATACAGGTTAATCATAAAAAGAAATGGAAGGTCAAGTACAACTATCCTTAAATATGAAATACTGAATTGATAAATGTCCTGTTCAGCTCCAAGCCATTTTACGATACCAGGTGTGGCAATCCAGCATATTCCGGCACATATTACTGCAAATACAAGCGAACACAGGCAGATATGGTTTGCCATTGAATTGGCCTGCTTGTCCTGTCTGGCACCGAGATACTGTGATATAAGAATTGAACCGGCGGTTGTTATGCCGGCACCAAAGTTTATTAGTATATTCTGCACAGGAGATACAAGTGTTATTGCTGCCTGTGAAGCAGTTCCGATTTTTCCAAGCCAGAATGTATCTGTAAGGTTGTACATTGACTGGATGAAACTGTTGAGCATTACAGGAATTGCAAGCATAAGGATAGCCTGAATAAGGTTACCCTCAAGAATTAATTTGCGTTTATCAGCACTTATTGGTTTTGACATGTTAATTATCTCCATTTCTGTGCAAAATGATATATTTTAGCACATAATTACTTTTGGTACTTGACAAGATAAATCAAGTTAATTAATGTTTATGTTAATCATAGCACAAAAAGCAGTAAATTCTACAAAAATATAACAATTTTAGTAGAATAATACAGAAAAAAAGTTTTGAGATTTATTTAATATACGGAGGCCTTTATGGATTATTTATTTGATATGCCTACAGATTTTAAAGTTTATAAGATAAAAAGAGATAAAAGTTCGGGAAGCCAGCCGGCACATACGCACCCATATTATGAGATTTTCTATCTGATAAATGGTGACTGTACATTTTTTATTGACCATAATATTTATAAGCTTAACAGAGGCGACCTTATTATTGTACCGCAGGGGGAACTTCATAAAAGCTCATTTCCGCAGCATGGCAGCAGTGAGAGATATGTTTTGTGTTTTAAAGAGAGTAATTTAAAATGGCTCAATGACATTGTTGGACCGGATTTTGTGAAAGAATCTCTCTCAACCGGTGTTATTTCTATTCCTGATAAAAGAAGAGATTATGTTGAAGCACTTATGAATAAGATGATTTTTGAAAATGAAGGACAGGATATATTGTCACCGGCATTTATAAGGACGGGGCTTATCGAACTTGTCCTTTTTATAATAAGATGCCGGAGATATGAGGAAAATGTTATAAAAGAGCTTGATGTTGATAATCAGCTCATGCAGCAGATTGCGACATATATATATGAAAATTATGATAAAAAGTTAAGTCTTGAGGATATGTCGGATAAATTCCATATAAGCAGGTCATACTTATCTAAGAAGTTTAAGGCTGTAACAGGTTTTGGATTTAAAGAATATATAGTTAATGTACGAATTAAAAATGCGTGCAGGCTCCTTCTTGAGACTAATAAGTCTATCACTGATATAGCATTTGAGTGCGGTTTCAATGACAGTAACTATTTTGGGGATGCATTCAGGCATGTCAAGGGAGTTTCACCTAATAAATACAGGAAAAATAAGGAAGCTATTTAGGCAGATATTAAATATACGTAAAAAAACAAGAAAATATTTATAAAAGATAACTATGTACTTGCAAAAATACAATACATTTTATATAATTGTTGTATACAAGAAACAATGGAGAAAAGATATGGACAGTATACGATTAAAGGCACGTGCAAAGATTAATCTTGGTCTTGATGTTCTTGGAAAAAGAGATGATGGCTATCATGAAGTACGCATGATAATGCAGACTGTCGGAATATATGACAGAATCATCATTAAAAAGATTCCGGAGGATGAGATAAGGATTAATTCAAATCTGTTTTTTCTGCCTGTGAATGAGAATAATCTTATTTATAAGGCTGCCAGGATGATGAAAGATGAATATAATATCAAAGAGGGCGTAGAGATAGACCTTAATAAGTTTATACCGGTGGCGGCCGGAATGGCTGGAGGAAGTACAGATGCGGCTTCAACATTATTTGGCATGAATAAGATATTTGACCTCGGAATATCGCAGTCGAAGCTTATGGAGATGGGCTTAAAGATTGGTGCGGATGTTCCTTATTGCATAATGAGAGGAACAGCACTAGCTGAGGGAATAGGAGAAAAGCTTACGCGTCTTACGCCTATGCCACACTGCTGGCTTATTGTCGCAAAGCCTCCGATTAATGTTTCAACAAAGCTTGTCTATGAAAGTCTTGATATGGGCGGAATAAGCAAGCATCCTGATATTGATGGCATAATGGATGCGATAAAAAGAGGCGATGTAGAAGGCGTGGCACAAAAGATGGGCAATGTGCTTGAAGATGTCACAATTCCTCTTTATCCGGTTATAGACAGCATTAAGAAACAGATGCTTAAAAACGGAGCGATAGGAGCAATGATGAGTGGAAGTGGTCCTACTGTGTTCGGGATTTTTCCGGATGAACAGACGGCATTGGGATGTCAGGCTGTATTAAAGGCACAGGGCGAGGCACGTCAGGTATATATTACTGAGACATTTAACTAGGATAACTGTTCAATCGAAACATACGTAATAATATAATTAGAAATGGAGGACATAAGAAATTATGAAGGGCGAATTAAAGATGGATGTAAATGATTATCTCCCATTGAGGGATGTTGTTTTTAACACATTAAGACAGGCAATACTGCGTGGCGAGATGGAACCCGGTGAGAGACTGATGGAGATTCAGCTTGCACAGAAGCTCGGAGTAAGCAGAACACCTATAAGAGAAGCTATTCGTAAGCTTGAACTTGAGGGACTTGTTATTATGATTCCAAGAAAGGGTGCAGAAGTTGCCCATATAACTGAAAAAGATATGAGAGATGTTCTCGAAGTAAGATGTACACTTGAGGAGCTTGCAGTTGCACTCGCATGCAAAAATGTGACACCTGAGCGTATTATGGATCTGAGAGCTGCCAATAAGGTGTTTGAGTCTGCAATTGTTTCAAAAGATGTTGTAAATATTGTAGATGCCGATGTCCAGTTCCATGATACAATATATGCAATGACAGACAATGACAGGCTTATACAGATTATCAATAAGTTAAGGGAGCAGATGTACAGATACAGACTTGAGTATGTTAAGGATGCAAGAACACATTCAATTCTTATAAATGAACATAATGATATTATCCAGAAGCTTGCCGACAAGGATGTTGAGGGTGCAAAGATGTTTATGCGTCAGCATATACGTAATCAGGAAAAAGGTATTATCAGACTTTTAAATAAATAATTGTTTAGTCTGTGTCATTTTGGAAATAATCTCTATAGATTTATTAAAACACCGGCATTTTACCGGTTGATAATATTAAGACGGAGGTTATTATGAAGAAAAAAGGACACAGACTATTTATTTTTATTGCTTGTATTATATTTGTGAGTTTATGTACAGCAGTTTTTACATACAGAGTTTCGGGCAATGAGAGCAGAAACAGAATACAGGAAGAACTTGCACAGGATATTATCAGATTTCATGTAAGGGCTAACAGTGACAGCGATGAGGATCAGAAAAGAAAGCTTGCCGTAAAAGATGCTGTTGTTGAGTATCTTTCGCCGCTTCTTGCCGAATCACAAAGCATTGATGAATCAAAGGAGATTCTATCAGAATCAATGGTTGATATTGAAAATATAGCACACGAAACGCTTATGGCACATGGTGGAGATAGCAAAGTAAATGTCTATTTTGAGGAGAGTTATTTTCCTATGAAAACGTATGCTGATGTAACATTTCCGCCGGGAGTATATGAGGCTTTCCGTATAGACATAGGAGAGCATTGTGGGAAAAACTGGTGGTGTGTTCTCTATCCGCCGCTATGTTTTGTTGATTCGACATGTGGAGTGCTTCCGGATGATTCTAAGGAAAAATTGAAGAATATTTTGACAGATGATGAATATAATGCTATAACAAAGACTCAGTATGTTTACAGATTTAAGTATCTGAAATTTCTAAATGACTGGTTACAGGGAGGAAAATAAGTTAATTATGGATAAGAACGCACCAATCGGAGTATTTGATTCCGGTGTCGGCGGTCTGACGGTTGCAAGAGAGATTATGCGTCAGATTCCAAATGAGCGTATTGTTTATTTTGGTGATACGGCACGAGTGCCTTATGGAAGCAAATCAAAAGATAATATTATAAAGTTTTCAAGACAGATTATACGTTTTCTTCAGACAGAAAATGTTAAGGCGATAGTTATTGCATGTAATACAGCGAGTGCACTTGCACTTGATGAGATGCAGCAGGAGTTTGATCTTCCGATTCTTGGTGTTGTTAAGCCGGGAGCAAAGGTGGCAGTTGAGACTACTGCTAATAAAAGAATTGGTCTTATTGGAACGGAAGCAAATATAAGGAGTGGAGTGTATACAAGATACATAAAGTCACTTGATGATGAGGCAAAAGTGTTTGAAAAAGCATGTCCGTTATTTGTTCCGCTTGTTGAGGAAGGCTGGCTTCATGATGATATAACACTTCAGGTAGCCTCACGTTATCTGGAGGAATTAAAAGAAAAAGATATAGATACGCTTATTATGGGATGTACGCATTATCCGCTTATACGTTCTACAATACGGAAGGTTATGGGCGATAAAGTGAATCTTGTAAATCCGGCATATGAAACTGCTATTGAACTCAAAAATCTGCTTGAGAGAGATAATCTTGCAAATAAATGTGATGTTGACAGTCCATCAAGCATGTATAGATTCTATGTAAGCGATGCGGAAGAAAAGTTTAAGTTATTTGCTAATTCAATACTTCCATTTGATATTACAATGACGAAGCAGATTAATATTGAGAATTATTAGAGTGTTTATTTGTTGTGTATGATATGTAAAGAAGATGATTTTTAACTGAGGAAAACAGTATGGATGAAAGAGTATTTGTAAGTATAAAAGGACTTCATTTTGCGAGTGGCGTTCAGGATTCAGATTCTGACGGCAGTGAAGATGAAGAAGTTATTGAGACTGTCAATACCGGAAGATATAAGCGTTTCGGAGAAAATGAGTATATTAAGTATTCGGATATGATTGACGGTGAGGATAAGCCATGCAGCAATCTTATAAAGATTACGCCTGATGGCACGGTTGAGATTACTAAAAAAGGATATGTTACAACACATTTTTCTTTTGTTCCCGGGGAGCGAACAACAACATATTACGAGACACCATATGGCGGCATTTATCTTGGAATCAATTCAAAAAATATTGTCATTGAAAGAAGTGATGAAAGGATATATGCAGGGATTGAGTATACGCTTGAACTTAACCATGAAATAATTTCAGAATCAAGTGTTGAGATAGAGATAAGCTCAAAGAAGAATTTTAAGTTGGAGAATTAAAATTCAGGAATTTAAAATATAGAAATTTAAATATAGAAACTTAAAAGCGTTCAGGCGGATAACTGCTGTTCCTGAACGCTTTTTATTACCCCTTTTTTGCAGGGTTTTACAGGTTGTATTTTAGTGAATATGAGGAGTTGAATAAGTATTTAAAAGCTCCTGTTTGCAATCGTATAATTTCTTTGATAAATCGACATGTACTTCCTGTGGATTTATAAGACGTTTTGATTCATCCCATAAAGTAGCAAGTTCATGTTTACAGTATTTCTGTATATCCATAACAGGTGGAGTTGTGTATACACATTCTCCATTTTTGAATACAGGAACGATAATTTCACGAAGAGTGTATTCACCCGGCTGAAGAAGCGTTTTTTTCCATGTCTCAATAGGGTCAAATAAAAGAAGAGGTTCGTTTTCATCGTATGTCTCGTCTGTAAGTGCAATAAGGTCTGCTTTTAACATTCCGTCTGTGTCGTAAACACGGTAAACTGTCTTATTTCCCGGATTAGTAATCTTTTCCGAATTCTCAGAAAGCTTAATCTTTGGAATAAACTTTCCATCATCTCCCATAACAGCGGCAAGCTTGTATACACCACCAAATGCAGGATTGTCTTTTGCTGTAATAAGGTTAGTTCCGACACCCCATGAAGTTATAGCGGCACCCTGTGTTTTTAATGAATCAATAAGGTATTCATCAAGGTCACTTGATGCAGATATAATAGCATCTTCAAAGCCGGCATCATCAAGCATTTTACGTGCTTTCTTAGAAAAATAAGCAAGGTCGCCTGAGTCAAGTCTGATACCATATCCTTTAAGTTCAATTCCTGCTTCACGCATTTCTTTAAATACACGGATTGCATTAGGAACGCCTGAGCGTAGTGTATCATATGTGTCTACAAGAAGAATGCATGCATTCGGATAAAGGTCTGCATATGTCTTAAATGCTGTATATTCATCAGGAAAACTCATAATCCAGCTGTGAGCGTGGGTTCCTTTGACCGGAACGTCAAACATCTGACCTGTAAGAACATTACTTGTTCCAACACAACCGGCAATGACAGCAGCTCTTGCACCATATATTCCGGCATCAGGACCCTGGGCACGTCTCAGACCAAATTCCATTATTCCGTCGCCTTTTGCTGCATAGCATACTCTGGCAGCCTTAGTTGCGATAAGGCTCTGGTGATTAATTATATTAAGGATTGCAGTCTCTACAAGCTGTGCTTCAATGATAGGAGCAATTACTTTAACAATTGGTTCTCTTGGGAAAATAAGTGTTCCTTCGGGAATGGCATATATATCGCCTGTAAAGTGGAAGTTTTTTAAATAATCAAGAAAATCATTATCAAAAAGATTAAGGCTGCTAAGGTAAGCAATATCATCATCGGTAAAATGAAGATTTTTAATATAATCGATTACCTGGTCAAGACCACATGCAATGGCATATCCGCCGCCGCAAGGGTTATTGCGGTGGAAAGCATCAAATATAACCGTACGGTTATTGCCTGTTTTGAAGTAACCCTGCATCATAGTAAGCTCGTATAAATCTGTTAATAATGTTAAATTACGCATAAAAGCTCCTTTCATATATTAAAAGATACCGCCGGCTGGCGATACCTTTAATATTGCTTTGCGGTTTATTTATTTTATTTGTTACGTTTGAAAAATCCCTTTTTCTTTTTCTTTTCTTCAACGACAATCTTGCCGCCACGAACTGATTTGATGCCTGTGATGTAAATTCCGCTTACTTCAGCCTTGATTTCAGCTTTTACAGGAATCTGTTCAAATACTTTTGGGTCACACATAAGAGTCATGACTCTTGGTCCGATTTTTGCCTTGACAATAGGCATCTTTGAACCCCTTAAATACTTAGGCGTCTGGTCAAGAACCATCTTAGGAAGTCCGGCCTCTTTAAGCTTCATCTTCTTTTTGTCAATTACAAGCATTGACATAATCTGTTTTGCAGCGTCAATCTGCTCCTGCTGTGACTCCTGCTTTTTACGCAGCTTATTACCGACAATTATAAGTGCAATAAATACAACTAACAATATAACCAATATTGTTAATAATACAATACTCCATACTGGCATTGATTTTATCCTCCTGATAATTAATGAATTCTAATGTACAATATTGTAGCATATCCCTTATGGTTAAACAAGAGATTTATTCTTTTCGTATATCTGTAACATCAAGTCGTGAACTGTATCCGGCAGGGCTTTTCTTTCATCCCTGTCAAGTGCAGCTGTGTCAATCGGTGTACCAAACTCAAGAACGGTATGAGTTCTTTTGATTGATGGAAAATGAGCTTCCAGAACATTTTCAGTATTATTCTGAACCATAGGGATTATCTTGCAGTTGCTCTTGTCTGCAAGTTTGAAGCTGCCGCCGTGGAAAGGCATAATTCCATCACCTTTGTTCCTGGTTCCTTCAGGGAATATTACAATAGAAATGCCATTATTAATCTGTTCTACACCGGAAAGAATAGTTTTAAGACCTTCTCTCGGATTGGAACGATCCATAAAAAGGCAGTGTAAATATTTCATCCATAATCTTATAAATGGAACTTTTTGCATCTCTTTTTTGGCAATAAAACCTGTAAGACGCGGCATGCGGCTGTAAGATACAACCGTGTCAAAAAAACCGCGGTGGTTGCCTATAAAAACAACAGGTTCGTCTTTTGGAATATTCTCAAGACCTATAACAGTTGTGTTTACCCCCGATAAAAATAAAATCACCTTAAACACAAACTGCACAAAACGAAGTGAACTTATATCTTTTGCTTTTGGTGAAATCCTGCCTATAAGCCATTCAATTGGAAAAAGAATAAGGCTTAACACAAAAATGATGAGTAAAAATATACACACCAGAATTAATCGTATCATGTAAACAAAAATCCTTTCTTAGTTTATTTCAGATATGAAGAAAATCCGCTCGAATACTTAATAGTTCCGTCAGACATGACAAACATGGCTTCAATGCCGGACAGGCTTTCTATAAGTTCTAATCCTTTATCAGCACCAAGTGCAAAACATGTGGTGCTTAAACAGTCTCCCGTGACTGATGCATCAGATATGATTGTTACATCTGAAAGTCCGTTATCATACGGATATCCTGTGGATGGATTTAGAATATGATGATAAAGCTTGCCATCCTGATAAAAGTATCTTTCGTAGTTACCGGAAGATACGGCGGATTTATTATTAAGACGCAATGTTACAAGAGGTACTGAATCTTCAGAGAATGGTTTCTTTATTCCTATAAGGAAAGGATTATCTAAAGACTTTTCACCTACACATAATACATTGCCGCCAAGATTAATAATACCACGGTTTATGCTTTTTTCCAAAAGAAAATTGCGTATTTTATCTGCAATATAGCCTTTTGCTATGGCACCGAGGTCGATGACGGTCTTATCCGGCTTGTCTACAGTATATGTTCCGTCATTATTTTCCGTAAGTTTAAGCCTGGTATAATCTACATATGATAATGCATTCTGTATATCACTGTTATCAGGTACAGCCGGATTATCTGATGTGAAATCCCACAAAGATGATACGCTGCCGATTGTTATGTCAAATGCACCATCTGACATATCGGCATATTGGATGCCATATGATATCAGTTCTCCGAGTTCATGCGGCACAGTTGTAATCTGACCATCATTAAGCTTATACAGGGTACTGTCCGGGTTGGTTCTTGAAAACATCAGTTCATATGTGTCACATATTCGCAGAGCTTCGTTAAGAATCTCTTTAAGCTCTGAGGTTTTGTGACCTCCTGTTGTATATGCACTTACAGCAACATAAGTATTGAGCTTGTAACCTGTAACCTGTACAGGGTCGGAAAGTGCAGTGTTCTGGCATCCGTTTAGTAAAAATGACAAAAATATTAAAATGCAGGCTGCTGATGACAAATGCCTTTTTGTGACTGATTTCATAAATTACTTCCTTTATAAAAATGAAAAAAATGTGAAACGCCTTTTATTTTGTCAATAAGTATGCTATAACAGTCTATGTTGTTAAAAATAGTTGACAACTATATGCGTTTGTGGTTATATTATAAATATATTTTATATATTTTGCAATACCTGAATGCAGAAATTTTTATTTTTTGAAAGGAACTTATTATGAAAAAGAAATTTATGAGTGTTATGCTTGCGGCAACACTTGTTGTTTCATTGGTGGGCTGTGGTAAGAAGAATAACAATAATACTGCAACAGATGCTGATGATACATCAAACAAAGCTATTACAGCAGAGGAATATAATGCAACTATTGCATCGAATGCAGCGGTTTATAAGAAGTACATTACACTTCCTGAGTATAAGGGAATTGCAGTGTCAGTTGATAAGTCGTCACTTACCGTATCGGATGATGATGTTGAGACTTACATAAGCAATATTTTATCTTCATATGCTACTTCAGAGCAGGTAACAGAAGGAACAACTGCAAGCGGTGATACTATATCACTTGATTACAGCGGTAAGCTTGACGGTGTTGCATTTTCAGGCGGAACAGCAACAGATGTATCATACACAATCGGTTCAGGCAAGTTCATAACAGACCTTGACCAGGGACTTGTAGGGCTTAATGTAGGCCAGGAATATGATATTCCATGTACATTCCCTAGTGATTACAGCAGTTCGGATCTTGCAGGAAAGAGCGTTATATTTACAGTAACAGTTCATTCTATTACAAAGAAGACAATTCCTGAACTTACAGATGAGTGGGTTGCTGCTAATGCAGAGAGCATGGGAATTGAAGGAACAACAGTTGAAGCATTAAGAAAAGAGACAAGAGAATATCTTGAGAATTCAGGAAAGAGCACATATGACAGCAATAAGTACAGTGCTGTTTACGAGGTAATAAAGAAAGATATAACAGTTAATGGATATCCACAGGCAGAGTTAGACAGCTTAAAGTCAATTCTTAAACAGAATATGGAAGCAGAATATAATCAGTATCAGTCATATTATTCAGCACAGGGTATCTCAGATTTTTCTTCATATCTCTCAAGTGTATACAATCTTTCTGATGATGCAGCATATGATGATTATGCTACACAGACAGCACAGGAATATCTTCTTGAGAAGATGGTTCTTACAATAATTGCAGCTGATAACGGAATTGATGTAAGTGCAGATGATATTAATGAAATCGGTGCTACATATGCAAGCTATTATGGTTATACAGATTATCAGGAGATTCTTGATACATATGGCAACGAGATGAATGCAGAACTCGGATACGAGAAGCTTAGCGAAAAGGTTCAGAGCTTCTTAAATGATAATTCAGTAGAACAGTAATAATATAAACAAAAGAACGTTTGTTTTTGGGAAATCTTTGTGATTTTATCAGAGATTTCCCAAAATGTTTGTTATGGCGTTAAAGAACGGAGAGAGAAAAATGAATCAGTTTGTACCAAAGCTGTTTGACTGTATGGAGAGTTATACAAAAGAGCAGTTTGTAAAAGATGTTATTTCGGGAATTATTGTCGCTATTATAGCTCTTCCATTATCAATAGCACTTGCACTTGCATCGGGAGTGGGACCGGAGCAAGGCATATATACAGCGATATTTGCTGGATTTGTTATTTCGTTTTTAGGTGGAAGCAATGTCCAGATTGCCGGTCCAACAGCTGCATTTGCAACGATTGTTGCAGGAATTGTTGCAAGAAACGGAATGTCAGGTCTTGCGGCTGCAACGATTATGGCAGGCATACTTCTTATCATAATGGGCTTTTTAAAGCTTGGCAATCTGATAAGATTTATTCCTTATACAATCACAACAGGATTTACATTTGGTATTGCTGTGACTATTTTGGTAGGCCAGATAAAGGACTTTCTGGGGCTTACATTTACTAATTCACCTATAGATACAGTTGATAAGCTAAAAGAATGTATAAACTGTATTGGAACTTTTAATTATCAGGCACTTATAGTCGGTGTTGTTGCACTTGCTATTTTAATTATATTTCCTAAGATTACAGAAAAAATCCCACCATCACTTATTGCAGTGATTGTGACAATTGTGATGGTTAAGGTGTTAAAAATGGATGTAAAGACAATTGGCGATTTGTATACAATATCCAATAAACTTCCGTCTGTCAGCCTTCCGTCAATTAATTTTACTATGATAAGGGAACTTTTCCCTGATGCACTTACAATTGCGGTGCTTGCCGGTATCGAATCACTCTTATCATGTGTTGTTGCGGATGGTATGGTTGGAAGCAGACATAAGCCTAATATGGAGCTTGTTGCACAGGGAGCCGGCAATGTTGTATCGGCACTTTTCGGAGGTATACCAGCAACGGGTGCCATTGCAAGAACAGCGGCAAATATCAAGAGTGGTGGACGAACTCCGGTTGCAGGTATGGTCCATTCAGTCACACTTTTACTTATACTTGTTGTTCTTATGCCATATGCGGCATGGATTCCAATGCCGGCAATTGCGGCGATTCTTTTCATGGTTGCATACAACATGAGTGGATGGAGAGAATTTGTTTCACTTTGCAAGACATCTCCTAAGAGTGATATCCTTGTTCTTGTGACTACATTTGTCCTTACAGTGGTATTTGACCTTGTAGTTGCTATTGAGGTCGGTGTTGTTATGGCAGCACTTCTTTTCCTTATGAGAATGTCTAACGTAACTGAAGTTAAGAGCTGGAAGTATCTCGGAGAGGATATTAACGAGCACGATGACCCTGACAGCATAAGACTTAAAGTTGTTCCAAAGAATACGGTTGTGTATGAGATAATCGGACCAATGTTTTTTGCGGCAGCAGACAAATTTATGGAGATTTCGTTAGAACCCGGCGTAAAAGTTCTTATTATAAGAATGCGAGGTGTTCCGGCAATGGATGTTACAGCACTTAAATCATTGCAGAAGATACAGGCTGCATGTAAGAAGCGTAATATAACACTTCTTTTATCACATGTTCAGGAGCAGCCAAGACTGATGATGGAAAAGGCTGGATTTGCAGATGCTGTCGGACATGAGAATTTCTGTGCGAATATAGATGCTGCATTAGAGAGAGCAGCATTGCTGTAGGATAGCAGGAATAAAGAGAATATAACAATCTGATAAAATATTTTATAAAAATAACAGAGCGGCACTGGTTTGTAATCAGTGCTGCTCTGTTTATGTTAATGATGTTTGTTGATAATGAGCGGAAGTATCAGAAGCTGTGACCGCCGCCACCGCCACCGCCGCCGCCTGACGAACCGCCACCGCCGGAAGATGAACTTCCACCGCCGGAAGATGAACCGCCGCTGCTGGAACTTGGTGGAGAATACACTCTTGTCTGGTTTATAAATTGAAATTGTGTACCATTAAAAGCCTGATGAACGAAAGCACCGCTGATAAGCTGTTTTGATTTTGGCTTTTTCTGCTTTGTGAGTAATCGTACAATTCCATAATTGGCAAACAAAGCAATTATAAGAGCCAGTAAAATATTACTTGTGTATTTCATCGGCTGGCGTATTTTTGAACCTTTCAAAAGAGCCAATTCCTGCTCAAATGCCTTACTTGCACAATTATAATATTCTTTTTTACTTGCGTAAGTGTAAATATTATCTGTTATTGTATCAGCGTAACTTTCTGTTATGGTTTTATAGATTTCTCCATTGCTGTGAATCCATATTTTTCTTTTTGCCATATCTATAAGAAAGACAGTTCCGCTGTTTTTCTGGAATATTTGTGCATAGTATGCATATGCGTAATCGTCCGTTGTGCTGTACGAATTAGTCAAAATACTCTTAAAGGCGACATTTCCGTACTGTGTTATATCTTTCATCAAATCTGCAAGCTGCGTTCTTTCATAATCGGTCAGCAGTGCGGCATCATCCTCAATACGTACAACATATCCGGTCTCTGGATTTGTATAATAAATATTTCCTGAGACAGAAGAATCATTGCTTTTAGTATCAGCAGAAGTTGTTGCTTCAGTATTAGGGGTGTTATCTGCTGCAGACGCATTTAAAGAGAATAAAAATACTGAAAAGAGCATTGTTAAGCAGAAAATACATGTATATACAACTTTGAAAAATCTGTTGTAAAGACTGCTGTTTTTAATCTGCATCATCATCACCTCCGTTATAATTGTCGAATTCGGGAAGTTTTCTTGTTGCAAGCATATTGTAATAATTAATAAGACTTATAAGTGAGAACACAACAGCAATCATGGCACCGATACATCCACCATAATAGAAAAGGTCTGATACAGGCTTTAATATCGAAATAACTGCTGCAATTATAATAGCTGCAAGTGACGGCAGTGAACCCGGTATAACAAATTTATTTTTCAGTGTCTTCAGAGTCTTTTCATGTGTACGGACAAGTACAATGCCAATAATAATCATTGCAATCCAGAATATTGGTCCGAAATTAAAAAGCAAAAGGCTGCTCATAAGGGCGGCAGTCATTGACATTACATTAAAAGTAATAAAAACAATAAAAAATGCAGTAAAAATGCTGAAAAATTTTGAATTATTAACTTTTTTAAAGGAGCGTTTCCGTTTATTTTTTACAGGCTGCTTATTGTCGAAGTTATCATTGCATATAGCATATTTTCCGATGTCATCAAGCCCTTCGTCACGCTTTTTGATTTCCTTTAATTCTATTCCGTAAAGAATCATAGAAATAAGTGCTATAAACGCAACAAGCGTTAATGTTGTAGTTGGGCGAAATGTAAAAAATATGTTCAAAAACAAAAATATAGGAATTGTAAGCAAAAGCGAACCGGTAATAAATTTTCCTATAGATACAGGTAAGTCTGCGGCAATTTTTCCGGTCTGGCCGTTTATTGTAGCATATGCAACTCTGTCTTTTTTTCTATATGACAAAAACCATACAGGAAACATTGCACAGTCGGTTTCCTCAATGTGAGAATCAAGGTGACTGGCTATCTGGCTGTCAGAGTCATCAAGATTATATCTGTGGGCTTCCTTTGAATCTGGAATTACAGAGTTTTTTATGTAATCAACAGATGCGTCTTCCGCTATTGATTTTGCATCATATTCATAAGTGTTTTTTGGCACATCCGCAGTATCGGCATAAAAACCACTCAGAAATGAAGGCGTGAATGTATTCATGTTTTTTGCATCAAAAGGAGCGATAGCCTGGCTTAAAGTGTCATCAAACGAAGATGAAGCATCAAATGACAGACCTTTATAAGATGAATTGTTATATCCGGAAAGCTCATAGTTGTCTGTATAAATATAGTCACCTTTGCGGTGGCTTCTTGAAAAACGGAATCCGCTCATGCCTTTCTGGGTTACATGATATACCCAGTAAGGCATATAAATTCCCCTGAAACCATCTATAAATTCCGGGTCTTTTAATTCTTTAGGTGCAAATATAGCATTTTTAACTCTTTTCTTGTAGGCTTCTTTACAATCCTGCTTAGTCATTTTGAACGGAATGATATATCCCGGACGCTTTTCTTTTGTAAGTCTGCCGGAAAGAATAGTTGATGCACCACAGTAAGAGCAAAAATTAGCAGCGGTATTTTCTGTACTTAAAATCCTGCCGCCGCATTGTGGACATGTAAACTCTGTCACATCAAAATATGTGTTTTCCTCTGCGTCAGTTTCTTTGGAAATATCATATGGGTCGAAGTATGAATTACAGTTTGCACAAGCCATTTTTTGTGAAGCGATATCAAACTTGATATTACCGCCACAGTTGGGACATTGATACATTATCTAATTCCTTTCTTTTAAATAAAAATTTAATATAAAATTTACTGAATATTTACAATAACATGATAGCAGATTTTACATAACCAATACAATAATATATTAAAATAAAATTTTTAATAATATATTTTCAGATAGGAGCAGATATGCCTTCAACATATGCACATTACAGATTTGGTGAGGATATCAAGCGTCAGCTTTATGGAAGAGAAAAATTGATAATAGAAAAATATCAGGATTTGTTTGAAATAGGACTGCATGGTCCGGATATTTTATTTTATTATAAGCCGCTTAAAGGAAACAAAATTAATGAGGTGGGATATAAGACACATGAAAAATCGGGCAGAGATTTTTTTGAACATGCTTTGAATATTATAAAAAGACAGGAAAAAAAGGAAAAATACATCGCATATATTTACGGTGTTATCTGTCATTTTGACTTGGATGTCGCATGTCATGGTTATATAGATGAAAAAATAGAGAAGAGCGGTATTTCGCATACAGAAATTGAAGTTGAATTTGACAGGGAACTTATGATTAATGAAGGACTTGACCCGGTAAGACATCACTTGACTAATCATATCCGGACTGATTATGAAAATGAAAGCGTTATTTCAAAATTTTATAAAGGTGTATCGGCAAAGGATGTACATAAAGCTTTGAAAAGCATGATTTATTATAACAATCTTTTATGTGCACCATCCGGGATAAAGCGTGCATTAATATATGGATTGCTGGGAATAAGCGGAAATTATAAAGAGATGCACGGTCTTATTGTTAATAAAAAGAAAAATCTCCAATGTGAAGATTCAACATTAAAACTTATGTCACTTTATCAGACTGCATTAAAAAGAGCAAAAAAGCATATAGTTGAATTTGATGAACAGCTTTGCGGTGAAAATAAAAAATTTGATGATATATATAATTATTCGTTTGGATCAAAATTTATAGAAAATGAGGTGTTACATGAAAAAAAGTAAGCTTTCGCCACTTGAGAGAAACTGGGTTTTGTATGATGTTGGCAATTCAGCATTTACACTTCTTGTATCAACGCTGTTGCCGATATATTTTAATTATATTGCCGGAAATGCAGGAATATCGTCTGTTGATTATCTTGCGTACTGGGGATATGCAGCTTCGATAGTTACAATAATAGTTGCATTTATGGGACCGGTTGTTGGTACTATGACAGATATAAAAGATTTCAGGAAGCCTATTTTTATGGCTTCAATTGCAATCGGAACAATAGGATGTATTGCTATGGGATTTGCAAAACAGTGGATTTTATTTCTTGCAATATATATGATTGCAAAAATCGGATATTCATGCAGTCTCATTTTTTATGATTCTATGCTTTCGGATGTAACAACAAATTCACGCATGGATATGGTTTCGGCACAAGGATTTGCATGGGGATACATAGGAAGCTGTGTTCCATTTGCTGGCTGTCTTGTTATTGTTTTATTTGCGGATAAAATAGGAATATCTCTTGAAACTGCGATGATAATTTCATTTATAATTATAGCAGTCTGGTGGGGATTTATGTCTATTCCACTCATAAAAACATATAAACAGAAGCATTATATTTTAAAAAGCAGAAATGCGGTTTCTGACAGTTTTTCAAGAATTGGAAAGACATTTGCAAATATAAAAAAGCAGAAAAAAATAATGTTTTTTATTATTGCTTTTTTCTTCTATATAGATGGTGTGTATACAATTATTGATATGGCTACGGCATATGGTTCAGCACTTGGACTCAACAGTACAACACTTCTGCTGGCACTGCTTGTAACACAAATAATAGCATTTCCGTGTGATATTATATTTGGAAGACTTTCAGAAAAAATTGAAACATCAAAACTTATACTGGTTTGCATTGTCGCATATTTCGGCATTGCGGTATTTGCGGTATTTTTAAGAAATCAGATACAGTTCTGGATTTTGGCGATGCTTGTTGGCATGTTCCAGGGAGGAATTCAGGCACTGTCACGTTCATTTTTTACTAAAATAATTCCGCAGAATCAGTCAGGTGAGTATTTTGGAATACTTGATATTTGCGGAAAAGGAGCTTCATTTGTTGGAACAACTGTTGTTGGTGCCGCTTCACAGATTACAGGTAATATTAATATAGGAGTTGGCATGATTTCAATTATGTTTATTCTTGGAATAGTTTTCTTTAGTATTTGTGTCCGCACGCCGCTTGATGATATTGCAACAGATGAGAAAAAAGACTGCGGGCAGACACAAATTAAAACAAATGACAAAGTTGTAGAACGATTAAATACAATTTAGCTTATTTTTCATATGATACAAGAATTCCATGTTTTTCAGCATAATAGCTGCATAGACCACCTGTAGGAATTATTTTGATATTTACAGTCGGGAACTGCTGGCGGAGCTGTTCGGCAACATAATCTGCAGATTCGTTATTAAAACAGTGGCTTATTACTACTTTACCGCCGTTATAGCCATCATTTAACATGCTTTTAATAAGACGGTCATAGATATTGTTGCGTCCGCGGCATTTGTGTACAATGTCAATTGTGCCTTCTTTTGAGGCACCAGCCAGCAGCTTAATGCCAAGTTTGCCGATGATATTACCTATAATTTTATTAACTCTTCCGTTTTTTACAAGGTTTTCAATTGATTCAAGGACGAATAAAAGTCCTATATGTTTGTGGTATTCTGTGATTCGTGTGCATATTTCTTCATATGAAAGATTTTCATCAATATATTCAGCGAGTTTTAAAGCGAGTATTGCAAGCCCTGAACCAGCCATCTTGCTGTCTATCGCAAAAATCTTTTTATCAGGATGGTCTTCCAGATACATATCTTTGGCAGATATCAGACTTTGCCAGCTGCCTGAAAGTTTTGAAGAAATTGTTATTGCAAATATAATATCAGCCTGTTCAAATGCATCAATCCAGCTTTGTGGGCTTGGTGCTGCACTTCCTGTTGCTTCTGTGCTTTCCTGCATTTCGTTCATAAAATTTTCTATATCAAGATTTTCATCATCAATAAATTCCCTGTTTCCGATTCTCAAAGAGAGTGGAGCCTGAAGGTAAATTGTGTTATTATGTGAAGAAGGCAGTGATTTTAAATCACAGCTTGAATCAGTAACAATTGCATATTTCATAAAAAATCTCCGTTCTGCCATTTTTGTGTATTAACATATTTTTTACGGCATAAAAATAAGATGTGGTTTTTAAAACTATATTATATTGTATTATATAACGTGATGTGATACAATTTACAAATAAAGGGAATATGTAAATAAGAGTATTGATTTAACTGTTAAATTAATGTTATTTAATCATGCGGAGGTGGAAATTTGCGTAAGATTGTCGGAGAAAAGAAAAAGACCCAAAGAAATCGTTTTACGAGAATGTGTATGGGAGACGCACTTGTAAATATTATGCAGCAGAAAGCATATGACAAGATATCAGTTTCTGATATAGTTAAAAAAGCCGGAGTGTCAAGGATGACATATTACAATTATTATGAAACGAAAGATGAACTGGTTAAAGATTATATAGAGGAAATAACATCGCTATATCTTGAGGAAGAAAAAAATAATTTAAAAGAAAAAAATAATATAATGGATTATGTGCATATACTTTTTTTAATTAAATTTTTTGACAGGTATGGTGAATTTTTTGTAACTCTTGCAGATGCAGGGATGTATTCATTTATTATTGATGCTGCCAATATTATTATGGAAAAGGAATATAAAGATAATTATAGTACAAGCGATGATGCGGATTTTCTGAAGAAAAAAACATATGAATTATATTTTTATTCAGGTGCAATGGTCAACGTTTTTTTACAGTGGCAGAAAAACGGTAAAAACATCACACCTGAAGAACTTGCCGGTATAATCACAGATTATCGTCGGATAAGCTGACTGTACCAGCGAAATGAATCTTTTGGAATACGTCTGCCTGTTGCATAATCAATGTATACAAGCCCAAATCGTTCATTGTATCCACTGTGCCATTCAAAATTGTCAGTAAATGACCAATGGAAATATCCGATTACATCGGTTCCGGCATCAATGGCTTTTGAAAGTTCATTAATATATCTTGTTAGATAATCAATTCTGTCGGCATCATGTACTTTGCCGTCAAGGAAAATGTGGTCGTTGCAGGAAAATCCGTTTTCGGTTATTATAATTGGAAGTTTGTAACGTTCGTACATGAAAACAGGTCCCCAGCAAAGAACTTCCGGTGTTACAGGCCATTTCAATGCAGTTCTTGCAAATCCAATTCCGTGCTTTACAATTCCATCAGAGCTGACTTCGTGCCCGTTATATATGTTGAGCCCAAGAAAATCAAGTGGTGGGTTGAGTGCTTCAACATCATCCCATGAACGGTTGTATTCACATGTTTTTCCTAGTATTACTGCGTCACAAAAAATCTGGTGGCAGAACAGGAAGTCTTCTTTATTGGTTGAAAAAGTGAGCTTTTTAGCCATTTCAATATCTTCTTTGGAACCGGTCGAAGGATAGCACAGATTGCCTGTGCTTGAAAAACCGATTTTTATTTTCCTTTTTGCACATTTTCTCATGGCACGGACGGCAGCTGCATGTGCTTTTGCAAGTGAATGAAGAATTTCAAGAACTGTGTCGTCCGGGAGAGTAAGCCCGGGAGCATGCTGGCCTGTTGAATATCCCATGCGTGTTATTATCTGTGGCTCATTAATAGTGGAAAAGTATTCAACACGATCTGAAAAATGTTCACAAATCAATTCGGCATATTTTACAAAAGCATTTATTGTGCGTTCTGAAAGCCATCCTCCGTCATCTTCAAGAGTCTGCGGCAAATCCCAGTGAAAAAGTGTTATATGTGGTGTTATGCCATTTTTAAGGCAGCAGTTTACTAGATTGTCGTAGAATTGCAACCCTTTCGCATTAGGAATTTCGTCATCGCCTTCAGGAAAAATCCTTGTCCATGATATTGAAAATCTGTATGCACTTATGCCAAGTTCAGTCATAAGTTTAATGTCATCCTCATATTTGTCATAATGGTCACAGGCGATGTCACCGGTTTCGTTATCATTTATTTTTCCGGGTGTGTGGCAGAAGGTGTCCCATATAGAAACACCTTTGCCGTCGCGGTTATATGCACCCTCAATCTGATAGGCACTTGTTGCAGTGCCCCATATAAAATCTTTTGGAAAATTCATATTGTATCCTCGATTCTTTCTGAATTGTATAAGTTTTTTTATAAAACAGCTGTTACATCATATTTTTTGATATTTTCATCATATGGAATAATATTTCCTTCAACAGATTTTCCGTTGACGATAAGTGATTTCAGGCCTTTCTGTGAACCGGAAGAGTTGTCAATGTGGATATTATATTCGGCACCACGGAAGGTCCTCTTTACGCTGAATTCTTTCATGTAATCCGGTATGCATGGGTCTATGCACAGACCGTCAAATTCAGGCCGTATTCCAAGAATGTACTGTGAAATGTTGGTGAATGTCCATGCTGCTGTCCCTGTGAGCCAGCTGTTTTTTGCTTCTCCGAAATGAGCAGCATCAATGCCGGCTATCATCTGTGAGTATACATAACTTTCAGTCTTGTGAAGATCACTTACATCCTGGAGATATGCCGGGCAGATTTTCTTGTATACATCAAAAGCACGGTTGCCATGTCCGACAACAGTTTCCGCAATTGAAATCCAGGGGTTGTTGTGACAGAAAATTCCTGCATTTTCTTTGTAACCTTCCGGATAAGAAGTTATTTCACCAAGCTCAGGATGATAAGATGTATAAGCAGGCTGTAAAAGAACAATGCCATATTTTGTGTCAAGTTTTTCTTCGACTGAACGGAGTGCTCTGACTGCAAGACCATTATCGGTTCCTATTCCTGCCATAACACAGAAACCTTGTGGTTCAATGAAAATCTGACCTTCTTTACATTCATGGGAGCCAACTTTTTCGCCTGCGGCATCATATGCACGTAAAAACCATTCTCCGTCCCAGCCTGATTCGGTAACAGCTTTAATCATGTCATTTACATGATTGCATACAGCATCGGCTTCGTCATCAAGACCGAGATGTCTGCATATTGCTTCGTAATCCTTGCCATATTTAACATACATTCCGGCTATAAATACTGATTCTGCTACAGGTCCTTCTGATGGTCCGGTAGTTTGGAATGATTCGCCCGGAACAGTTGAAAAACAGTTGAGGTTCAGACAGTCGTTCCAGTCGGCACGCCCGATAAGCGGCAGGTTGTGAGGACCAAGATGTGTCGTTGTGAAATTAAATGAACGACGCAGATGTTCCATTAAAGGTGCCGTATTTTCTTTGTTACAGTCAAAAGGCGTCATTTCGTCGAGTATAGAATAGTCACCTGTTTCTTTGAGGTATGCGGCAGTTCCGGCTATGAGCCAGAGCGGGTCGTCATTGAATCCGCTTCCGATATCGGAATTGCCCTGTTTTGTGAGCGGCTGGTACTGGTGATATGCACTTCCGTTTTCAAATTGTGTTGAGGCAATATCAAGAATACGCTGCCTTGCAGCATCAGGAATAAGATGCACAAATCCGAGCAGATCCTGGCATGAATCACGAAATCCCATGCCGCGGCCTGTTCCTGACTCATAATATGAAGCGGAACGTGACATATTGAATGTAACCATGCACTGATACTGGTTCCAGATGTTAACCATACGGCATAATTTGTCATCGGAAGTTTCAAGCGTATATTTTGAAAGAAGATTGTTCCAGTGTTCTTTCAACCGGTTAAATGCATTATCAAAAGCTTCATCAGTCATATATGTGTCAATCATTGCTTTAGCACGTTGTTTGTTTATTTTTTGAGGTGCTTCCCATTTTTCATCATCAGGATTTTCTATATAACCTAACATGTAAATAAAATGACATTTTTCATTTGGTTTAAGTGTTATGTCTTTTCTGAAAGATGCAACAGGGTTCCATCCGCTTGCTTTTGAATTATGTGATGTTTTTGCAGCGACTGCATCAGGCATCTGAGGGCTTCCATACGTTCCAAGGAAACTGTCACGGTCAGTATCAAAACCGTCACAAGATGAATTCATTGCACATAAAGCGTAGTGATTGCGGCGTTCGCGGTACTCGGTCTTATGATAAATACATGAATTTGCTTTGTAAGGTTCAATCTCAACTTCTCCGGTGCTGTATGTACGCTGGAAATTGTTCATATCATCAACGGCATTCCAGAGACAGAATTCAATATATGAATAAACTGAAAATGTCTTAGATTTATCGGAAGTATTATTAAGACTTAAACGTGTAAGCTCACAGTTTGCTCCAATTGGAACAAATGATGTAACATGTGCTTCAATGCCATTTTTGCTGCCTTTGTATGTTGTATATCCAAGACCATGACGACATTCGTAGCTGTCAAGTTCAGTCTGTACAGGCTGCCATCCCGGATTCCAGATGCATCCGTTATCGTTAATATAAAAATAGTGACCGTTAGAATCAAGCGGAGCATTGTTATAGCGGTATCTTGTAAGCCTTAAAAGCTTTGCGTCTTTATAAAATGCATATCCGCCGCCTGTGTTGCTTATAAGTCTGAAAAAACTTTCACATCCAAGGTAATTAATCCATGGAAGAGGAGTTCTGGGAGTTGTTATAACATATTCTTTATTATCATCATCAAAATATCCCAAATTCATATAAACCTCGTTTCTGCATATTTTATTCATATGCAAGCTGTATTAGATATTACGAAAACGATTAAGGAGCAAAAATCAGTAAAACACAGGAGAAATTAAGATAAAACCTGTATATTATATAATATGATTGTCCTAATTAAAAAATTAAGAATATATTTATCTGATTTGAGTATATTTTAATGAAAATGAAAAAGCAATGTTTAATGATAAAAAACAGAAAAATAGTCATATTGCACAAAAATGTATATACAAAATTTGTCATAACTATAAAAAAATAAAAAACAGTTGCATTAAAATAGATGTCGTGCTATAGTGAACTTACGAAAACGATTAAGTAATAACAACAAGCACAGGTAAAGGGGTAAGATACGATGGTTTCTATGAGAGATATTGCAGAAAAATGCAGCGTGTCAGTTGCGACAGTAAGCAAGGCACTTAATAATCATAGTGACATCAGTGAAGAGACCAGAAAGAAGATACGTCAGACTGCAAGTGATATGGGTTATTATCCTAACTCAGCAGCCAGAGCATTGAAAACTAACCGTTCATATAACATTGGCGTGTTAATGAACGATAGAGCACACAGTGGTCTGACACATGAATATTTTTCAGCGGTGCTGGAGGGTGTTAAGGTCGAATCCGAAAGTCGTGGATATGATATTACATTTATCAATACCCATAACAGAAAGATGACATACTATGAACATTGCAAATATCGCAATCTTGACGGTGTTGTTATTGCCTGCGCGGATTTTGAAGAACCTGAAGTACAGGAAGTTGTCAATGGTGCTATTCCCTCAGTGACTATTGATTACATATTTAACAACTGTACTTCCGTCAGCTCAGATAATGTAAAGGGGATGAGAGAACTTGTACAGTATGTATATAAGATGGGACATCGTAAGATTGCTTATATACATGGTGAGAGTAATTCAGAAGTAACAAAAGAAAGACTTGCATCATTTTATATGACACTTGAAGAACTGGATGTAGATGTTCCGGATGAATATGTTAAGTCATCTGAATATTTGAATGCGGTTAAAGCAGAGAAGCTTACAAATGAACTTCTTAATATGACGGATGCACCGACATGTATTTTTTATCCTGATGATTTATCTTATTCGGGAGGGTTTAATGCTATAAAAAGCAGAGGCTTAAAAGTGCCGGATGATATTTCAATGGTAGGTTATGACGGCATTAAGCTTTCACAGATATTGAATCCAAAGCTTACGACAGTAGAACAGCAATCAAGAAAGATAGGAATGCTTGCTGCGAGAGAGCTTATAGCATGTGTTGAGAATCCCAAGACTGCATTGGTTAAAAGAGTTGTCGTTGATGGCAGATTACTGGAAGGAGAGACAGTAAAAGACATCAGACAAAAGTAAACAGATGTGATGCAACAGGCAAAGAAACAAAGGGTTATGTATTGGTTAAGTTTTAGAGGAGGTTTGATTATGATGAAAAGAAAATTAACAAGTCTGTTTCTTGCAACAGCAATGGTAATGACAACGCTTGCCGGATGCGGTAATTCCGGTGGAAAGCCAGCTGCAAAGGTAGATACAAGTGAAGCAGCACAGGGAAAGGTTCTTAATATTTATTGCTGGAATCAGGAATTTCAGGAAAGATTTGAATACTTTAAAAAATCAGGAAAATTACCTTCAGATGTAAAGGTTAATTTCGTTGTTACACCAAATGAGAATAATGCTTATCAGAATGCACTTGATGCAGCACTGTTAAAGCAGAAAGATGCACCGGCAGATGAAAAGGTTGATATTTTCCTTGTAGAAGCCGATTACGCATTAAAATATGTAGACAGTGATTATACACTTGATGTTGTAAATGATATTGGTCTTACAAAAGATGACCTTGCTGACCAGTATCAGTATACAAAGGATATCGTAACTGATTCAAAGGGTGTCCAGAAAGGTACAACATGGCAGGCAACACCTGGACTTTTCGCTTACAGACGTTCTATTGCAAAGGATGTATTAGGAACTGATAATCCGGATAAGGTTCAGGAAGCACTTTCATCATGGGATAAGTTTAATTCTGTTGCTGAAAAGGCAGCTGCCAAAGGTTATAAGATGCTTTCAGGTTATGATGATGCATACAGGGTATTTTCTAACAACGTATCAGCACCTTGGGTTGATTCAAATAACAAGATTGTAATTGATGACAATATTATGAAGTGGGTTGACCAGACAAAGCTTTTCACAGAGAAAGGATATAATAACAAGTCATCTCTCTGGGATAATGTATGGGCAGCAGACCAGGGTCCTAAAGGTAAGGTATTTGGTTTCTTCTATTCAACATGGGGCATTAACTTCACACTTCTTGGTAACTCACTTGCAACTCCTGTAAAGGAAGGTGGTAAGGAAGAAGTTGGTAATGGTATCTATGGTGATTATGCAGTATGCCAGGGACCACAGAGTTATTACTGGGGTGGTACATGGATCTGTGCAGCATCAGGAACAGATAATCCAAACCTCATTAAAGAGATTATGAAGACACTTACATGTGATAAGAGTACAGAAGTTCAGATAACAAAAGATACACAGGATTACACAAACACAATTTCAGGTATGAATGAACTTGCTTCAAGTGATTTCAAGTCAGCATTCCTTGGCGGACAGAATCATATCAAACTGTTTGCACAGGCTGCACCTAAGATTAACATGAAGAATATTTCAGCTTATGACCAGGGTCTTAACGAAGAATTCCAGAAAGCTATGAAGGATTACTTCGATGGAAATGTAACTAAGGATAAAGCACTTGATAACTTCTACAAAGCAGCTATTGAGAAATATCCAAACTTGTCACACTAATAAATATATGTAATTAAGTGATGGAAGCACGTCGGGGAATCAATAATTGGTATTTAATCTGAATCGGTTTCAAGGCGTGCTTTCCTGTCGCTGGAAATGGAGGGCGGCATGAAAAGAAAAAAATCAAAATGTGTGAGTTATGCAAAGTGGGGATATATTTTTTTGATACCATTCTTTTTGGTATATATTATTTTTCAGTTAATTCCGTTGCTTTCCACTTTCTATAACAGTTTTTTTGAAAATTACAGAGTTGGTCTTATGCAGGTAGGACCTACATTTGTTGGATTTAAAAATTATAAAGAAATATTATTTAACAGCGAACTTCCAATGTATTTAAAGAATACATTTATTATATGGATGATGGGATTTATTCCACAGATGTTTTTCTCATTATTACTTGCATCATGGTTTACGGATTTAAGATTAAGATTAAAATGTTCAGGTTTTTTCAAGACAGTTATATATATGCCGAACCTGATTATGGCATCTGCATTTTCAATGTTATTTTATACAATATTCTCAGATGTAGGTCCTATTAATAATCTTCTTAATTCAATGGGACTTCCTACATACAGGTTTCTGGCGGAGGTCGCCGGAGCCAGAGGACTTATCGCACTTATGAATTTCCTCATGTGGTTCGGTAATACAACAATTGTCCTGATGGCAGGCATTATGGGAATCGATACAGGAATTATGGAAGCGGCAAGAATTGATGGAGCGAGTTCATTCCAGATATTCAGAAAGATTACACTTCCAATTATAAAACCTATCATGGCTTATACACTTGTAACTTCACTTATCGGTGGTATCCAGATGTTTGATGTTCCTCAGATTCTTACTAATGGTAATGGTAATCCGGACAGAACAAGCATGACTGCCATCATGTATCTGAATAAGCATTTGTATAGTAAGAATTATGGTATGGCTGGTGCTCTTTCTGTTATATTATTTATAATAACAGCAGTGCTTAGTGTTTTCGTATTCAAATATGTAACAAAAGATATGGTGGATACGGGTGCAAAAACATCGAAGAAAGCAAAAAAGTGAAGGGAGGCGTAGATTATGAGTACAGAAACAAATAAGAAAAAAGCGGATAAAAGCGATAAAATTGCATTATATATACAAAGAACTTTGTGCTATATTGTATTAATTCTGTTATCAATTTTATGCCTGTTTTCATTTTATGTATTGCTTATAAATACTACAAGATCTCATCCGGATATACAGAAAGGTTTTTCACTTATTCCAGGAAAATCATTTCTGGTTAACCTGAAAAATCTTCTGACAGATAAGCAGCTTCCGGTATTAAGCGGCATGGCAAACAGCCTTCTTGTAGCCAGTGGAACAGCAATTCTTTCAGTATATTTTTCGGCACTTACAGCGTATGCAATACATGCTTATAATTTCAGATTTAAGAAACTGGCATTTACATTTATTATGATTATAATGATGGTGCCTACACAGGTATCAGCACTTGGATTTATCAAGCAGATGGGTGATATGCATCTGATGAATTCATTCATACCGCTTGTTGTTCCTTCAATAGCTTCACCGGTAGTGTTTTTCTTTATTAAGCAGTATATGGATAGTGTACTTCCGATTGAACTTGTTGAAGCTGCAAGAATTGATGGTGCACATGAATTCAGAATATTTAATCAGATAGTGCTTCCACTTATGAAGCCGGCAATTGCGGTACAGGCGATATTCACTTTCGTTGCTTCATGGAATAACTATTTTATTCCTTCGCTTCTTCTTAATAAGGATAGCAAAAAAACACTTCCAATACTTATTGCACAGCTTAGAAGTGCTGACTTTTTGAAGTTTGATATGGGTAAGGTTTATATGATGCTTGGATTTGCAATTCTTCCGGTTATTATAGTTTATCTGTGTCTTTCAAAATTTATTGTAAGAGGTGTTACGCTTGGTGGTGTAAAGGGTTGATTTTAAACTGCTTTTCATAGGCAAAGGCCTCCTTTATAAAACCCCGGTAAAAGTCGCAAAGAGTCTTTTGCCGGGGTTATTTATATAAAAAAATGACCGATAAAATATATATGTGCATTTGATAAAAAATATACAACATAAAGCGGAAAGGAGAGAAATATGAGAGTTACTACACAGATGTTAAATGAGACAGCAAGAAAAGCGGGACTTCCAATTAATAATTCAACATTGCTTGATTATATTAATAATGATAGTTCAGCAGATTCGATGCTTAACAGCATAAATGGAAGCACATCAGCAGCGACACAGATGCTGAAAGCAAAAGTTTCCAAAACAGGATATGAAAATACTGATAAATCATCAGAGGATTTGCAGAATGCTATTGATAAGCTTGCAGGTAAAAAGAGTACAGTATTTAAAGATGCAAGAGAAAGCAAAGATACTTCAAAGGTTACAGCAGCAGCACAGGAACTTATAGATAAATATAATTCGCTTGTTGAAGTTATGTCAAAAACGTCCTCAAGCCTTGACGAATTCTATAAGAAAGCATTAAAGGGACTTCCAAAGAGTATTAAGGAATCACTTGAAAAAGTCGGAATAACTTATAACAGTGACGGAACTCTTGAGGTTGATTCTGATAAGCTTAAAAAGGCAGACGTTGATTCGCTTGAAAAAATATTTGGAAGTGATTCTGAATTTATGAAAAAGCTTTCGTTTGTTACAGACAGGATTGAGAGTAATGCTGAAGCTAATTTACAGAGTGTGAGCAGTACATATAGTTCTACAGCAGATATTATGTCTTCATTCAACAGCTCAAAATATGATTTTCTTGGTTGATAATTATTGAATTTACGAAACTTGTAAAGAGTATATTCTTCATAGGCAGAAGCTTACAAAAGCACCGCTTCCGGATTGCCCGGAAGCGGTGCTTTTAAAGTAATCTAAAAACACATGACATATCGGCATGAAGCCATATACTCATTGTTTATAATTATAACTGTGGACCTGCTGAAACAAGTGCTTTACCAGCTTCATTTCCTTCGTATTTAGCGAAGTTCTTAATGAATCTGCCAGCTAAGTCTTTAGCTTTTACTTCCCATTCAGAAGCATCAGCATATGTGTCACGAGGATCAAGAATCTCTGTTGCAACACCTGTAAGTTCTGTAGGTACTTCAAAGTTGAAGAATGGAATCTTCTTTGTAGGAGCATTGAGGATATCTCCGTTAAGGATTGCATCTATGATACCACGAGTATCCTTGATTGAGATTCTCTTGCCTGTGCCGTTCCAACCTGTGTTAACGAGGTAAGCCTTAGCACCGCTCATCTTCATCTTCTTAACAAGTTCTTCAGCATACTTTGTTGGGTGAAGCTCAAGGAAAGCCTGACCGAAGCAAGCTGAGAATGTAGGAGTAGGTTCTGTAATACCACGCTCTGTACCAGCAAGCTTAGCTGTGAAACCTGAAAGGAAGTAGTACTGTGTCTGCTCTGGTGTAAGAACAGATACTGGAGGAAGTACGCCGAAAGCATCTGCTGAAAGGAAGATTACATTCTTTGCAGCTGGTGCTGAAGAAATAGGACGTACAATATTCTTAATGTGGTTAATTGGATAAGATACACGAGTGTTTTCTGTAACGCTCTTATCAGCAAAATCAATCTTACCATTAGCATCAAGTGTTACATTCTCAAGAAGAGCGTTACGCTTGATTGCATTGTAGATATCAGGTTCAGAATCCTTATCAAGGTTGATAACCTTAGCATAGCATCCACCTTCAAAGTTGAATACACCGTTATCATCCCAGCCGTGTTCATCATCACCGATGAGGAGACGCTTAGGATCTGTAGAAAGTGTTGTCTTACCTGTACCTGAAAGACCGAAGAAGATAGCTGTGTTCTTGCCATCTAAATCTGTGTTAGCTGAGCAGTGCATTGAAGCGATACCCTTTAATGGGAGATAGTAGTTCATCATAGAGAACATACCCTTCTTCATCTCACCGCCGTACCATGTGTTGATAATAACCTGTTCGCGGCTTGTAATATTGAATGCAACGCAAGTCTCTGAGTTAAGACCTAACTCTGCATAATTTTCAACTTTTGCCTTAGAAGCGTTGTATACAACGAAATCTGGCTCAAAGTTCTTGAGTTCTTCTTCTGTTGGCTTGATGAACATATTTGTTACGAAATGTGCCTGCCAAGCAACTTCAACGATGAAACGAACTGCCATTCTTGTGTCTTTGTTAGCACCACAGAAGGCATCAACAACGAAAAGTCTCTTGTTGCAAAGCTCTTTCTTAGCGATATCTTTAACCTTTGCCCATACATCTTCTGACATTGGGTGGTTATCGTTCTTGTACTCATCGCTTGTCCACCATACAGTGTCCTTTGAGTTTTCGTCAACTACGATATACTTATCTTTAGGAGAACGTCCTGTGTAGATACCTGTCATAACATCAACAGCACCAAGTTCGCTTTCCTTACCAACTTCATAACCTTCGTTCTTAGAAGATGTCTCTTCCTCGAATAATAATTCATAAGAAGGGTTATGAACTATCTCAGTTGTACCTGTGATACCATACTTGCTTAAATCGATTTCTGCCATCTTACATTTAACCTCGTTTCTTTACTTATTGTGCGATAACCGTCTTTAAAGGCGGTTTTATCTTCTTATATTATACATAATCGACCTGTAAAATCAACACAATTTGTGTAATTTTTGACGAAAATGATAAAAATTTAACAACATTTTTATATTTTATATATCTTAATAAACATCGCAGTAATTACCCTGTTAAGCTATTGTAAAATAGAGGATGAAATATTAAAATAAATAGCATGGATTTTATTACATGATTTTGAGACGCAGCTGCATGCATTTATGGTAACGCAGCTTATTGATATTAAGAAAATTGATGATTAATCAGTTTTGCTAGAAAATAAATATGTGAAAGGAATGTCGGGTATGAAAAACAGAAAATTTTTTGATGAGATTACAGACAGAACAGGTACCCATTCAATAAAGTGGGACAGGGTTAAAGAAGGTGGTCTTGCCATGTGGATAGCGGATATGGATTTTCGTACACCGCAGGCGGTAACTGATTCGATAATCAAAAGAGCAGAAAATGGGATTTTTGGATATACTGACATACCGGACGAGTGGTATTGTGCATATCAGAAATGGTGGAAAGACAGATATAATTTTTCTATTAATAAGGAATGGCTTATATTTACAACCGGCGTAATCCCGGCTATATCAAGCATTATCCGCAAAATGACTACACCGGCAGAAAATGTTGTTGTTATGACACCTGTTTATAATATGTTTTTTGATTCGATATTGGATAATGGAAGAAATGTGCTTGAAAGCAGGCTCGTATATAATGATGGAAAATACAGCATAGATTTTGCGGATTTGGAAGAAAAGCTTGCAAATCCACAGACATCTATGATGATATTATGTAATCCGCATAATCCTACAGGAAATATATGGGATAGAGATATTTTAGATAAAATAGGAAAACTTTGCAAAAAATATCATGTGCTTGTTGTGTCTGATGAGATTCATTGTGATATAACAAAACCAGGTATCAGCTATATCCCGTTTGCATCTGTATCAGATGTGTGCAGAGATAATTGTATTACATGTGTTGCACCGACAAAGACATTTAATATTGCCGGAATCCAGACAGCGGCAGTTATCGTGGCTGATGAAAATATCAGACATCGTGCTATCACAGGACTTGAGACAGACAATTTGGCAGAGACTAATGTTTTTGCGGCTGATGCGGCGGCTGCGGCATATAGTGAAGGTGGAGAATGGCTTGACGACCTTAGAGAATATCTGTGGGAAAACAGGCAGTTTGCAGAAAAATTTATAAAAGAAAGAATTCCGCAGATAAAGCCCGTGGAGTCAGACGCTACATATCTTATGTGGCTTGATTGCACAGATATTGCAAGTGATTCTGATGGATTAAAAGATTTTATATGTGAACGAAGCGGGCTTTATGTAAGCAGCGGCTCTGCTTACAGAAGCAACGGTGGATTTTTAAGATTTAATATTGCATGCCCACAAAAAATGCTTGAAGATGGACTTAAACGCCTTGAAAAATCTGTTAAGGAATGGAAATGTTCATGAAAAACATACATGGCGGAGATATTTATAAATATGAAAATGTGACAGATTTTTCAGCTAATATTAATCCTATGGGAATTCCGGAAAGCGTGCGTGAAGCGGTTGTTAATTCGCTTGAAATGTGTGAAAATTATCCGCAGATGTTTTGCGATGATTTAAGAGAAAAGATTGGCAGAAGATATGGCGTTGACAGTAGCTTCATTATATGCGGAAACGGAGCTTCTGATGTGCTGTACAGATATGTATTTGCCATAAAACCGAAAAATGCGGTTGTTGCAGCTCCATGTTTTGCAGAATATGAAGCCGCACTTGAATGTGTCGGGGCAAAAGTTGAATATTATCAGATAAATCACAACACATTTGAAATAGAAGATGATTTTATGAAAATGTTTGAATATAAACCTGATATGATTTTTTTATGTAATCCTAATAATCCTACAGGGATACTTATAAATGACCGTTTGCTTGAAAGAATTATAAAGGAATGTGACAGGAACGGAGTGCGTATTTTTCTGGATGAATGTTTTCTTGATTTTACAGGGAAGGAAGATGAACTTTCATACGTTAAAAATATATTAAGATACAGAGGTTTGTTTGTTCTGAAGGCATTTACCAAAATGTATGCAATACCGGGCATCAGGCTTGGATATGGCATTACATATGATAAAGAGCTTATTGTCAAAATGTATGATGCCGGGCAGCCGTGGAATGTTTCTGTTCTGGCACAAAATGCAGGAATAGCTGCTCTTGATGAGGATAAATTTGCTGCAGACACAGTAAGTTTAATAAGTAAAGAGAGAGAATTTATCTGTACTAATTTTCAAAGAATGCATATTAAGTACTGGGAGAGTGACGCAAATTATATATTTTTTATGCACAAAAAAGGTCTGAAAGAAGAACTTTTAAACAGGGGAATACTTATAAGAGACTGCAGCAATTATAAGAATCTCACAGACGGGTATTACAGAATTGCCATAAAATCACATAAAGATAATGTAAAATTGATAGACGCTTTAGCTGATATTGATATTAATTAGGAGAACTTATGCTGGCCAGTGCTCTGTCACCTAAAGAGGTTTTTGTTATTTTGAAAAAATATCTTTCATTTTGAGAGGTTACAGTGAACCTGTACTTGCAGGTACATACTCAAATGCACTTGTTCCTGTCAATTTAATGAGTTTGTTTGTGTGAATTTTAATCTATTGGAAATTTTCGGAAATAAAAATGTTGAATCGCAGGATTCGACATTTTTTTTGCGTTGTGGGTGGTATATATAGGTAAAGGAATTTTATGGGAAAGGAGGGAAAATGTGGGGGATGAGTATAAATGTATGTAAAGTTATTAAGGAGAAGAGCGTATGAAAGAGATAAAGACGAAAGAAGATGTATTTAAAGCAATTTGTAATGCGTCAAGGTTGGGAAATTTAGGTTTTTTTGTTGGCTCGGGTTTTACAAAAGCAATACTGGAAAATAATACCTATTATGAAGCGTATACATGGGCTGAATTATTAAAAGTATGTTGCGAAGAGATGAAAATTAATGAAAATATATTAAAAAATAAAAATTCTTATCCTGAAATTGCAACAAAAATATGTAAGGAATATAGTATTGAAAATAATATTACATATCAAGAAGCTGTTAGAAAAATGAAGTGCATAATTAGTGAAAAAACAAATGTTTATCCAGAAGAGAGTGTCAAAGAGGATTATGAAAAATACTTCAGAAATATTCCAGCATCCTGGATTACCACTACTAACTATGATACAGTTTTAGAAAATATTTTGGGCGGTGATTGTATATCTATTTCACCAGATGGTTGTTTTACCAAAATTTCAAATATGATTCCTATTTATCACATTCATGGAGTATGTAATATACCGGATAGTATTGTTATAACAAACGAAGATTATGCATATATGTTTAGACCTAATGATTACAGACAGGCACGATTACCATTTTTGATGAAAGAGTCACTTGTTATTATGATTGGATATGCATTGGGAGATTTGAATGTTATTACAGCAGTCGATTGGGCTAATAATGTTTATACAAATACAAGTGGAGAATACGACTTCCCTATTGTTCAGCTGCTTTATACAGATAATCCTAAACAAGATCCATATGTTGAACAGAATGGGATTGTAATTTTTGAGGTTTCTGATATTAGCAAATTCTTTCTGGAACTTTATGAGTTTTCAAAAGACTATAATGTAGAATATGAAAATTATATTTCGTTGGTTAATTCAAATGTAATGTATTTTAATCAATATCAGGATGAAAATGTAATAAATAATTTTATTGGAAATGTAGACGGTGTCAGGGATAATAAAATTAATTTTATTGCAGAACTTCCGCAAGAATTTGGATATGTATATAATTATTTTTTTACATTTATACATTCTGCAATGCTTGCACTTGATGAAATGGCTAAACCTAATGGAGCGTTTTATGCATATGATTGGAAGTTAGAGTTAATAATTGATATTTTAAAAAATGTACCAATAAAAAATATGCCAAATTCATTTTTTGGAATGCTTGCAAATTCATTAAATGATGTAGCTGCTTTTATAGGCTATAGAATTGGTGAGAGTTTTGCAGCAGGACAGAGGTGGGATAATGAAAAGAGCAATTTGTCTGAGGAGGTTATAGATGCTTTATGGCTTTTTGCTAAGTCAAGCCGGCATTTATATAATTTAAAAAGTCTGCTTAAAAATATATAAGGAACATAATTAGAAATGTTTGTTTTAAACCACCGGTTCAATGACATATTACATATCATAATATAAAATATGTAATGTGTTAAAGAAATGGAGGTTTGGAAATGGGTATCAGGATTTTTGCAAGAATATATATGAAACAATTATGGAAAATTTAGCTGTGGGATGTTAAAATTAAAATAATTCGGGATAGATTAAGGAGGAACAGAAATGCAGCCTGTTTATTTATCTATTCAACAAAAAGCAACTGGTGAAAGAATCAGGGAATTGTTAAAGAAAAATGGATATACCGTGAAAGATATTCAGAAATTTATGGGATTTGAAAATCCTCAAGCCATATATAAATGGATTTCAGGGAGGTCACTTCCAAGTATAGATAATTTTCTTATTCTAAGCAAAGTGTTACATACCAGTATTGAAGATATCCTCGTCGTTGACGGGGATATTTTTGCGTTAAAATTAAATTTATGGAAAATAACAATTGTGCATAAATTTGAAAAATATATTAATGGTAATTAGATTGGAGGTGTAAAATAAGTAATAAAAAATATTATGTAAATAATGTCTGGGATAAAGAAGAATTTCGCCGGTGTGCTTTGGGTAAAAAATTTAAAATGCAGGAAATATTAAAGTATTTAAAAAGATGTATAAAATGGAGTTGTCAGCGTATAGTCAGAGGTTATGCGGAGTGTGACGTCTGGAATATGGATGGTTATCTGCAACGGTTGGTTCCTGATATGCTACAGGATTTAAAGGATAACAGAAATGGTTCGCCATCATATCTTGGGGAAAATTATACGAATGAAGAGGGAATTTTAGTTAATGATACATGCCATGATGAGTGGGATAAGATATTGGATAATATGATTTTTTTATGGAGAGAATCTAACGAAGAGACATGTAAAAGAATAAATCCATATTATGATGAGTATGACAAGGCATTTGAAGAATTTACAGAAAAATACGGCATATTGGGAGATAAATTAAGGACAGAAGCTGAGTTGGAAAATGATAAAAAGTTCAGGGTAAGGACGGGACATTTTATGGATGAACTATATAAGTTATTGAATTACAAGTCCAATGACAAATACTTGACTATTGTTTATAGTATATTTATAATAGTATTTATAAAAACAATGCGAAAAAAGTATTTAGGAAAGGAAGATGTGATATGGTACCTGTAATTGATAATATTGAAACCGGCAATAATATAAGAAGAATAATGCAAAACCAGGGATTGACTGTAAAAGATGTGAAAAAGTATCTTGGGCTCGGATGTCTGCAGAGCATATACCGCTGGATGAACGGTGCTAATGTGCCGTCGATTGACAATTTATATGCATTGAGTAATTTGTTTCAGATGCCAGTTGATGAGATAGTGCGTGGAAACAGACCTAAGATTGAGCCTCGCGATGAACATTATTATAGTATGAGAAAAAGAATGCTTGCGTATTGCAGACTAAGTAAAAAATATTTATCTTATGATTAGGTTTGGATTTGATGGTGTAAGCTGCTGAACATGACTGGTACATTAAGGTTAGAGCAGATGATGTGGTAAAGAGTAAAATGGATGTTCTATATAAGGATTTAGGTATTGTAAGTGAACAGACTGATAAATAAAAATATAGTTTAAGTAAATATAGTTGTAATGATGAAATGATAACAACAAAATAAGGGAGGCGGGGATGAATAATATAAATAAGAAGAAACAGCAATTTTATCCTAAAATTTAAAGGAGCTATGACATATGACGGCGTTAAGACAGAGAACAATAATGGAACTCGAAAAAATACCAAAAGATATGTTATTATTTGTAATTCAGATTATGTAAGGGATAAATGGATTATACAATGATTCTAGAGCAAAACCAAGATTACCACGAAATATTAGGAACTAAGACATACTAGGACAAAAAGGAGAAACAGATAATGACTCAATACAGTGAAAAATCTTATAAAATGGCGTCAGATAACACCAAGTATAATGATGACGGAAAAGCAGTAATATCAGAAAATGATGAGTGGCGTGACGAGAAAGAATGGGATGAATTATTTGAGCAGATGCAGAAGGAACGGCAAAACCTTTAGTAGTAACAATTTCCCTTTTACTACCAATTTTACTACTAACAGGTAGTAACAACTTGCTTAATTCTGCTCTGATTTGCCACAATCTGTAATTTCAGAGTAAAATCAAGAACATCGCAAAATCCCCGAAATCCCTTGCAAAATACGCGAAGCAACGAGCAAAGTGCCCGATATGCTTGCATAGTCGGGCATTTTGCGACTGCCGCGACCGAGACGATAGTCGAGGAAGGGCCTTCCGGGGCAAAACAAGGAGAAATAAAACTATGATAAAAATACTATTCATCTGCCACGGCAGTTTATTAACAGTACTGGCAAAGCATTGAATTTACTGGATTTCAGCTATTATATTGTGATTTTTACCAACGATTTACCAAAATTAATTTGAGCCCTGGCAAATTGTGCTTTTTAAATGATTCATAAAAAATATCAAATTAACACAAATGCAAAATAAAAGAGTTGTAAAAATGTCACGAAAATCATATAATAATCGTGACAAAAGGAGGCACTCATATGTCAAATGGAATTTATCCGAAAATCAAAAAAAGAATAGAATTATCAGATTATGGAACTGTGTTCGTTACTTCGGATTTTGCAGATTTAGCAGCAATAACAACTGTGAGAAAATGTCTTGGCAGACAGGTAGAAGAAAAGACAATTCGCAGAATTATAGATGGGGTATATGAGAAGCCTGTGTATAGTAGTTTTCTTAAGGAAAATGTTCCTGTTAATCCGGAAGCTGTTGTATATGCTATTGCTAGAAATTTTCATTGGACTATTGCTCCATGTGGGGATATTGCTTTAAATAAACTCGGATTATCAACACAGGTTCCTGTAGTCTGGTCATATATCAGCGATGGACCATATAGAAAATTCTCATGGGATAATATAACTGTTTCGTTTAAACACAGAGCAAATAGAGAAATATCATTTATGTCTGAATCTACAATTTTAGTAATTGAAGCATTAAAGACATTAGGCAAAGAACGAGTTGATGATAATGTCATATCAAAAATAAGAAATCGATTATCAAAAGAAGAAAAAATAAAAATGCTAGAGGAAGCCACAGGTGTTAGTGAATGGATATACGAAGTGGTTAGAAAGGTATGTGCTGATTAATGAAAAATATTGCAAGACTACAGATAAAAGAGAGAACTGAACTTTTTCAGGCTACTGCAATTTCAATGGGAATGCAACCTAATGTAGTTGAAAAAGATTTTTGGGTTTGCTTTATGATAGATCATCTTTTTCATAATTGTAAGTATAGAAATGCTTTTGTATTTAAAGGTGGTACAAGTCTTTCAAAATCGTATCATGTGATTGAGCGTTTTTCTGAGGATATAGATCTGATAATTGACTGGAGAAAAATCGTAAACAGTGTTAATCCATGGGAAGAAAGATCAAAAACGAAACAGGATCAGTTCAATAAGCGGATAAATGCAGAAGCTGCGAAATTTTATAAAGAAGAACTAGCACCTCGACTAAATATAGAAATTGAAGAAAAACTAGGCAGAGAAGAATGGGTGTCGGTTGATAAAGAAGATGAAATGGTTATCAATTTTTATTATCCGCAGATATTTGAAACAGGATATTTACGGTCGTGTGTTAGATTAGAGATTGGACCATTGGCAGAGTGGCTACCATCACACGAGACAGTAATTACACCATTTGTAGCGGAGAAATATCCTTCATTGTTTGAACAAAAAAATACATCAGCGCTGACAATTGATGTGGAAAGAACTTTCTGGGAAAAACTTACAATATTACATAAAATTGCAAATTTTCCTGAAGAGAAAGTTTTACCGGTCAGGTATGCACGACATTTGTATGATGTATATAGTATGGGGAATTCATGTGTAAAAGAAAGTGCATTTAAGAGAAAAGAATTGTTAGAAAAAGATATTACATTTAAACAGAAATTCTATTATGCAAAGAGTGCACATTATGAGACTGCAACATTAGGATCAATTATGCTTGTGCCAGGAGAACGAATACATAAAGTTCTAAAAGAAGATTACCAAGCTATGCGAAATATGATATATGGGAACATGCCGGAATACGAAGAAATTATAGAATATCTTCGTAAGTTGGAAGAAGAGGTACATAGCTTGGAATAGCAGGAGTGGCAATTTGCAATTTTTGAAATAGACAATATGATAAATAATTATTGGGGAAATATTAAAAATGGAAGTAAGACAAATATCAAATAGAAAAAATAAGATTTGTTTGCGTGTGGGAATTGGCATGTGTATCATAAGTGCTATAGAAATGCTGTTGATAAAATTTTATTTTAAATCTAAATGGACAGGTCGAAATGTAGATTTATTTTTTTTATTGCTTGGTATCATAGGCATTTTAATGATACTAATAGCTGGTGTTAATATTGTAAGTAATATCGGAATAAATAAGTATCTAAAAAATTCACCATATGGCATAGATTATCAAAAAGAAATTTCAACCTATAAAATAATTGGGAAAAATAAGAAAAAAATTAAAAATGGGGCTTTGGAATTTGAAAAATATAGTGCTTGGAAAGAATATATCGAGAAAAAGTTTGAGGCGATTATTGATAATGAAGATGCGTATCGTTTTATGGTTAGAAGACTTAGAAATAAAGAAAGTTATAAAGAATTAATTACTTCATCAGTAATTCCAATAGAAATTGGAATGCTTACAGTATTTTATTCTACTGGCATAGATATTTCTAAGATAGGTACAATTCTACCTATATTGGTTTCAGCTATTTTTTTACTTATTATTGTGATGGTAAATTATCTTGACTGTAAAGAAGAGATAAACTTTATTTTAGATTTCAATGAAATAATATTTCCATCAAAAGTACATCTAAAAAGCACCTCTTATCATCAAGCTCCTTGAGATTGTTATATAAGAAGTATATTAAAATGCAATGGGACTTTCAGATATACAGTATTTTGTGATGATGAGAAATAATTAAAATCGATAACTTACAATCTATCGGATGATGGATTATCTTATGATAAGTTTGTGGATATTATATTGATTATATATAATAGTGGAAGGAAATTTACCAATATTTTTACCAATTTTGCAGAAAAAAGTATGACAAGATATACCAATATATGCCGAAATATGCCAGATTATATGTACTTGTAATCTGCTACGTGGCATACTAACGTAAATGAAATTAGTGTATTAATAGGCATTTGCAAAGATATGCAAAGTTATACAAAAATATGAAAGGATATTACAATTATGATTAAAGTACTTTTCATCTGCCACGGCAATATCTGCCGCTCACCGATGTCTGAATTTATTTTAAAAGACATGGTTGAGAAGCGTGGCATAAAAGATAAATTTTATATAGCATCGGCGGCGACATCGACCGAGGAGATATGGAATGGCAAAGGCAATTCTATATATCCGCCGGCACAGGCAGAACTAAAAAAACACGGAATTGGAAAGACTGCGTATACCAATTTCAGCAGCAAGCGGGCACGACAGGTCACAAAGCAGGATTACAATTACTATGATTATCTTTTGTGTGCGGACAGCAGCAATATACGCAATACAATAAGAATTACAGGACCTGACACAGATAACAAAATAAAGCTTCTTCTGGATTATACAGACCGCAAAGGCAGCAGCATTGCTGACCCGTGGTATTCAGGCAATTTCGTTGATACATATAGGGATGTTGTGGAAGGCTGTGAAGGCTTCCTTGCATATCTGGAATCACAGCATGTTATTTAAATTTATAAAAATCATCAAACACATAACATTTCAACAGATTAATCAAAAGGGAGAAGTATTATGAATCTTGAAAAATATTTTGAAATAATGCATCTGACTGAAAAACTAAAAAATAATACAAGACATTCATGGCTTTCATCTGGAAGACGTGAAAGTGTTGCTGAGCACTGTTACAGGCTTACACTTATGGCTTATTTTATGAAGGATGAGTTTAAAGATGCAGACATAGATAAGGTAATCCGAATGTGTATGTTCCACGATATCGGGGAGGCGTTCACAGGCGACATTCCGACATTTGAAAAGAAAGAAAAAGACAGCCTTAAAGAAGAGAAAATAGTTGAAAATTGGATAGATGAACTGCCAAAGCCGTATAAAAAAGAACTTCATGAACTGTTTAAAGAGATGGAAGAGCAGGTTACAACTGAAGCCAAACTGTATAAGGCACTTGACAGGATGGAGGCGGTTATCCAGCATAACGAGGCTGATATAAGAACATGGCTGCCGTTAGAATATGAGTTGCAGCTCTCTTATGGTGAAAAAGAGGCGGCATTTAGTAAAGTGACTGAAAAACTAAAAGAACATGCAAATAACGATACAATAGAAAAGATAGAAAAAGCAAAATTTGCAGGTTATGTAAAGGAAGATATCAGCGATGCAGTGATATCAGATAATATCGGCATAATAAGGCTTGTTCTTGGTGCATGTTTTACTAATTGTTATATTGTATACAATATCAGGACGAATAACTGCCTGATTATTGACCCGGCGGATGATGCAGAAAAGATAATTGATAATATCAGTAAAAATGGGCTGAAGCCACAGTATATTCTGGTGACGCATGGGCATACGGACCACATACTTGCACTTGGTGCTTTGAAAGAAAAGTATAATATTCCTGTAGTTATCAGCAGGATTGATGCACCGCGTCTTCTTGATGAAGAACTGATAAATGAAAGACCATATGTTGAAGTGCCTTATAAAGCCGTATATCCATCTGTTTTATTAGGAGAGGGTGATGAAATCTGGCTTGATGATATAAGATTTGAAACCATGATTTTACCGGGGCACACACCGGGTTCTGCTGCATTTAAGATTGATTTTAAAAACAGCACGGGACACAGAACAGATGAAAACAAAGATACAGCTGCCAAATATATGGATGCTGAAAATACAATATATCAGGTTGGTGATTCAAATGAACCGGATAATATAAAAGGTATAATTTTTACGGGTGATACCATGCTTGCGGGAGGACACGGAAAGACAAGTCTGCCGGGTGGAAATGAAGAAGATATGATTAAGTCTTTACAGCGTTTAAAAGATATAGACGGAAATTATCTGATTTATCCGGGACATAAGGAAATTACGACATTAAAAAAAGAAAGACAATAAAAACAGCGGATGAAAAACGAATCAGAAGGAAATCTTCAGTTAGTTATCGTTTTTCATCCGCTTAATTTTACAGGACATTTATTAAATTGGATTATTTAACCAACGTGTATTGTACTGTAATACTAAAAAATTTTATAAAAATCTATAAAATATTAAAATTCATTTCCGGGAAATTTTGGAATTCCGTCAAAGCCAGGCTTTAAATCTTCGTCAGTCGGAATGTAGTCTGTCATTTCGCCGTTATTGAACTTTTCGTAAGCAACCATGTCGAAGTAACCTGTGCCTGTAAGACCAAATACAATAGTCTTTTCTTCGCCTGTTTCCTTGCATTTGAGAGCTTCGTCGATTGCAACACGGATTGCGTGGCTGCTTTCAGGAGCCGGAAGAATGCCTTCAACTCTTGCGAACTGTTCAGCTGCCTCAAATACAGAAGTCTGTTCTACACTTCTTGCCTCGATAATTCCGTCATGGTAGAGCTGTGAAACAACAGGGCTCATACCGTGGTAGCGTAATCCGCCGGCGTGGTTGGCAGAAGGGATAAATCCGCTTCCGAGTGTATACATCTTAGCAAGAGGGCATACCTTTCCTGTATCGCAGAAATCATATGCAAACACGCCTCTTGTAAGACTTGGGCATGATGCAGGTTCAACCGCAATAATCTGATAGTCATGTTCACCGCGGAGCATTTCACCGGCAAATGGAGAAATAAGACCGCCGAGGTTTGAGCCGCCACCGGCACATCCGATGATAATATCAGGAACAATATCATATTTTTCAAGAGCAGCTTTAGTCTCAAGACCGATTACAGTCTGGTGGAGAAGTACCTGATTGAGAACGCTTCCGAGAACATAGCGGTAACCTTCCTGGCGTGATTCGGCTTCGACTGCCTCAGAGATTGCACATCCGAGACTTCCTGTTGTGCCGGGATGTTCAGCAAGAATCTTCTTTCCGACTTCTGTAGTTGTGCTTGGAGAAGGAGTGACTTTTGCTCCGTATGTACGCATAACTTCACGTCTGAATGGCTTCTGTTCGTAAGAAACTTTTACCATATAAACCTGACAGTCAAGTCCGAAATAAGAGCATGCCATAGAAAGTGCAGTACCCCACTGACCGGCACCGGTCTCTGTTGTAACACCTTTAAGCCCCTGCTTTTTTGCATAATAAGCCTGTGCGATAGCAGAGTTAAGTTTGTGGCTTCCGCTTGTGTTATTGCCTTCAAATTTATAGTAAATCTTAGCAGGTGTCTGCAATTTTTTCTCAAGACAATATGCACGGACAAGAGGTGACGGACGATACATCTTGTAGAAATCAACGATTTCTTCAGGAATAGGAATATATGCATTAGTTTCGTCAAGTTCCTGTGCGATTAATTCATCACAAAATACAGCTTTCAAATCATCTGCTGTCATTGGCTTTAAAGTTGCTGGATTGAGGAGCGGAGCCGGTTTATTTTTCATATCGGCACGTACGTTGTACCATGATTTTGGCAGCTCATCCTCTTTAAGATAAATTTTGTACGGAATTTTTTTCTCTGACCCCATAATAATAAATAACTCCTTTTGTTTTTAAAAAATATTTAAAATATCGTATCATAAATGGTGAAAATTAGCAATGATTAAAAGTGCATCAATATCAAATTTATTAAGAAAAAATACTTGCATACTTTGCGATAAAGCGATAATCTATCGGAGACACAAAACAGTAATTAGCGGAGATAAACAATGGCAGGAATGGCGGATATGAAAAACAGAAAAAAAGATGTACTGCGAAAAGTCTTTGGATATGATTCATTCAGGACGGGGCAGGAGGAAATTGTGGATAACATACTTCTGGGACGCGATGTCTGTGGAATAATGCCTACAGGAGCAGGTAAGTCAATATGTTACCAGCTTCCGGCGTTATTGCTTCCAGGCATAACAATAGTAGTATCTCCGCTTATTTCACTTATGATAGACCAGGTAAAAGCATTGAACGAGGCAGGGGTTCATGCAGCATACATAAACAGTGCCCTCACCGAAAACCAGATTACGAAAGCACTTTATAATGCGATGTGTGGCAGATACAAAATAGTCTATGTAGCACCGGAAAGACTTGAAACCAACAGATTTCTTGAATTTGTGCTTAATGCCGATATTTCGATGATTACGATAGATGAGGCACACTGCATCTCACAGTGGGGACAGGATTTCAGGCCAAGCTATCTTAAAATAGTGAATCTTATAAAAATGCTGCCTAAAAGACCTGTTGTAAGTGCATTTACAGCAACAGCAACGCAGGCAGTAAAAGATGATATTGTATGCGTGCTGGGACTGAATAATCCTTTTATAAAGGTGACCGGATTTGACAGGAGTAACCTGTATTTTGAAGTGCGTCAGCCGAATAATAAGGATGCAGAAGTGCTTAATTATGTGCTTTCTCACAGGGATGACAGTGGAATAATATATTGTGCCACAAGAAAAAATGTTGACAAAGTATATGCGATGCTTGCTAAAAATGGAATTGCAGTTACAAGGTATCATGCCGGGCTTGATAATGATATGAGAAAAGCCAATCAGGAAGATTTCATATATGATGAAAAACCGGTAATTGTGGCAACAAATGCGTTTGGCATGGGTATAGACAAGTCAAATGTAAGATATGTGCTTCATTATAATATGCCTCAGTGTATAGAAAATTATTATCAGGAAGCGGGAAGAGCCGGCCGTGATGGAGAACCTGCAGAATGTATATTGCTTTTTTCGCCGCAGGATGTTATTATCAACGAATTCCTCATCGAAAATAAAGGGGAAAATAACGAATTTACTGAAGAGGAAAGAAAAGCTGTACATGACAATGATATACGCAGATTGAAAAAAATGCGTTACTACTGCAGTACAAAAGAGTGTCTGAGAGAATACATGCTAAACTATTTTGGCGAGTATTCAGGAAAAGATGACTGTGGCAACTGCAGCAACTGTTCTGCAGTATTTGAAGAAAAGGATGTAACAAATACAGCTTCAGTTATTATTAAGACAATAAAAGAGTGTCATGAAAGATTTGGAACATCGGTAATAACAGGGACGATTCGCGGTGAAAATAAGGCAAAACTAAGAAGTTACGTAGTTGACAGGTATTCGACATTCGGAATGTGTCGTCAGATGAGTGAAAGCTTTATAAAAGGCGTTATTGACAAGATGCTGCTTGATGGGTATCTTAGGGAAACGGATGATATGTACAGAATTCTTAAACTTACAGAAACTTCAGATATGCTGATATCAGGTGAAGAGCATCTTATTATGAAATGGTCGGAACGAAAAGAAGAATTCAAAAAAGAAAAGCGTACACCAAAAAGCCTCGATGCAGACGGCCTTATGCTGTTTGAAAGACTGCGTATGTTAAGAATTGATATTGCACGAAATGAAAATGTGCCGCCATATATAGTCTTTTCAGATAAGGCACTTACTGATATGTGCATAAAAAGACCACATACAAAAGCAGAAATGCTTAATGTAAACGGTGTTGGTGAAAATAAATACGAAAGATACGGAAAAGAATTTCTTAAATGTATAAAAGAACACGAAAATCAGGAGGATACACATGGTTAAAGACATGACAAAAGGTTCGCCGATGAAACTGATTCTTGGATTTGCGATTCCTATGCTTATGGGAATGCTTTTTCAGCAGTTTTACAATCTGGTGGACACAATGATTGTTGGAAAAACATTAGGCGTAGATGCACTTGCGGGCGTTGGAGCTACGGCGTGCATTAACTTTATGATTATTGGTTTCTGCATGGGAGTATGTAACGGATTTGCGATTCCTGTTGCACAGCAGTTTGGAGCAGGCAAATATTCGGAACTCAGAAAGTATGTATACAATGGATATATTTGCAGCATTATATTTTCGGTTGTGCTGACGTTCGCATCAGTTGTGGGCTGCCGCGGTATACTTACACTTTTAAGGACACCTTCCAATATTTATGAGCATGCATATGCATATATTGTTGTAATATTTGCGGGAATACCAACAGTTTTCCTTTATAATATGGTTTCCGGTGTAATCCGTTCACTTGGTGACAGCAAGACACCTGTATATTTTCTTGTTGTTTCGGCAGTTATAAATATAATACTTGATTTTGTATTTATTCTTGTATTTAAAATGGGAGTTGCCGGGGCTGCATGGGCGACAGACATATCACAGCTTATATCAGGTGTGGCATGTTATGTTTATATGAATAAAAAATATGATATACTGAAATTCCAGAAGCAGGAGAAGAAGTTTAAAAAGGTTTATGTTAAGAATCTTTGCATAAATGGAATTCCTATGGGACTGCAGTATTCAATCACTGCAATAGGAAGTGTAATTCTTCAGGCAGCAGTTAATACGCTTGGTTCAGTCTATGTTGCAGCAATGACAGCAGGCTCAAAGATATTTACATTTACATGTTGTCCGTTTGATGCACTCGGTTCGACGATGGCAACATATGGCGGTCAGAACGTAGGAGCCGGCAAAACGGAGCGTCTCGGAAAGGGAATTAAGGCTGCGGGAATAATAGGAATTATATACAGCATTGTTGCATTTGTTCTTTTATATTTCTTTGCAAGTTACATTGCACTTCTGTTTGTGGCAGCATCAGAGACAGAGATAATAAGACTGACACATCAGTTTATTGTATATTCGGCATTGTTCTATATACCGCTTACATTTGTCAATGTAATAAGATTTTGCATACAGGGTATGGGATTTTCAACATTTGCAATACTTGCGGGAGTGTTTGAGATGGCGGCAAGAACATTTGCGGCAGTTATGCTGGTTCCGGTTATGGGATATAGCGGTGCGTGTCTTGCAAATCCGCTCGCATGGATTGCAGCGGACATATTCTTGTTCCCAGCATTTATGTATTGTAAAAAACGACTTGAGAGAGCAGGAAAAACAGCATAAAGAAAAGATAAAAAGCTTCGCATCCGTGAATAAAGCAATTCTCACGGACAGTGAAGCTTTTTGTAAGCTTTGCACATCAATGTTACAGATGGCATATTTTGTGCAGATGTATATTTAAAAATGCATGATTTCTATTAAGAAAATCCATGCGAGTCCATAGTATGTCACGACGGCAACAAGGTCGTTTACTGTTGTGATAAGCGGACCTGAAGCAACTGCCGGGTCGATATGGATTTTTTTGAAAAACATAGGTATAAGTGTTCCCACAAGGCTTGATATAAGCATTGCAAGCATAAGTGCAGCACCGATACAGAGTGAGATGCTGAATGAAAACAGTATTGATGCACCCTTAAAAAAGTGGATATAGCTGCCAATGCATACAAGTGATAATATGCCGAGAATCAGTCCGTTGATAAGACCGACGCGGCCTTCTTTAAACACAAGTCCGAATTTTTGTCTGGCAGTCAGATCTTCATCCATGAGAACACGGATAGTAACAGCGAGTGACTGCGTACCTACATTTCCGGCCATATCAAGTATAAGTGACTGGAAACACATAACAATAGTAAGCTGGGCAACTACAGTTTCAAACATTCCTACAACAGATGAAACAACAAGTCCGAGACCGAGAAGTATAATCAGCCATGGCAGACGTTTTTTGATACTCTGTTTTAGCGGCTCATGCAAGTCCTCTTCAGAAGTAAGACCGGCAAGCATGGCGTAATCTTCACCCATTTCATCATCAACGACTTTAACAATATCCTGTGCGGTTATAACTCCTAAAAGCCTGTTATTTTCATCGAGTGCAGGAATAGAATCCTCTGAGTAATCTTTAATCCATTCGATACAATCGTCAATATCTTCTTTGGCATAGACGAAAGGATATGACGTTACAATTAAATCTGAGAGCGGCATATCAGCTCTGGCGATGATAAGCTCATTAAGGCTTATGGCACCACAGAAAACATCATTTTCATCTTCAACATAGATTGTAGAAATATTATCATTTTCGGCGGCCTGATTTACAAGCTCACGCATAGCCTGTTTAATTGTAAGTGTAGAGTGGATTAAAACGAAATTTGTTGTCATTTTGCTGCCTATCTGGTCATCGTCAAATGAAGAGATAAGAGCAATGTCACGTCTTGCATCATTACCTATAAGCTCGATTAAATCATCGCGTGTTTTTTTATCAAGGTGCTGGAGAACAAAAACTGCTTTGTCAGCGTCCATTTCGGATACAACAGCAGCTTTCTTCTTGATATCGAGCTCCTTGAAATATGTCGGAATATTGTCTTCGTCAACATATTCAAATATATCTGAAAGCTCGTCAATATTAAGCAGCCTGTATAATCTCTGTCTTTCTGATATGCTCATGCTGTCAAGTGCAGCGGCAATATCATTTTCATGATAATCAAGCAGCTTGTCTTTAATCTGTGCAGGGGATGCGTTGCTTCTGATAATAGAAGCGATTTCCTTTTCGTAGTCAGGTTTTGCTGAAGAAAGTTCCTCAGCAGTTGTGTTTACGATGTCTTTTTCTTCCATCACAATCTCCTTTCATATTCAGTTAGAAATAGTCTGTAGCGACCGGACATGAAAATCATTGCCAGAAAAAGCAGGAGAAAAAAATCCGATGCAGATAACCGGATTTATGAAAGTTTTTCATATTTAGAAATGAAGAAATCTATAGACTTAAAATGAGACCCGCCATGACAAAAGTGCCGGGTTTAAAATCTATATTCTTATATGAATTCTTCTGATTTTTGCAGACAATGATGCTACTTCGCCCGTAACTGTCGTCAGTCATGATCTCACCTCGTTTTCATAAAATAATATTAAAAATAAATATGCGGAAAAATCCCACAAAGAAGATTATAGTTCACTGCAAATAAAAAAGTCAAGAAAGAATATCATAAATATTATGAGCTGTTATATAAAAAGACAACCATATATAAGCAGATAAATTTATGGCTTATATAATGGCTGTCTCTATTATTAAAAAATCAAATATTTTTTGACGTATGTAAATTGTGTTCATGAAGATATTTTTCTTTGGTTGCAAGACCACCTCGTATGTGTCGTTCCTGTTTGTTAATGTCAAGAACCTTTCTTGCCTCACTTGCGAGTGAGGGATTAATACGTGCTAATCTTGAAGTGACATCTTTGTGAACAGTGCTTTTGCTGACACCGAATTTTCTTGCCGTCTGACGGACGGTAGCTTTTGTTTCGATAATATATTCAGCAGTTTTTATAGCCCGTTCTTCGATATAACCTTTCAATCAAAACCCCTGCATATTTGTTTGTATATCATATTCAAAAATTAAGACAAATATGACCTCAAAGCGTTTTGAAAATATAGATTAAAGAATGGCTGTTATAGTTAAATCAGGTGCTGCAGATAAATCAATAAATTTATCTTTGCAACGTATAACCGGTCTGCTTAAACTTCTGTCGTTAATGAGTACAACTTCACCTGTCTCGCCATTTGAAAGTTTGACATTGTTGTGAATGTATGATGATGCAACATTTTTAAAGAATGGAAGTGCAAATTTAGGATCAAGTGTTGAAAAACACTCTTGTTCCATAAGATGTATAACTGTAAAAGGACATACAGCACTTCTGTAAACTCTGTCTGATGTCATTGCGTCATAAATGTCGGCAATTGCAATTATTTTTGCAAAATCAGGAATCTTTTCGCTTGTAAGTCCAAAAGGATAGCCTGTACCATCACATTTTTCATGATGAAGCAGACACGCTTCTTTAACTCTTGAGTCGATATCTTTATCTTTTATAATATCATAACCTTCGTTTACATGGGCTTTCATAACCTCAAATTCAGTAGGTGTAAGCTTGCCTGGTTTTTCAAGAATTTTCCTAGGAATACGGACTTTGCCTATATCATGCAAAAGACCACACAGTGTAAGAACATGCACATCTTCTTCGGAATAACCGAGCCATTCACCTATAATAGATGCAACAAGTGCAACATTTACGCTATGGGCATAAGTAAGGTCGTCAAACTGGCGTAGACTGTGCAGCATGTCAAACATCTGAAGTTTGTTTGAATATGTATTCATGAGAGAAAGGGGATAAGTAAGAAGTTCATCCACGTCAACATCTGCATTACGGTTTACAATATCATTTAACTGTGATTTTAAATCAGAAATTCCTTCATTGTATTCTTTACAGAAAGCTTTGAATTCTTTACTGTTTCTTACCTTTTCGTAATATGTAGAATTGTCATTCTCGACAGGTCTTACAGGTTCGGTGTAATCTTTATCAATAATCTCGATTTCAAGGATATGGTTTGCAGAAATCTTTGCAATCATATCCATATCAAGCTTTGTGCCAGATGCAGCAATAAGAGAGCCATCGCTGTTAAGGACATCTTTAGAAAGAGTCATTCCGTCATCGGCATCAAAAATAAACACTGTCTTTGTATGTATGTTATTAGATGATGAATTATTATCTGACATAATTAAAATACTCCCGTTTAGATATAAAATAATATCGTCATTTGAATATGATTTTATTATAGAAAAAATGGGGCAAATTGTCAATTTTATAAAATAAAATAAAATATATTTCGGTAAAAACACTTGACTAGTAAGTATTAATTGTGTAATATTCATTTGAAATAAAAATATAACGAGTGAGTATCATGTAGCGTTATGCTTTATGATATTACATCCCTTATTTAGAGTGGCGGAGACACATAGGGTCTGTGAAGCCCGGCAACCCCGTAGGCAATGGCAGTGATTTGATGATTGAGCTGTTGCAAGGAAGGTGCCAACCTGAGCGAAGATATCCGGATTATACCGGAAGTTCGAACAATAAGAGGATTTCGAGTCTTGATGATTGCGGGTCCTTTTACGAGGGCTCTTTTTTTTCGTTATGTTTTAATTAATGTAACCACATATACAATTAATTTTTATGAAGAAAGGAATTATTATGGAAAGAAGATTATTTACATCAGAATCTGTTACTGAAGGACATCCTGATAAAATCTGTGACCAGGTATCAGATGCAATACTTGACGCTTTATATGAGCAGGACCCATATTCAAGAGTAGCCTGCGAGACACTTACAAATACAGGATTTGTAATGGTTATGGGTGAGATTACAACAAAGGCAAATATCGACATTCCTCAGATTGTACGTAACACAGTTACAACAATCGGATATGACAGCTCAGAAAAGGGATTTGACGGAAATACATGTGCAGTTATGGTTGCACTTGACAAGCAGTCTGCAGATATTGCAATGGGTGTTGATAAAGCACTTGAAGCAAAAAATGGTGAAGAAGATGACGCTGCGATTGATGCAATCGGTGCCGGTGACCAGGGTATGATGTTTGGTTATGCAACTAATGAGACACCGGAATATATGCCATATTCAGCTGCACTTGCACAGAAACTTGCAAGACAGCTTACAGCTGTAAGAAAGAACGGACCTCTTTCATATTTAAGACCTGACGGAAAGACACAGGTTACTGTAGAATATGATGAAAATAACAAACCAGTCAAGCTTGATGCTATTGTTGTTTCTTCACAGCATGCACCTGAAATTTCACAGGAACAGATTCATGAAGATATCAAGAAATATGTAATTGATGCGGTTGTTGATCCTGCAATGATAGACGAAAATACAAAGATTTTCATTAATCCTACAGGAAGATTCGTAATCGGCGGACCTAATGGCGACAGTGGTCTTACAGGACGTAAGATTATCGTTGATACTTACGGCGGTGTTGCAAGACACGGCGGCGGAGCTTTCTCAGGAAAGGACTGCACAAAGGTTGACCGTTCGGCAGCTTATGCAGCACGTTATGTTGCAAAGAATATCGTTGCAGCAGGAATAGCTGACAGATGCGAAATCCAGCTCTCATATGCAATTGGTGTTGCACAACCTACATCAATCATGGTTGATACATTTGGAACCGGCAAGCTTTCAGAAGATAAGATTGTTGAGCTTATCAGAGAAAACTTTGATTTAAGACCGGCAGGAATTATCAAGATGCTTGATTTAAGACGTCCTATCTACAAGCAGACTGCAGCTTATGGTCATTTTGGTCGTCCGGATCTTGATCTTCCATGGGAAAAGACAGATAAAGCAGAATTATTAAAAAAATATTTATAAAAACAATTGTAAAATAACATTACGGTAATGTATAATAATAAGAGCCGGATGTGGGACAGACTTCCTGCATCCGGCTCTTATCAGTTTATTTAAGGAGATTTTGATGGAAGGGTATTATACAATTGAGAGATGGCTGGCATTCTTTTTTATATACAGCTTTCTCGGGTGGTGCATTGAATCAACTATAGTTTCTGTGAGCAAAAGAAAGCTTACAAACAGAGGATTTTTAAAAGGTCCTATGCTTCCATTATATGGTTTTGGGGCTTTGACAATTATAATTTCGACACTGATGGTTGCTGATAATGCAGTTCTTGTATATATATGCGGCATGATTGCGGCTACTGCACTTGAATACGTAACAGGTGCTGCAATGGAAGCTATATTTAATATGAAATATTGGGATTACAGTGACAAAAAGTTTAACATTCATGGATATATATGCCTGAAATCATCGCTTTTCTGGGGGTTTTTGTCAGTTGTGCTTGTTATGGTAATCCATGTGCCTATAGCAGAATTTATTGATTCACTTGATATAAGAATTCTTACGGCAGTTTTGCTGGTTATAATTGTGATTGCTGCGACCGATACAGTATTTGCATTTAAGAAAGCACTTGATTACCAGAAGCTTCTTGCTTATGAGTCTATGATAAAGAAAGAACTTTCAGAAATATCAGAAAGACTTGCGGAAGCAAAAGAAGCATTTACGGAAAAGGCAACTGCAAAGCAGATAGAATATTTTTCTAATCAGGAGCAGAAAGTTGAAAGACTTCGTCTTGAACTTGACGCTGCAAAGGAGAAAGCCGGTAAACTTCACAAATCACTCTTAAAGAGCTTCCCATCTGCTTCATCTAAGAGGTTTGGCGAGGCGTTTGAAGAGATTAAGAAGTATGTAAGCACTAAGAAACAGTAAAGATATTAAAAAAAATTATAAATTTATTTAAAATAAGTCTTTTAAATTTTTTTTTTATTGTATATAATGATATTTAGGCATAAAATCTTTATTGCGTGGTACTTTGGCAGTGGTTTGTGTCGGAAGATTTATGGATGATTGGATATTGAACAGCTTAGTACAAAGTGAAAGGAGTAATTTCATGCTGTCAACAGATATAGGAATTGATTTGGGAACAGCCAGTATTCTGGTTTATATAAAAGGAAAAGGTGTTGTGTTAAAGGAACCTTCAGTTGTTGCTTTTGACAGAGATACTAATAAGATAAAGGCCATTGGTGAAGAGGCACGTCTCATGCTTGGACGTACACCAGGTAATATTGTTGCCGTAAGACCTCTTCGTCAGGGTGTTATTTCAGATTATACAGTAACAGAGAAGATGCTCAAGTATTTTATTCAGAAAGCTATAGGCAGAAGAATGTTAAAGAAGCCTAGAATCAGTGTTTGCGTACCTTCAGGTGTAACTGAGGTTGAAAAGAAAGCCGTTGAGGATGCAACACTTCAGGCAGGAGCAAGAGAAGTTGCAATTATTGAAGAGCCGATAGCAGCAGCAATCGGTGCCGGAATTGATATTTCAAGACCATGTGGTAATATGATTGTTGATATCGGTGGCGGTACTACAGATATAGCAGTTATCTCACTCGGAGGTACTGTTGTAAGTACATCTATTAAGATTGCAGGTGATGATTTTGATGAAGCACTTGTAAGATACATGAGAAAGAAACACAATCTTCTTATCGGTGAGAGAACAGCCGAAGATATTAAGATAAAGATTGGTTCAGCATACCCAAGAGCAGAAGTTACTACTATGAATGTTAGAGGACGTAATCTTGTAACAGGTCTTCCTAAGACAGTAGAAGTGACATCAGAAGAGACAGAAGAAGCATTGAGAGAGGCAACTTCACAGATTGTTGAAGCAGTTCACAGTGTCCTTGAAAAGACACCTCCGGAACTTGCATCAGATATAGCCGACAGAGGAATTGTTCTTACAGGCGGTGGAAGTCTTCTTTCAGGACTTGAAGATTTAATTGAGGCAAAGACAGGTATTAATACAGTTACTGCTGAGGATCCAATGACAGCAGTTGCAATCGGTACAGGTAAGTTCATAGAATTCCTTGCCGGTTACAGAGATGAGAACTAAAAATATCAGGATGGAGGTCAGGTTATGGTAAGAGGCTTATATACTGCCTATACAGGAATGGTAAACAGCCAGCACAGACTTGATGTTGTATCCAACAATCTGGCGAATGCTACAACGACAGGATATAAAAAGGAAGGATGCACAACGCAGTCTTTTGATGCTGTTTATGGCATTAAGATTAAAGATGCGACAGTGGGTCATGTAAATCAAAATATCGGCAAGCTTTCGCTTGGAGCAAAAATCGGTGAAACGTATCGTAATTGGGAGCAGGGTTCTTTTGTTACAACAGATAATACATACGATTTTGCATTGTCAGGGAAGGGATTCTTTACGATTTCCTTTACAAACAAAGCCGGGGAGACATCAACGATGTATACCAGGGATGGGTCTTTTCAGATGAACGCAGATGGTTATCTGGTTACCAAGGATGGTGATTATGTGTTGGGAGAGAGCGGTGAGCCGATTGTTCTTCCGACAGATGCAACTAATATAGCAGTAGAACCTACAGGAGAGATATATGCTGATAATGAGTATGTAGATTCATTTCTTCTTACAGATTTTGAAGATTATAATTATCTCGAAATGTATGGTGAGAATCTTTATCGTGCCATAGATGGTGCAACACAGGCAGATGAGGTTACTGCAACAGTTAATCAGGGATTTAAAGAAGCATCTAATATCAATGTTGTTTCGGAGATGGTTGAGATGATTAGTATCGCAAGAGAGTATGAGAGCGGTCAGAAGGTCATCAATGCCATGGATGAGATGATGAGTAAGATGGTATCAATTTCTGAGTTATAAGTTTAGATGAAAGGCAGACAGAATGGTAAGATCATTATATTCAGCTGCATCAGGAATGATGGCACAGCAGACAAATGTTGATGTAATTGCAAACAACCTTGCAAATGTTAATACAATAGGATATAAGTCACAGAGTGCTGAATTCAAGTCACTTTTATATCAGGATTTACAGGCTAAGACAACTTCTGCTAATGGAGAAAATAAGCCGGTAAGTGCACAGGTTGGACTTGGTTCAAGAATATCATCAATAACATCACATTACACACAGGGTTCAGCAAATGCAACGGATGGTACAACAGATTTCCTTATAAACGGAATGGGATTTTTTGCAATAGAAAATATTGATGGAAATGTATATTATACAAGAAATGGTAATTTCTTCTTATCGGTAGATACTGAGGGAACGGTTCTTTGTACTGCAGAAGGTTATCCGGTTCTTAGTTCAGAGGGACAGCCTATTGTTCTTGACCCACAGTATCAGTCAACTAAGATTACAGTTGATGGAGACGGTAATATATGTTATCCTGACGAATCTAACAATGCACAGCCTATTGGAATAAAGATTGGATTATATCAGTTTCCTAATCCTTCAGGACTTACAAAGGTTGGTAATTCATATCTTGCAGAAAGTGATGCATCAGGCGTAGCAATCAATGAAGAGGATGGAGTTGTAAGCAAGAGTAAATTAAAGCAGGGTTATCTTGAAAGCTCTAATGTTAATGTGGCTACAGAGATGGTTAATCTTATAACAGCACAGAGGGCTTATGAGCTTTGTTCAAAGGCTATTACAACATCTGATACAATGATGGAGCAGGCAAACAACTTGAAGAGATAATAAGCGGCAGGGAGAATTATTATGGATAATATTATTAGTAATGTTAATTCCATTTATACTAATGGAACATATGCATCCGGTACAGGTAATTCACTTGAAGATAAAATAAATAATAAAGATTTGTCAAAAGCAACAGATGATGAGCTCATGGAAGTCTGCAAAGATTTCGAGAGTTATTTCTTAGAACAGATGTTAAAGTCAATGGTAAAGATGACAAAAGTTGACGGTGATACGGATGATAGTAATCTGTATTCGTCACTTTTTGGAATGACTGATAATTCTGATTCGGGAATGAGTACACTTTCAAGTTATTTTGGTGATGAGATAGTTCAGCAGGTAGCTGACAAGATGACAGAGTCTAATGGTGGAAAAGGTCTTGGACTTGCACAGCAGCTTTACGAACAGATGAAGAGAAACTACGGAGTTAGTGAGGTATAATTATTTTGGAATATGAAGCTGTAAAATACGTTGAGGGATTTGTTGAAAATATTATTTTCCGCAATGAAGATAACGGATATACGGTGTTTGATATTACATATAATGGTGAAGAAGTAACCTGCGTTGGTGTATTAAGTTACATCAGTGCAGGTGAATTTATAGCCGCACAGGGTGAATTTGTCAAACATCCCGTGTATTACATGCAATTTAAAATAAAATCATATGAATTCAGGGCGCCTGACGATGCAAAATCGGTGAAGCGTTATCTTAGTTCCGGTGCGATTAAAGGCATTGGCGAAAAAATGGCCGAAAATATTGTGAATAAATTCGGTGATGATACATTCCGCATTATGGAAGAAGAACCGGAACGTCTTGCTGAGATTAAAGGAATCAGCATCAAAAAGGCAATGGATATTGCCGCACAGCTTATGGACAAAAGAGATGTGCGTCGTGCAATGATGTTTATGCAGGAGTTTGGCATAAGCATGAAGTTGGCTAACAAAATTTACACAAAATACGGACAAAACATATATACAATTCTAAAAGAAAATCCTTACCGTCTTGCTGATGATATTGATGGTATAGGCTTTAAAATTGCAGATGAAATAGCAGCAAAAGCCGGAATAAAAGTGGATTCGGCATTTAGAATTAAAAGCGGAATTTTTTACGTTTTATGTCAGGCAGCAGGGCAGGGACATGTATATCTTCCATTGGATGAGCTTGAAAGCTATGTCAAATCGCTTCTTTTGATAGAATTTGATAATATGGAAAGTTATATAATGGACCTTGCGGTAGATAAAAAAGTTGTTGTAAAACAAAGTGGCGATAGAAAGCTTGTATACGCTGCGATTTATTATTATATGGAAACGTCTGTTGCAAGAAAACTGTGCGATTTGGATATAAGCTATTCATGTAACGATGAGGAGATGGAAGAATCAATTGAAAAAATTGAACAGCGTCTTAATATTGAGCTTGATGAAATTCAAAAAGAGGCAGTGAAAAAGACTGTTCAAAATGGCCTTGTCGTTATAACAGGTGGTCCGGGAACCGGAAAAACAACAACAATAAATACCATAATCCGATATTTCCAGATGGAAGGGCTTGATATAAGGCTTGCAGCACCGACAGGAAGGGCAGCCAAAAGAATGAGTGAAACCTGTGGAATGGAAGCCCAGACAATACACAGACTGCTTGAGATAAGCGGAGGACCGCAGGAAGATTCCAATGGAAGTTCATTTGCAACTAATTTTGACAGAAATGAAGAAAATCCGCTTGAGACAGATGCTATTATAGTCGATGAAATGTCAATGGTTGATATAAGCATAATGAATTCGCTTTTAAAGGCAGTTGCGGTAGGAACAAGACTTATTCTTGTTGGCGATACCGACCAGCTGCCGAGTGTCGGTGCCGGAAATGTATTAAAAGATATAATAGCATCAGGATGTTTTCCGGTTGTAAGGCTTGAAAAGATTTTCCGACAGGCAGCCGAGAGTGAAATAGTTATAAATGCACATAAAATAAATAAAGGTGAGCCGGTCGTTCTTAATAAATACAGTAAAGATTTTCTTTTTGTAAGACGCGAAACACCTGATGAGATAATAGCTGCAATATGTACACTCGTAAAGAAAAAACTGCCGGATTATGTCGGTGCGGGAATTAATGAAATACAGATACTTACGCCATCTAAAAAATCTGCAACAGGTTCATTAAGACTCAATAAAATCATGCAGGAGTATCTCAATCCGCCACAGGCAGGAAAACAGGAAAAAGTGTATGGCGAAGTCACATTCCGTGAGGGAGATAAAGTTATGCAGATTAAAAATAATTACCAGACGGAATGGGAAAAGAAGAGTAAATACGGAGTGACATACGATGCCGGAAGCGGAGTATTTAACGGTGATACAGGAATAATTACAGAGATTAATACATTCATGGAGCAGATGACTGTAAAGTTTGATGATGAGCGTATTGTGAAATATGATTTTAAACAGCTTGAAGAGCTGGAACTTGCATATGCAATTACGGTACATAAATCGCAGGGAAGTGAATATCCAGCGGTTGTTATTCCGATGTATCCCGGCCCAAGGATGCTTATGAACAAAAATCTTTTGTATACAGCGGTTACAAGGGCAAGAAAATGTGTATGTATGGTTGGAAATGAAAACTGCTTTCATCAGATGGCACAAAATGAGTCTGAACAGAGACGTTATTCGTCTTTAGATGAAAGAATAAAAGAAATATATGAATTGGATAATGTGGTTTAAATGAAAGGGGTAAAAGCATAAATATTCTGGAAAAATTTTGTGGAAAAGCACTGGACTTCATATATCCGCCAGCGTGTCCCATATGTGGGATACCATTGCCGGCGGGATTAAGACAACAGGGAATATGCAGGGAGTGTGTTAAAAAAATTGTGTATATCGGCGATGAAAGCTGCCTGAAATGTGGAAAACCATTAGATGTTGATGACAAAGAATACTGCCACGACTGTGCAAAGACAAAACATATATTTGACAGATCGGCGGCTGTTTTTTCGTATTCAGACGGATTAAAGCAGTCAATATACAGGTTTAAATATAAAGGATGCCGGGAATATGGAAAGTGGTATGCCAAGCAGATGGCTGACAAGCTGGGAATGCTTATAAAAATATGGTCGCCTGATGTGATTGTTCCTGTTCCTATGTATGCAAAAAAACAGCGTGCAAGAGGGTACAATCAGGCAGAAATTATTGCGTGTGAACTTGGAAAAATTATACATGTCACGGTTAACACACAGTTTCTTAAAAGAAATAAAAATACAGTTCCGATGAAAGAAATTTCGGGACATGACAGGAGTAAAAATCTTGAAAATGCTTTTATTGCGGACAAAAATGTTGTAAAATATAAGAAAATACTATTGGTAGACGATATATATACTACAGGTGCAACGCTTGATGCATGTGCTGCGGTATTAAAAAAATACGGGGTAGAAAAGGTATATGGTGCATGCCTTTGTATTGGAAGAGGAATGTCCTGAGAGGTAATGTTGCGATATGCAATATCTGGTATAGGATATTTCCGGTAAAATAACAGCGGTTTGGCGTGATGCCGGAACAGGAGGAAAATTATGGATGTAAGAAATTGTAGAGGATGCGGAAGATTATATAACTATATCGGTGGTTCATATAGGAATCTCTGTCCTGACTGCGTAAGAAAGTTAGAGGAAAAGTTTGATATTGTAAAGGACTATATAGAGGAAAACCATTCGGCAACGATGAATCAGATTTCAGAAGACTGCGATGTGAGTGTAAGACAGCTTGAAAAGTGGGTTCGTGAAGAGAGACTCTGCTTTGCAGATGATTCCCCAATAGGTATTCCATGTGAAAATTGTGGAAAGACAATAAAATCTGGAAGATATTGCGAGGCTTGTAAGAACACGCTTGCAAACCAGCTTGGCAGCATGTATGCCATAAATTACGAAGAAGATGATGAAAAAGATAAGAGTTCAAGAGCGAGAATGCGTTATCTTGACAGAAAATAAAAACGTAATTTAAAAAGTTGATTTTTGCTGTTAAGAAAAATAAAATAAACGCCGATACATTTCACATAAGATAAAAGAAAGAGAGGCGGTTAGCATGCGTATAGATGCATATAATGCGGTAAGCCAGATTTACAAGTCGAGCACAAAAGTGAATACTGCTAAGAAAACATCAGGCAGTTCTGAGTTCAGTGATAAACTTGAAATTTCAAATGCGGCTAAAAGCTATCAGACAGCAAAGTCAGCAGTTAATGCGGCAGAAGATGTCCGGATGGATAAAGTAGAAGCCCTCAGGGCACAGTTTGCAAACAGAACATATAATGTCAGTTCAGAAGATGTGGCTGATAAGATAATTGCAGATGCAGAAACATTAGTATTTTAGGCGGTGGAATTAGATGGCGAGTTTGATAGAGACACTTATAGATGTGTTGGATAAAGAAAATACAGAATATCAGGGCCTTTTGAAGCTTTCCGAAGAAAAGACCACCGCCATTGTTAATGGCAATGTTGAAAGATTACAGGAAATTCTTGGACTTGAGCAAAGAAGCATTGATAAGATTAATAAACTTGATGCTTTCAGGGATGAGAATGTGGGAGATATATGCAATGTCCTTAATATTCCGAGAAAAGGAATAAAGATTGAGAATATTGCAGATATGTTGTCAGGACAGCCCAAAGATGCAAAAGCTCTTACGGATGTTCATATGAAACTGAAAAGAACACTTGATCAGTTGATGAAAGTTAATGAGAATAATAAGATGTTATTGCAGGAGTCGATGGATATGATTGAATTTGAGCTTAATCTTGCAAAGAATTCAAAGGTTGCACCACAGACGGGTAATTATAGTAAAGGTGCTTACGAGCAGAATAATTCATATCCTACGGCAGGAGGATTTGACGCCAAGCAGTAACGGATTAATATAAATTTATAAAGATTATTTCATAAGCTGCTTTGCAGCTTTCTTAATTTATGCGGGCAGTAAGCCAGAGTCATTACTTGTATGAGAATGAGAATTTGGCGGATACTGCAGTTCTATATACTCACGGATGAGTATATGCCCGGCTTACGGATAAGCAATACCGGCAGGAGGATATTTATGGCTAATGGAATGGCGAGTCTGTTTGTTGGTGCATCAGGCCTAAAATCAGCACAGACAGCATTAAATACAACGGCACACAACCTTTCTAATATCAATACAGAGGGTTATACAAGACAGCAGATTGCATTCAGGGATACACACTATCTTAGAATCGGTGGAAGCTATGCTTCACCTTCAGCATCTGTATACGGACTTGGTGTTGGGATAAGCGAAATCAGAAGAATAAGAGACGAATTTATAGATAAAGCATATCGGACAGAAAACGGCCGGCTTGGTTATTACTCAAACCAGTACAAGGCTATTGAAGAAGTTGAAGACCAGTTTGGAGAACTTCAGGGCGTAACATTTCAGGACGCATTGAACAATCTGTATACGGCAATTAATGAACTTAGTAAAGAACCAGCAAGTACTGTAAAGCGTTCTTCACTCATACAGAATGCGTCAGCACTTGTGACAAGGTCTGATGCAATTTATTCAGGACTTAAAGATTATCAGGAAACTCTTAACATAGATGTTGCCAATGCAATTAACAAAATCAATGCTTATGGTGAGAAGATTTTTTCACTGAATAAGCAGATTGCAAAGATTGAAGGTACAGGTGTTGAGAATGCCAACGATTTGAGAGACCAGAGAGATAAAGCACTTGATGAACTCAGTGAGTATATTGATATTTCATATTATGAAGTGCAGGGTGGAGAGATATATGTAAATGCCGGTGGAGTTCCATTTGTGACAATGTCGTCATATACGCAGATGTCATCAAGAACGAATGATGATTCGACATTACTTATTCCGACATGGCCGGCATTTGAAAGAGATGTATATCCGGAGACAGAATTGTATTCTGCATTGACAGATAAAGACAAGGGCGGACTTAAAGGCATACTTCTTGCAAGAGGAAGCATTGAAGTCGATTATACAGATATACCGGTAAAGCCTGATAAAGCTGATTATGATCTTACAACAGCGGACGGAAAAGCGGCCTATGATAAAGATTATGCAAAATATCAGGAGAAGCAGGAATATTATAATAAGTACATAGAACCATCGGTTATCCTTAGTGCTCTTGCGGGCGTTGATAAGCTTATGAACGGTATTGTGACAAAGATAAATGATGTTCTTTGCCCGGAGAAAGACATGAAGCTTACAACAGCTTTGACAGATGAAAATGGCAACGAAATTATGCCAAACAGCTACAGTTATACTGTTTCAGATGCTGTTTTATATGATAAATATAAAAATGAAGTAAAAGGTTTTGATAACGGCGACGGAACATACAGCTACGAATCATCAGAGCCTCTTTATACCGATAAAGATTTAAAAAATAAGGCTGACGTAACATCATACAATTATACTGTGCTTGACATGGATAAGACAGATTATGGCATGGATGAAGATAAGACAGTCGGCACAGAAATCTTTGGAAGACTTAATACAAAGCGTTATATAAAGATGAAAGATGCCAATGGTAATGACATGTATGTTCATAATAACCAGAATGAAAAAGGCGACCGTTCAGAATATAAGCTTGGAAATATAATTATGAATTCTGTTGCAGAACAGGATATAGCAAAGATTCCAATGACAACGCTTCAGGGAAAAGAAGATATGGCTAAGGGTCAGGAACTTATTGATGCATGGAACGGTGATTTCGCATCAATAAATCCGCAGATGTATGCTGTTGGCAATTTCAGCACATATTACAATAACTTTATCGGAGAATTCTCGACAGTGGGAAAAGTTCTTTATAATTATGTAGACCACCAGCAGACAATGGTTGACGGATACGATGACCAGAGACTTCAGTCTGAAGGCGTTGCATCAGATGAAGAACTTGAAAAAATGATAAAATACCAGCAGGCATACAATGCCTCATCAAGATATGTCAATGTAATAAGCGAGATGCTTGAACATATAGTTACAGCACTTGGTTCATGATAATGGCGGAAAGGAAAAAGTGAGAATATGGCATCAACATTTTTTGGATTAACAATCGCATATTCAGGATTACAGGCGGCAAATACGTCATTAACAATAACAGGCCACAATGTATCTAATATTAATACAAAAGGATACACAAAACAGCAGGCAGGTACACAGGCAGCGGATGCTTTAAGAACACATACAACATACGGTGCTATCGGTTCCGGTGTTGTTGTTACAGAAATAAGTCAGATACGAGACAGTTACTATGATGTAAAATACCGTAATAATATGGCAAATTACGGTCAGTATTCAGTAAAAGAAAGTTATATGGGACAGATTGAAGATTATCTTGATGAGTTTACACTCAACGGATATTCACAGGAATACAAAAATTTCTTTTCTGCCGTAAACCAGCTTACAATTACACCTGGAGATACATCAGCTAAGAACCAGCTTATCAATAATGCAAAGAGCCTTGCAGATTATTTTAACACACTTACAACAAATTTAAGAAATGTTCAGGCTGATGCAAATAACGAGATAAAAGATGCTGTCCAGCAGATTAATTCATATGCAAAAAATATAGCTGCACTTAACAGACAGATTAACCAGATTGAAGCAAATTATGGTAATGCAAATGATCTGCGTGATAAGAGAAATGCCATGATTGATGAACTTTCAGAGATTGTCAATCTTGAGACATCAGAAGAAGATATGGGAAATAATGTATCTAATTTTTCAGTAAGAATCAACGGACAGACATTAGTTTCATCATACAGCTATAATACACTTGAAACGGTTGCAAGAACTGATAAAAAGAATTACTCAGACGCAGAAGGCCTTTATGATGTACAGTGGAATTCAGGACAGAAGTTTGATATGTACAGCACATCTTTAAGCGGACATTTAAAAGGTCTAATAGATATAAGAGATGGTAATAATGGTGAGCATGAAAATATAGAAACTGATGATAATGGTAACAATGTTACTGATTCAGATGGCAATCTTGTGCTTACGACAGCACCGGCGGCAGATAAGACAGTTTCATATAAAGGTGTTCCTTATTATCAGGCACAGCTCAATGAATTTGCAAAAATTTTCTCTGATGCAGTTAATAAGATAATGAAGTCAGGTTACACGTCTGATGGAAGCAGCAAGGGAATTTCATTATTTGTAACGCAGCCAAATACAACAGTAATGTCAGCAGGAAATATAACAGTTAATCCTGAACTTCTTAAAAATGCTGATTTGCTTGCAATTAAAAAAGAGCAGAATGATGGTGAGTCAGACGCAAAGATAATGGAAGAATTAAATAAGCTTCAGAGCGAAAAGATATTTGCAGGCGGCACAGGCTCGTATTTCCTTGAAAGTATTGTCAGTGATATGTCAATTGATTCACAGAAGGCTGTTAATCTGTATAAGAATTATACTGATTTGAAGACAAGCATACATAACCAGAGACTTTCAATAATGGGTGTTGATACAGATGAAGAAGCTATGGATATGATAAAGTACCAGCAGGCTTATAATCTTAACTCAAAGATGATGTCAGTCATGAACCAGATTTATGACAAGCTCATCAATCAGACTGGAATATAAAAGAAAGGAAGCGGCATAGATGAGAATAACTAATCAGATGATGGTCAACAGTACGATGGCCAATATCCAGGTAAATAAAAAACAGGTAAATACGCTTGAAACACAGCTTTCTACGCAGAAAAAAATCAATAAGCCGTCTGAGGATCCTGTAATTGCAATCAGAGCATTACGTCTTCGTTCAAGCCTTGAACAGGTTACACAGTATCTTAATAAAAATATTCCTGATGCTGATTCGTGGCTCAAGACAACAGAGGGTGCTGTAGACGAAGCTGTATCAGTAATAACAGACCTTTATGCTTATTGTGAACAGGGTGCGACAGACTCATATTCACCTTCAGAAAGAAGTACACTGGCAGAGAGCCTTAATAAACTTCGCGATGCATACTATGCGGAAGGCGATGTTGAATATGCCGGAAGATATCTCTTTTCAGGTTATATGACAGATACACCGCTCACATATCAGTCAGATGAGACAGCAGCTAAAGCTGATTTTACAATAACACAGGAGTTTACAAGAGAAAACATAGAATTAAAGACAGTATATACAAATGCTTATTCTAATGATGATATTCTTAATCTTAATGTTAAGACAGATGCAGCGACAGGAAATGTTATAACACCTAATGTTGCAGATGTTCACAGAGTAAGAATCGGATATACAAAAGTTTCTGATGCAGGCACATTTGAAATCAAGTTAAATGACGGAACTAAAATTGCGGCGGCAGCTGTTAATGATTCCAATTATCAGCCGGGAGATGATGAGGCAGCATTTAATGCAGCGACAGGTGAGATTCTTCTTGGAGAAAATGTATATAAGCAGTTATATGCTTCTGACGGATTTTCATTTACATACAGAAAAGATAACTTTGCAAAAGGTGATTTGAATCCTGTAATGTATTATGACTGTGTTGACAACAATCCTGATAATGCAGGTGTTGTATATACAAAGAAAACAGAAGATATTGAATATAATATCAACTTCTCACAGAAGTTAAAAGTTAATACAGAAGCCAACGAAGTATTTAATATGTATCTGGGAAGAGATATTGATGATTTGATTACATCAGTAAATAATGTTATTGATATTGAAGCACAGCTTGAAAAAGTTGAGGGAATGTTAAAACAGGATATTTACAGTGATAAAGATTCACAGAGCAAGTTGAATTCTATAAAGGAAGGTCTTACAAAGCAGAATGAACTTGCAAAAGAAGAGATGAAAAACCGCTTTGAGTATTGTGTCGGTACAATGCAGGGTTATCAGGAACAGGCATCGCTCGCAAAAGCAGATGCAGGTAACAGAATGACAAGACTTAATCTTACAAAGAGCAGACTTACAGAACAGAAAACGAACTTTACAAATCTCAAATCAGAAAATGAAGATATTGACCTTGAAGAAGTTGTAGTTGGATATTCTGCAGCACAGCTTGTATACAATGCTTCTCTTACAGCGGCAAGCAAAGTAATACAGCAGACATTGCTTGATTTCTTATAAAATTAAGGAAAGGTTTGATTTAGCATGAAAATACAGACAAAATGGTTTGGGGAAATTGATACAACAGAAGATAAAATAATAACATTTGAAAAAGGAATAATAGGATTTGAAGATTTCAAAAAGTTCACGATAGTTGTTGATGCCGAAAAGGAATCAGAAAATACAATAATGTGGCTTCAGTCAGCAGAAGAACCTTCACTTGCACTTCCTATTATCAAACCGGAAATTGTAAAAGAAGATTACGATCCTATAGTGGAAGATGAACTTATAAAATCACTTGGTGAAGATATAGAAAATGCATATCTTGCCGTGTATGTCACAATAACAGTTCCATCGGACCTTACAAAGATGACATGCAATCTTAAAGCACCGATAATAGTAAATATGGACACAATGAAAGGAACGCAGCTCATTGCCGGTAATGAAGATTATCAGGTTAGATTTCCTATTTACGATATACTTGATGCAAAAAAACAGAAGGATGGTGAGTAGGATGCTGGCATTATCAAGAAAAAAAGATGAGGCAGTTATTATCAATGACGACATAGAGATTACTATAATCGAGATAAAAGGCGATCAGGTTAAAATCGGTATATCAGCACCAAAATCAGTTCCAATCTATAGAAAAGAAGTATATATGCAGATTCAGAATGCCAACAAGGAGGCGGCACAGTCTGTAGATATAAAAAATATCAAAGAGTTGTTTACAAAAAAATAGAAAAACGGGTTAATTATAAAACTCATTTTTCCGATATACAACGTAGCACATAGGAAAATATGATATTATCTATCACACGGAGGTGGATTTAAGATGGGAATGGAATCAATAAGCAGAGTTACAGCAGCACAGAGTTATCAGGCAAACACAGCTGCAAGCCAGCCGGCACCTGTAACTAATGTAGAGACATCTGATGCCGTAGCACAGGATAAGCAGACAGAAGTAAAGTCAAGTCAGCAGTCAGATAACACGGGCAGCAGCCAGACATCTGACAATTCAGAGAAAAATGCGGCAACAATGAAAGACATGAGCGAGATTAATAAGATTATTAACCGCAATACTGTTGCTGAATTCGGCTATAATGAGCCAACTAACAGAATAACAATTAAAATTAAAGACAGGGATACAGATGAAGTTATAAGAGAGATTCCATCTGAAAAGGCATTAAAGATGCTTGAAAAAGCATGGGAGATAGCCGGAATTCTTGTTGATGAGAAGAGATAAGTATACAATGATTGTTTAAGCACACGGAGGTGCAGATAGGAGTATAATATGCCAATAAGATTATCAGGATTATCATCAGGTCTTGATACTGAATCACTCGTAAGTGCTTTAGTATCATCATATACATTACAGAAGGATAACCTTGTAAAAGCACAGACAAAACTTTCATGGAAGCAGGAAAGCTGGAAGACTATGAATAAAAGTATTTACAGCTTTTACACAGGAAAATTGTCTTCTATGAGATTTTCAAAAAATTATAATTTAAAAACAGCCACAGTTTCAAACAGTTCATATGCCAAAGTTACAGCAAGTTCTTCTGCTGTAAATGGTACACAGACACTTAAAGTCAATAAGCTTGCAGCTACAGGATATCTTACAGGCGGCGAAATAAGCGGAACTGATGACAACGGCAAAGATGCTAAGCTTAGTGGAAGTTCTAAACTCAGCAATGTTAAAGGAATTGGAGATTTGTCAGATGGCAAAGTGACAGTAACTGTTGATGGTAAGACAAGAGATATTGCGGTATCAGGTGATATGACAATTAATAAGTTTGTCACAGAATTAAAGGAAGCAGGCCTTAATGCAAACTTTGATTCCGAAAACCAGAGATTCTTTATCAGTGCAGCAAAGTCAGGTGAAAGCCATGATTTTTCAATAGTTTCTAATAATCAGAATGGTCTTAATGCACTTAAAGGACTTGGAATATATACAACAAAAGACAGCGAGGGTAATCTTTCAGCTGATATGGCTGAATATACAAAGTGGGCTAATTATAGCACAGATGAACTTGATGCTATCAAGCAGTCTGCATATGAAAGCAAGAAAATCAATTATGCTGACCGGGCAAAATCATATGCCGATAAGTACAATGCAGCTAAAAAAGTTATAGATACTATGGAAGCTGACGATACATGGGCTGGCATTGATAATGCAAAAGCAAAGTTGTCAAAAGAACAGACAGATTTTACTGATAAATATAAAGATTACGTTAAAAAAGATGATGATGGCAACGATGTAAAAGACAGCAGTGGCAATCTTGTATATGATACAGATAAGCTTGAAAAAGATGGCAAGCTTACAGAATATAATGCTGAAAAGAAATCAATTGATGCGTTAAATAATAATATTACAACATATGAGACTAATAAAAAAACAATGGAAGATACAGCTTCATATGTTACAATAAAAGATGACGGAAGTGCAGCTGCTGCAACGGCAGCTGATACAGATACATCAGCATATGATAAGATTGTCGCGGAAGTTGATACAGATAATGCAAAGATTAAGTCTGACTCAGATGCTGCAATAGATGCAAAGGCAGCATTTGCAAAGCAGATAGTAAGCTCATCAGGTGATGATTCAACAGGTGCGGTAAGAATTACAGGCAGCGATTCAGAGATTGTATTAAATGGTGCAACATTTAAGAATAATACTAATAATTTTTCAATTAATGGTCTTACAATCCAGGCAACAGCACTTACAGGCAATGAAACAGTATCAATTACAACGGATACAGATATAGATGGTATCTATAAGCAGATTAAAGATTTCTTCAAAGATTATAATGAATTGATTAAGGCTATGGATACAGCTTACAATGCAGATAGTTCCAAGGGCTACGAACCTCTTACAAGCGATGAAAAAGAGGCGATGACAGATGATGAAGTCAAAGAGTGGGAGAAGAAGATTAAAGATTCTCTTTTAAGAAAAGATTCAACGCTTGGCAATGCATCTACAGCTATGAAGACGATTATGTCATCATCAATCAGCATTAATGGTAAGAGCTATTCATTAGCTAACTTTGGTATTAAGACACAGGGGTATTTCAGTTCAGGTACTAATGAAAAAGGTGTATTCCATATAGATGGTAATTCAGACGATTCAGTTTCATCAGCTAATGAAGATAAGTTAAAAGCTGCACTTGCAAGTGACCCTGATACAACAATATCATTCTTCTCACAGCTTGCATCAAATCTTTACAGCGATTTGACGAAGAGAATGTCATCTACAAGTATGAGAAGTATCTATACAATATACAATGACAAGCAGATGGCTACAGAGTATTCAACATATACAACTAAGATTTCTGATAAAGAGACAGAGATAAGTACATGGGAAGATTATTATTACAATAAATTCTCTAAGATGGAGTCTGCACTTGCTAAGCTTAATCAGACACAGTCTTCACTTTCAGGATATTTCTCTTAAAAATAATTAGTTTATATGTCTGCACAAAATTTGGTTGTGCAGGCATATGGACGTTAAAGAAAGGTACAGGTTACTAAGGGATGGCATTTAATCAGGCAAATCAGGCATATGCAGAATATAACAGAAATAAAGTTCTTACGGCATCACCGGCGGAACTTACGCTTCTTTTATATGAGGGAGCTATAAAATTCTGCAATATTGCAATTATAGGCTTGGAACAAAATGATATGGAGAAAGTTCATAACAATATCATAAAGGTAGAAAATATAATAGAAGAATTTCAGGCGACGCTTAATCATAAATATCCGGTTGCAGAAGATTTTGATAAGATATATAAGTATATATATAATCTTTTAGTTGAGGCTAACATTAAAAAAGATAAAGAGCTTCTTGAACAGGCATTAAATGAACTTCGAGGCATGCGTGATACATGGAAAGAAGTAATGGCAAAAGCAAAGCAGGGTTAATTACTAAGGCGGTGAATCATGGAAACAGAAAATTATGTTCAGATGATGACAGACAGCCTGATAATGAAAAAAGATATACTTGAAAAAGTTATAGTGCTAAGCGAAGCACAAAATGGTATATTGGCTGCAGCAGAATTTGATGAGAAAGCTTTCCGCGAAAATATTGATGAGAAAGCAGAACTCATAGATAAGATAGAAAGACTTGATGACGGATTTAATTCACTTTTTGCAAGAGTTAAGGAAACTCTTGACGGACATAAAGATGAATACAAATCAGAAATAACCGTTATCAAAGAACTGATAAAAAGTGTAACTGAGCTTGCAGTGCGGGTTCAGGCACAGGAGGCAAGAAATAAAGTTCTTGCTGAAAACAGATTTGCCCAGATGAGAAAAGAAGTTTCAAATGCGAAGAGAAACACTCAGGCGGCAAGTACATATTATAACAGCATGAACAAGCTGAATTTTGAGCCACATCTTATGGATCAAAAAAAATAAAAAAAGATTATATTCGGGGGTAAAGTTTAAAACAGAATCACCGATATAATATATAACAGGTTATTAAATAAATAACCTAAACAAAATAATATTAGTGGCAGGGACGCCACTGTAAATTCAAGGAGGAAACAATTATGGTAGTACAGCACAATTTATCAGCAATGAACACTAGCAGACAGATGAACAGTGTATCAAGTGCAATGTCAAAGTCAACAGAAAAGTTATCATCAGGTTACAAGATTAACCGTGCAGGTGATGATGCAGCTGGTCTTTCAATTTCAGAAAAGATGAGAAGCCAGATTAGAGGTCTTAACAAGGCTGCTTCAAATGCACAGGATGGTATCTCTCTTGTACAGGTAGCAGAAGGTGCTCTTAATGAGACACATTCAATCTTACAGAGAATGAACGAGCTTGCTACACAGGCAGCTAACGATACTAATACATCTGTTGATAGAACAGCTATCAAGGCTGAGATTGATCAGCTTACAAGCGAAATTGATAGAATCCAGTCTACAACACAGTTCAACTCAATGAACCTCTTAGACGGTACATTCTCATCAAAGCAGCTTAAGCTTCAGGTTGGTGCTTTAAAGGGTCAGTCAATTGGTGTATCAATTGCAAAGATGAGTGCTTCAAAGCTTCAGCTTACAGCAGCTAACATGAAGGTATCATCATTCTCAGCAGCTGGTACAGCAATGAAGACAATTCAGGATGCTATCAAGACAGTATCTGAGACACGTTCAAAACTCGGTGCTATCCAGAACAGACTTGAGCATACTATCAATAACCTTAACACAACAAGTGAGAATACACAGGCAGCTGAATCACGTATCCGTGATACAGATATGGCTAGTGAAATGGTTGAGTACAGCAAGAACAATATCCTTGCACAGGCAGGTCAGTCTATGCTTGCACAGGCTAATCAGCAGACACAGGGTGTTCTTTCACTCCTCGGCTAATTATAAGCACTACTATAATAAAAAAACCGTTGCCGCAAGGCAGCGGTTTTTTTATGCAAAAAAATTAAAAAATTTAAATTTAGGGGTTAAGGAATAAAAAAAATCTCCGATATATAATACAAATGAGTGATTAATAGTTAATAGGATTAATAGAATCACTTTTATTAATTTTAAAATAAATAATTGGATTGTTTGAATCAAGGAGGATTATAGTTATGGTAGTACAGCATAATTTATCAGCAATGAACACTAGCAGACAGATGGGCACAGTATCAAGTGCAATGTCAAAGTCAACAGAGAAGTTATCATCAGGTTACAAGATTAACAGAGCAGCAGATGATGCAGCTGGTCTTTCAATCTCAGAGAAGATGAGAAGCCAGATTAGAGGTCTTAACAAAGCTGCTTCAAATGCACAGGATGGTATCTCTCTTGTACAGGTAGCAGAAGGTGCTCTTAATGAGACACATTCAATCTTACAGAGAATGAACGAGCTTGCTACACAGGCAGCTAACGATACTAATACATCTGTTGATAGAGAAGCTATCCAGCAGGAAATGAATCAGCTTACAAGTGAGATTGACAGAATTCAGTCTACAACACAGTTCAACTCAATGAACCTTTTAGACGGTACATTCTCATCAAAGGCACTCAAACTTCAGGTTGGAGCTATGTCTGGTCAGTCAATCAGTGTATCAATTGCAAAGATGAGTGCTTCAAAGCTTCAGCTTACAACAGCTAACATGAAGGTATCATCATTCTCAGCAGCTGGTACAGCAATGAAGACAATTCAGGATGCTATCAAGACAGTATCTGAGACACGTTCAAAACTCGGTGCTATCCAGAACAGACTTGAGCATACTATCAATAACCTTAACACAACAAGTGAGAATACACAGGCAGCTGAATCACGTATCCGTGATACAGATATGGCTAGTGAAATGGTTGAGTACAGCAAGAACAATATCCTTGCTCAGGCAGGTCAGTCAATGCTTTCACAGGCTAATCAGCAGACACAGGGCGTACTTTCACTTCTCCAGTAAAAAGTATATTTTGTTTATTAAAGCTGGCTTATTAAAGCCAGCTTTTTTTACTTTATGAAGACACTGGGGATAGAAGAAGAGAACTAATTAAGACGTGTTAAGAAAATTGATTGTATGGAGTGATAAATATGCGTGTACCTGATAATTTTTTAGAGGGCGAGATCCGCAACAGCTTTTACGTTGAAAGCATGATGAAGAAAGTATGGGCAGCACAGCTTGAAGTGCTGCATGAGATAGATAGGATATGTAAAAAACATAATATAACATATTTTGCTGACTGGGGAACACTGCTTGGTGCAGTAAGGCACAAAGGTTTTATTCCATGGGATGATGATATGGATATAACTATGAAACGTCAGGATTATATTAAGTTTTGTGAAGTATTTCCAAAAGAGACAACAGAACTTGATTTGGTAACTATATATACTGAAGAATGGTGGAATAGTCTCATAACGAGAGTTGTTAATGGCAAAAGAATACGATTTGATGATGAACATCTTCAAAAATACCATGGATGCCCATGGGTGATAGGACTTGATATATTTATTGTTGATTATGTTGCACCAACGCAGGAAGATGATGAATATACATGTGAAATTATAAAAATTGTGTCAGCACTTGTTGCTAATATAGAAGAAAATATTTATGATGATGAAACAATAAAGGCAGCTGCAATTGAAGTAGAGCAGATGCTTAATGTAAAGTTTGACTATAGTAAACCTCTTGAAAATCAGCTGCTGAGACTGATTGACAGACTTAATATGATGTATACAGAAGAAGAGTCAACAAAAATTGCACTTATGCCTGACCATGCGGGTCCCAGACCTTTGGATGTATATCCAAAAGAATATTATAGCGAAGCAATAGAGATGCCTTTTGAATATACAACAATTCCTGTTCCGGTTGGATACGATGCGATATTAAAACAAAAATACGGTGAAAATTATATGACTCCGATAATTGCTAACAGCAGTCATGAATACCCATTTTATAAAAAACAGAAAAGGGAGCTTTACAGCCAGATGGGTATAAAGATATGAAGACAGTAATTACATACGGAACATTCGATTTATTTCATCAGGGACATTATAATCTTTTAAAAAGAGCAAAAGAGTTGGGTGATTACTTAATAGTTGGCGTTACAACTGAGCATTTTGACGAAGCAAGGGGTAAGGTCAATGTTGTTGACCCTATAATTGAGCGTATAGAGAATGTCAAAAAAACAGGTTTTGCCGACATGATTATTGTAGAAGACCATGATGGGCAGAAAATTGAAGATATTCAAAAATACGGTGCGGATATATTTACTGTTGGTTCAGACTGGGTAGGAACATTTGATTATCTTAATGCCTTCTGTAAAGTAGTCTATCTTGAGAGAACGCCCAATATTTCTTCAACATTTCTTAGAAAAAAACAGTTCAAAATTGTAAGAATAGGAATTGTAGGTACGGGAAGAATCGCACCAAGATTTATATCGGAATCAAAATATGTAAGTGGACTTACGATAGAATGTGCTTACAATCCGGTAGAGGAGAGTGCAAAGAGATTTGAAAAACGCGAGAAAATAAAGTGCTATACAGGCGATTATGAAGAATTTCTTGAAAATGTAGATGCCGTGTATATAGCTTCACCTAACGAAACACATTTTGAATATGCAAAAAAAGCTATAGAAGCAGGAAAACATGTGCTTTCGGAAAAACCGCTCTCATTTACCAAAAAAGAGAGTGAAGTATTGTATACAAGTGCGAAGGAAAAAGGCGTTGTTCTCATGGAAGCTGTAAAAGCAGCATATTGTCCGGGATTCCAGCAGCTTATCAATGTCGCAAAAAGTGGAAAAATCGGGGATATAGTTGACGTTGAAGCATCATTTACAAGACTTGCAGACCCGCTTTCAAGAGAACGTACAGATGCAGAATATGGCGGTGCATTTCTGGAGTTTGGACCAAGTGTGCTTGTGCCGGTAATTAAGTTGATGGGAAAAGATTACACATCAGTTACTTTTGACAGTATATATGATGGCAATGGAGTTGACCTGTATACAAAGGCTGATATACGATATGACAACGGATTTGCAACAGTGAAGACAGGCGTTGGTGTAAAAACAGAAGGACAGCTTGTTGTTTCAGGAACAAAAGGATATATAATTGCACAATCTCCGTGGTGGCTTATGAAAAAATTTGATGTAAGATATGAGGATTCATCAAAGATTGAGCATTTTGAGCCTAGATTCCAGGGAGACGGTCTGAGATATGAAATAAGTGATTTTGTTTCCAAGATAAATGGGACAGATAAGAAGGATTACAAGCTTACGGCGGGTGAATCAACTATAATGTCTGAGTTTGTTGAAAAATTCATGGAGCAGAAGAAAAACAGAAAAAATGGATGATTTCTAGACAGCGGAAAGGGGAAGATAAGTGAAGTCAGGGATTAAGTATGTTGACGGAATGAACTTGCATGGCGTGATTAAAGCCGGATTAGAGGATTTTGAACTGGAATATATTGGTTGTAAAAGTGCAGATATGATTCTTGAAAATGGTGGAAATATTGACGGAATTGCAATCAGTCTGTGTGATTTTACAGATAAAGGATTTTTAAAAGAAAATGCTTCGCAGATATTTAGGGATGCAATGTCTGTTGCAGACAGATACAATGCATATATTGTTATTGATACAGAAAATGTGAAAAAAGCGTCTGTTCTGGAACAGATTATTGATGAATGTGTCAATGAAATTGCTGCATCAGATGTTAATGTTTTTATAGAAAATGGTTATACGAATGATAATGGCAGATTCTATCATAATGATTATTCTGAAGGTTCAAGGCTTGTTGAACTTACAGATAAACTTAATCTGCTTGCAGGCTGTGATAAATTTGGAATCTGTATCAATGTTGGACATGCTAATCTTCTTGGTATAAACGTGAGGGATATGGTTAGAGTATGCGGTAAAAAGACCGGTATAATGCATATTAACGATAACGACGGAAAAGGCGATTATCATCAGATGCCATATACATTTACGACAGGAAGAGGACTGCTTTCAACAGACTGGGGCAATATAATAGGCGATTTGTCAAGAACAGGATTTGACGGAAGATTTGTATTTAATGTTGAAGGCACATTTAAAAGAACACCGGCAAAGCTTCATAAATCAATGGCAGAACTTCTTGAAGCAATGTATGAAGAGTGGATTGAGAGCTGTTTTAAGACTGAAGAATATCTCGCGGCTGACGGAAAGAAAATTATTCTTTTCGGGGCCGGGAGAATGGCACTTAATTATATGCAGAACTGGGGAGACAAGTACCCGCCGGCATTTCTTGTAGATAATAATTCTGAAATCCAGTGTCAGGAAAGATGGGGAATACCTGTTAAATCACCTGATGAAATCCTTAATGTTCCGGAAAGTGAGCGAAATGTGTGGATTTGCAATATGTATTATGATGCTATCGGTGCACAGCTTGACAGCATGGGCGTCGAATACAGATGCTATTGGGACCATTATTATATGTAGTAAGTTGTGAGGTGAAAAATGCTTAAAGTAGGAGTACAGACCAAAGGAATCCTTCCTGATATGCCGGTAGATAAAGGCTTTCAGTTTATTAAAGATGCCGGATTTGAAAAAGTTGACCTGAGTATAGATACATTTTTGAAAAATTCAGATTTATACGACGGTAATGTTAATAAATTTTTTGATGCTTCAGTAGAAGATTTGCTTGTATATTTCAATGATTACAGGATTGCAATGGAAAAGGCGGGGATTAGTCCGTCACAGATGCACGCACCTTATCCGGTAAATGTTCTTGGAAGAGGAAAACAGAATGAATATATGCAGGGGAATGTAATACCTAAAAACATATTGATAGCGGAATTTTTAGGTGTTCCGTGGATGGTTGTTCATCCGTTTAAAATGCAGTATGTGTATGGAAAAGATGTTGAACGTGCGAAAAATATTGAGTATTTTAAGATGCTCATTCCATTGTTAAAACAGTGCAACGTCGGAATCTGCTTTGAAAATCTTTATGAGGGTATCGGACAGAGACTCGTTGAGGGTGTGTGTGCTGACCCTGATGATGCCATATGGTATCTTGATACGTTAAATGATTATGCGGGTGAGGAATTATTTGGGTTCTGTCTTGATACGGGACATCTCCAGCTTGTAAAAAGAGACCCATATGAATTCATAACAAAACTTGGCAGCAGACTGAAAGTTCTTCATCTTCATGAAAATGATGCTATTGGTGATTTGCATCAGATGCCATATACATTTGGCACGAATGAATCAGAAGGCCAGGTATGGGACAGAATTTATAAAGGTCTAAAAGATATTAAATTTGATGGAACGCTCAGCTTTGAGACATTTCCTACAATGAACAGTTTTCCGAAGGGAATGTCTGCAAGTGTTTTAAAAACAATATGTTCTATTGGAGAATATATGGCTGAAAGAATAGAAAATGAAGGCTAGAGGTCTTGAAGCGGAAAGGCAGTAGAAACTTATGAGAATCGGAATAATCGGAACAGGAAGAATTGCGTCAAGGTTTGCAGATACGGCATTTGCCGGGATTGAAAGTGCATATGTAAGCTGTGTATATAATCCAAAGGCTGAAAGTGCAGAAAAATTTGCAATACAGCACAGAATAGAAAATTATACAGATAGTCTTGAGGAGCTTACTATGCTTACAGACACTGTATATATTGCATCTTTGCATGAGACACATTATGAGTATGCAAAATATATGTTAAATAATAAAAAACATGTTCTTTGCGAGAAGCCTGCAGTGATTAAAAAAGCACAGGCGGAAGAACTGTATAGCCTTGCAAAAGAAAATAATGTTGTATTTATGGAAGCTGTAAAGACTGCTTACTGTCCGGGATTTCATGCCATGATGGCAGCTGCAAAGAGTGGAAAAATAGGAAGAATCATAGATGTTGAGGCTGCATTTTCCAGACTTACTCCTGTTAATACGAGAGAATATATGGCACAGGATTACAACGGAAGTTTCCTTGAGTTTGGTAGTTATGTATGTATGCCGGTGTTTGAACTTCTAGGATGCGATTACAATGACGTAAGATTCCATTCAATGCGGGCTGTAAACGGTGTTGATGCATATACAAAGGCAGTTTTTTCGTTTGGCGGTAAATCTGCTGAAGTAAAGACAGGGCTTGGTGTAAAGACAGAAGGCCAGCTTCTCATATCGGGAACAAACGGATATATTCTTGCCAAGTCACCATGGTGGCTTACAAAAGAATTTGAGATAAGATACGAAGACCCGAATAAAAAAGAAGTGTACAAATATGCTTATGAGGGTTCAGGACTGCAATATGAGTTGAAAAAGTTTATAAATAATGTAAACAATATAAATAAGATAAATGAATCTGACGATTTAGACAGCGAGTGTCGGAAGGTATCAATATGGACGGGTACAGAAGCCTGCACAAATCGTGAAATTTCAATAGCAACAGCAGATGTTATGGAAAAATTCATCGAGTGGAACAGACCACAGGTCCAGGAAAAACAGAAAGAATTGTTTGGCAAGGATATAAAAAAGCCGAGAGTATGGGCACACAGGGGCTGCTGCACGCTTTATCCTGAAAATACGCTCGAAAGCTTCAAGGCGGCGGCCGAGCTTAAAGGAATTACAGGTGTTGAGCTGGATATACAGTTTAGTAAGGATAAGAAAATAGTTGTATTTCATGACGAAAATGCAAGACGTGTTACGGGAATTGACAAAGATATAAAAGATTGCACACTTGATGAACTCAAAAGTTTCAAGATAACATCAAATGACGGCAGATATGCACAGATTCCAACTTTGACGGAGGTTCTTGGACTTTTAAAACCATATTGTGAAAACAACGGACTGTTAATTAATATAGAATTAAAAACGAGCAAAGTACGCTATGAGGGAATAGAGGATGAAGCTTATAAGCTTGTAAAATCATATGGAATGGAAAAATATATTGTATGGTCTTCATTTCTGGCAGATTCGATATCCTGCATCAAAAAGATAGATAAAGATGCAAAAACCGGCGTTTTAGCTGGCTCGTTGGAAGATTGTATTGCAATGGCAGAAAAGACAGGTGCAGAAGCACTTCATCCATATATAGGCGGACTTGTATTTGAACTGCCCGAACATATGAAAGGCATGCCGGTGCGGGCATGGAATGGTGAAGAACCGTTCTTTAAGGATGGAAGACCGTTGAAAGAACCTGACCTTAATAAATACAGGTTTTATGGGGCTACAGATATATTTACAAATATGCCGGAGAGGTATCTTGATGAACAGTGATTTTTTTAAAGAGGAAGTACGTGAAGGCTTTTGTATCAGTGCAGAGATGAAAAAAGTCTGGGCGGTCGAAATGAAAGTCCTTTCATTTGTCATAAGTGTTTGCAAAAAATATGACATACCCTATTTTGCGGATTATGGGACACTACTTGGGACGGTAAGACACAAAGGCTTCATACCATGGGATGATGACATTGACATATGCCTTAAACGTTCGGATTATATGCGTCTTATTGAAGCATTTAAGAAAGAAAATAATACAGATTATGTATATAATGGATTTTATTTTTCAGATACAAGCGGTCAGCCGTTTATGAGTGTGTCTGATTATACAGGAGTTCCAATACCGGCTTCGGTGCAGGAAAAGTTCTTTGGATGTCCGTATGTTGCAGGAATTGATATTTATCCGCTTGATTATGTGCCGAGAGATTCAGAACTTGCCGGACTTCAGCTTAATATGTATGTTGCATTGTACGATATTGCGATAAGATTTTATGAGATTTCCAGGCAGGAACTGGAAGATAATTTAGGGCAGATTGAGCAGATTTATAATGTGAAATTTGTTCGTGATAATACTTTAAGAGGTCAGATATGGCGGCTTGCAGACAGTGTCGCAGCCATGTTTACCGAAGAAGAAAGCGATAAACTTACATTTCTTGCACGTAATGCACAGGGCGATGTTGGATTTGGATATAACAAAGAATGGTATGATTCACCTGTGAATATGAAGTTCGAGGATATGGATATAGCAGTTCCGTGTGGATATGACGATATTCTTACAATGCTTTACGGTGACTATAAAGTTCCTGTCTGTAACACAAGTTCGCATAACTATCCGTTCTATGCGAAGCAGAAAGAGTTTTTGCTTGAGAATGGGTATGAGGCGTGAGAATAAAAACGAGTAAAACGTAATTAACCCTTGAATATAATTATATAAATAGATATAATAGAAACATAAAAACGAAAAAGTTGTAATTATATATTGGAGGGCTATGTGAAAATATTAAAAATAGTTGTAAATGGTCTGCCTCATGTTAAGGATGAACTTAATATTGATTTTGTGGCACAGCAAAGAGTTGATACTTATGATAAAGAGCATTTGTTTAATGTATTTTCTAATATATATGTAAACAGAGCTATATCATTTATAGGAATTAATGCTTCAGGTAAAACTACAATACTGAAAACAATTTCATTTGTGATGAAATTGCTTAATAATCAGCCAATTAATAATATAGAATCAAAAATTATTATGGATGATTTGAGTAAAGATGAAGATGTTATTATCACATCATTTTTTTATGATGGTAAAAATGTAAATAAACTGGTTACAGTAATAACAAAAAAGATAAACGAGACAGATGGAAGTGAAAAATTAATTATTAAAGATGAAAAACTTTGGTTTAAGAATGCTGATAAAGTAAAAACAAAAAAAACTCTGTTTGTATTTAATGAAAATGATTTGGAAGAAATAAGAAATAAAAATGAACAGTATTTGATGGACGATGTCAGTATTATAGTTGCCCGGAATAAAAAGAATAATAGTGGGATTTTTGTATGTGATATGTTAGAGTGGACGGATCACAATATATTAAATGTTCTTGGAAGGTTTCCAAAAGAGTTATTGACATTTTTAGATCCGAGCATAGAATACCTTGAATGTAGTCTTAATGATAAAAATGTGGATATACGTTTAAAATTTTATGGAAAAGAAGAAATTATAATAAATAATACAAGAATTTTGGAGAATTATTTATCTTCTGGAACTATAAAAGGTCTTGGCGTGTTTATGAGTGCGGCGTTTTCCTTTTCTGAGGGCGGTTATATGATAATTGATGAAATAGAGAATCATTTTAATCGCGAGATTGTTGCAACATTAATACGGTTTTTTATGGATGAAAAGGTTAATAAAAAAGGTGCAACAATTTTATTTTCAACGCATTATTCAGAATTGCTGGATGAATTTGAACGTAACGATAGCATCTATATTGTCAGAAATAAGGGCGGAATAGGTGTAGAGAATTTATCTTCAATATTAAAAAGAAATGACATCAAAAAGAGTGAGGTATATGACAGTGGGTATCTGGGAGGAACTGTGCCTGAATATGAAGCATATATGGCATTGAAAAAAGTGTTTGAGAAAAGAATTTGAAGGTAAAATAACGGTTTATCGTATTTTGGATTCTCGTAGAGAAAAATTTAATTTAAGTAAAGCATATGAGGATAAGGTTGATGTGAAAAATGTTATAACAGCTCCGGAAATTGAGAAATTGATAATATGCAATGAGGGAAAAATTAAAGAATATGAGCGAGAATTAAGAAAAAATCACAAATTAAAACCGAGTACATATTGTAAGACTTATTGCCGGTGAAAGTGTTTCTGTAAATACAGATAAGTTCCAGAATGATATGACAACACTTGAGAGTGCTGATGATGTGCTTACGCTTCTTGTGCATCTGGGATATCTTATGTATGATTTTTATAAGCATATTGTTTGGATTTCAAATCAGGAGGCACAGAAAGAGTTTGTTAAATATTTAGATGTGAGCAAATAAAAAACAAAGGTTAAGAAAATAGAAAATAAGCCGATATATTAATTATAATTAGGAATTATAGGTGATAAAATTTGCTATTTAAATTATCATCGGTGTGCGAATGGAGTCGCTTGAATAATATATCAAAGAATCGTAGCAATATAGCGATTGGTGTATAAGCCCTGCATTTGTATGCAGGGCTTTAATTTACGCGTGTAACGAGCCAAAGTCCATGCTTGCACGAGACCTTGGCGACTGCCGCGATAACTTGAGAAACTCGCAGAGCGTGTTTCTCATAGTCTTTTTGAATGAGGTTATTACAAATGGAATGCAGACTTACTGATGATTGGGAAAATACAGAAAATATAATTATATATGGATTTGGCAAGGTTGCACATGATAACCTTGATTTTTTTAAAAATAATTTTAACATTGTCTATATTGTTGATAGCGATAAGAGTAAGTGTAATATTGAATACAAGGGTATAGCTGTAAAATATGTCGATGATGTTAAAGATGAGTTGAAAAACTACAAAATCATAATTATGACAGCTAACAGAAATGTTGAATTAGTTGGTAAAGATTTAGAAAAACTGGGATTTATTTCCGGGGAAAACTTCTGTTCAATGGAACAGTTTCTCACAGAATGGTTTTGGAAATATAAGAAGAAAGCTTGTCTGATGGAAGTTCACAGTACAATAACATCAAGATGTACATTGAAATGCAGACATTGCAATATGTTCATGCCATACTATAAAGAACAGATTGACTATACGGCAATTGATATATTAGCTGATCTGGAGCTGCTTTTTAGGCATGTTGATTATATTGTATCATACAGACTTTTGGGCGGAGAGCCTCTTCTTAATAAAGAACTTGCCGATATGATAGAACTTATAGGACAAAAATACGGTGACAGAATCGGAAATATTGGAATTATTACCAATGGCACGTTGTTACCTAGCGAAAAGCTTATTGAAGTGTCAAAGAAGTATGACATAAAGTATGATTTCAGCGACTATACAGATGTTGTTGATTATAAAGAAAGATTTGAAAATGCCGTTCAGATTGTGTCAGATGCGAATTTGAGATATTCGGTTAATCGTTCATTAAGGTGGTGTGATTTTGGATTTCCAGTTAATAACAGAATGTATGATTTTGATAAAGTAAGAGAACATATGCTTTCATGCGGACCAATTTTTCACGGACTTAATGATGGAAAATATTATTATTGCCATGTTTCGTGGAGTGCCGATAAAGCAAAATTGTTAAAAACAGTGCCGGATGACTATGTGGATTTAAGAGTGTTGAATGATGATGAAAATGCAAAGGAAATGATACTTGAACACAGTAAAGGAAATCTTGCAAAAGGCTTTGTCAAGTTATGCAAAATATGCGGCGGATGTGGTAATGATAATACGGAGTTTGTCAAAGCAGCACAGCAGATGTAAAAATATTTTGAATACAAATATTTAGGATAAAATTAACTCAGTTAAAGCTTAATCAGATGGGATTGAATCAGAAGGAAATTCATATGGAACAGAAGTCAAAATATGAAATAGAAATTGAAAATTTCAGAAAAATATTTGATGATAAAAAAAATATGCGTATAGCAATATACGGAATAGGAAGGCGTACGGCTACGTTGCTTCCGGGCATAACAGATTATAATATAACAGGGCTTCTTGACCGCGATAAAAATAATGTTGGCAAAGAGCTTTGTGATATTAAGGTTATTCATATAGATAATATCGAAGAAAAAGCAGATTTAATAATTATTAATTCGGACCCGTCCAATTATGAAATAATATTCAGAAGAATATCCGGGGAAGTGACAATTCCGGTATATTACGCAGACGGAAGATTAGCGTGTTTGTCTGATAAAGATAAAAGCTATGAACAAAATGAGTATTGGAAAAGTTCATACGAAGAATTAAAAGATAAGATAGATCAGGCGGATATAGTTTCATTTGATATATTTGATACATTAATTATGAGAAAAATATTTTCGCCGGAAGATGTATTCAGGCTTTTGGGTGAAAAGGTTAAAGCAGAATTAAAATCAGATTGTAATATCACTGGCATAAGAGCACAGGTAGCAGCCAAATGTGGACCTTTTGCAACTATTAATGAAATATATGAAAAGATAAAGAAACAGATTGATCTTACAGATAAGAATATATCGGATATTATGCAATTAGAGAAAAAAACAGATATGGACTTGTGTATTGCAAGAAAAGATATTGCTGAGTTGTATGAATATTGTATAGAATCTGGAAAAGAAGTTTATCTGATAAGTGATATGTATTACACATTGCAGGATATAAAGAGACTGCTGGATAAATGTGGATTAAGTGTTATTGATGACAGACATATATGGATATCATGTGAGAAAAAGAAAGATAAGATATCGGGTTCGTTGTGGAAAGAATATTCATCTGTAGTTGGTAAAAATGCCAAATGTATTCATATTGGAGATAATAAAATCGGAGATATTGAAAATTCAACAAAATATGGAATAAACTCATATTATGTTATGAGTGGAAAAGATATGCTTATGAATTCGTCATTATCGGAATTAGCATCATATGTTAATACAGTATCAGATAGCATATGTCTTGGAATTGTAATTGCAAAGCTGTTTAATAGTCCATTTGCATTATGTAGTACGAATGGTAAAGTATCATTTGATGACAGTGAGATTTATGGATATTGTATCTATGGTCCGTTACTTGAAAAATTTCTTATATGGTTGTATTACAATTCAAGAAAAGACGGAATAGATAAGTTATTATTCTTTGCAAGAGATGGGTATTTCCTTGAAAAGGATTATAAGATTGTATCGGAGTTACTTGATGATGGCTATAAGCAGGACTGGTGTTATCTTCCAATATCGAGAAGGTTAATATATATGGCTTCAATGGAAAATGAAGAGGATTTTAAGATTGTTGTGGAATTTCCGTATGTAGGGACATTTGCTGATTATATGAAATCAAGATTTGAAATAGCAGTTACAGATACAACCGCCCAATACAATGACATGCATATTAATGCAGTTGGAGATAGTCATAACATATTAAAGTGGATTCAGCCTTATAAAGAAAAGATAATGCAAGAAGCAAAGGCAGAAAGAGAAAATTATATTAAATATCTTGAAATTGACGGGGATATGCAAAAAGACCTGACGTATGGAACAGTTGATTTGGGATATTACGGTACTAATCAGTATTATCTGCAACGATTAACTAATATTAAGACAAAAGGATATTGCTTTTATGCATGCTTATCGAAGGATAATGTGTATATGAATGATATATCTGTGGATACGTGTTTTCAGTATGGTGATGATTATACGGCAGAAAAAAGTCTTGTGAGAAAAAAGAATATGTATATAGAAACTTTTATAACAGCTCCACAAGGTATGATTAGGTATATTGATAATCATGGCGGCATGGTATGTGAATCAGATAGAAAAAGCCAGAAATATTTTCATATCAAAGAAAAAGTAAATTGTGGCGTGGTTAATTTTATTAGAGATTATATAAATATTTATAAAGGTGTATTGGCAGTTAACAGTGAGGAATATATAAAATTGATGCATGATAGGAAAGAAAGTCTGGAGGATAATCTGTTTTACAATATGCTAAATAGTATGTGTAATATATCGAAGGATATTCTTAAAGGATTTTATTTTGATAATGATTTTGTTGGTGGGAAAGAGATAATGGTTGAAATATAAGAGCTAATTAAGTGGAGAAATGTATGAATTATGCAATAATTTTGTCTGGAGGTATTGGCTCCAGAATGAATAAAATAGATATACCAAAGCAGTACATAAAGGTTCAAGGGAAACCACTTATTATGTATACACTTGAGCAATTTGAAAAATCTAAAGAGATTGATAATATAGTCGTAGTAGCCTCAAATGAATGGAAACAATATATTAAAGATGAGTGTAGAGAGCATGGAATAAGTAAAATATTGGATATAGTTATAAATGGACGAACAAGGCAGGAATCAATATACAATGGCTTGAAGAAATGCATTCAAAGTTCGAGTAATATCGAAGATAAGGTGATTATACATGATGCAGTAAGACCAATGGTCACAGTAGAGTTAATTGAAAAATGTTTAAATAATATAGGAGAATATGATGGGTGCATGCCAGTATTGCCATTAAATGATACGATTTATTATTCGGATAATGGAGAAGAAATAACTAACCTTATGGACAGAAGTAAATTATATGCAGGACAAGCTCCAGAAGCATTTAATTTATATAAATATTATGCTATTAATGAGAATACTTCTAAGGAAGAATTAAATAAAATTAGAGGAACAAGTGAATTAGCTTATAAAAAGGGATTAAATGTAAAATTAATAGCTGGTGAGGATACAAACTTTAAAATTACGACAAGGGCAGATTTGACAAGATTTGAAATGATTGTAAAGGAAAATGGTATATGAAAGCATATGTGTTAAATAAAATAGGAGATCTATCATATCAAGATGTTCCAAAACCTGAATTGAAAAAAGATTGGGCATTGATTAAAGTTAAGGCAGCAGGAATATGTAGTTCAGATATACCACGCATTTATGAGAGAGGAACATACCATTTTCCTACTATTCCTGGACACGAATTTGCTGGAGACGTTGTGAAGGTAAATGGAGAAAAATACACTGATATTGTGGGAAAAAGAGTGTCAGTATTTCCACTTATACCATGTGGTAAATGTAGTCAATGTAAAAAGAAGATGTATGAAATGTGTGAGAATTATGATTACATTGGTTCAAGAAGAAATGGTGGGTTTGCGGAGTATGTGGAAGTACCTGTATGGAATTTAATTGAATTAGGAGAAAATATTTCATATGAATCAGCAGCACTTATGGAACCATTATCGGTAGCTCTGCATGCAATTCGGAAAGCAAATATATCCAAGAATAATAGCATAGCAATAATAGGAACGGGTACAATAGCTATTGCAATATCACAGATTCTTAATGCGTTGGGATATTCTCGAGTTGGAATAATAGCAAGGAATGGTAATAAGAAACCATTAGTATCAAGATTTGGAAATGTTAAATATATAATAGAAAATCAATCAAATTCAGAATTATTTGATATAGTATTTGAATGTGTTGGCTCAGAAGAAGCAATAGAGCAGTCATTAAAATATGCGGGGACAGGAGCACAAATTATTCTGGTTGGTAATCCATATGGAGACATTAATTTGCCACAAAATTTATATTGGAAAATATTAAGAAAGCAATTAACGCTTAAGGGAACATGGAATTCAACATATGATGGTGAAAATGAATCAGATTGGACAGTTGTTAGAAACATGTTACAAAATAACCAGATTAATACTGGGGATATGATTACACATAAATATCATCAGACAGATTTGATAAAAGCTCTTAATGTTATGAAAAATCATAAAGAATTATATTGTAAGGTTATGACATTTTGGAATGAGGAATAGTTATGAATAAAGGGAAGATATCTGCATCCATGATGTGTTCAAATTTAGTGGATTTAAAAAAGACAATTGAAATATTTGAAAAAGAAAAAATAGAATATTTACATATAGATATGATGGATGGGGATTTTGTTCCTAATTTTGGTTTGGGTGTTGATTATATAAGAAGTTTACGAGAGTTGACATCTATACCATTAGACTTACATCTTATGATCAATAATCCTGAATATAAATTAGAGTGGATAGGAATACATAGTGATGACATTGTGTCGATTCATTATGAAAGTACAACACAGGTACAACGTGTCATAGATAGAGTGAAAAAATATGGCTGCAAATGTTTTCTTGCAATTAATCCGGCAACTCCAATATATGTTCTTGAAGAAGTGTTGGATTATATAGACGGAATTAATCTATTGATGGTCAATCCTGGATATGCGGGGCAAAAAATGGTAAGCAGTACGATGAATAAAGCTAAAAAATTGCATGAATTTTTAAAAGAAAATAAACATGAAGATATGACTGTTGAAGTTGATGGAAATATATCTTCAATAAAAGCACAGGAATTAAAAAAATATGGCGCATCAATATATGTTGCAGGTACGACAGCCCTATTCAAAGGGGATGTTGATGATTTTTCAGATAATATTAGAAAATTAAGGTCAGTTATATAAGTAAATATACTCAAGAAGGTTATTACGATGAGAAAGATGACAAGTGAAGATAAATATATAAGAAAGAGAAGAATCAAAGCAAAAGCATCAAAGCTTTTGTATTATATGTTTGGTATATTGCCCATACACAAAAATAAAATAACATTTAGTGCATTTGAAGGAGCTGGATATTGTTGTAACCCCAAATATATTGCTGAGGGACTTATAGCAAATCAGAGAAAAGGTGATGCAAGGTATGAGTTGGTCTGGTTGGTTAATGACATAAATAAAGAGTTTCCATCAGAAATAAAAAAAGTAAAAAATACATTGTGGAATAGAGCATATCATCTTTCAACATCTAAGATATGGGTAGATAACGCAAGGAAAAATTGGGGGACAAGAAAGAGAAAAGGACAGTTCTATATTCAGACATGGCATGGACCGGTTGGGTTTAAACCGGTTGGAAGACTTAGAGGAGAGCTTTTTTCAAAAATAGGAGAACTGGTAAGTGTTGCCGATGCTAAGAATATAGATGTATTACTTTCAAATTCTGATTGGTGTACAGATAAGTGGAAACGGTCTTTTTGGGGAGAACCTGTAATAAAGACTGGTTCACCAAGATGTGATATTTTAATAAACAAAAGAGAAATTCAATATAGAAAAATAAGAGAAGAGTTTGATTTAAAACCTGATTCAAAGATAGTGTTATATGCACCTACATTTAGAGGGGGAAGTCAAAATAAAAAAAGAGAAGTATTTGCAGAAGAATTTACGATAGATTTTAATCTTTTAAGACAAAGTCTTCACCAGAAATTTGGTGGAGAATGGTATATCTTTGTAAGATTACATCCTCAATTAGCACTTAGGATGCAGAAAGCAAAATTTTCTAAAAGTGAGTATGTTATTGATATAAGTTATAAAGATGATTTGTATGAATATTTAGCGGCTGTGGATGTTGCAGTAACGGATTATTCAAGCGTTGCTTTTGATGCTGCATATATGAAAATTCCTGTCTTTTTATATGTTGATGATTATAAAGAGTATGTTGAGGATAGAGGAGACTTATTATGGAGATATGAAGAGATACCATTTCCTATTGCCACAAACAATAAAGAGTTAACAGAAAAAATCATAGAATTCAATTATGATAATTATATGAAAAAGTTGCAGGATACATTTGAAAATATAGGATTATTAGAGGATGGTAATGCAACAGAGAGAGTATTAGATATAATTAAAACAATAAAGTAATGAATGTTAAATTTAAATTTTTGAATGGTAGGTCAGGTTATGAAGAGAATATGTATTTTTTCAATTTATGATAATGCGGGCATTGTTGATAGATATATATATTATTATCTTTTCGAATTAACAAAGGTGGCAAAAATTATTATAGTAGTAAATGGTGGTATAAACGAAGAAGGATTAGAAAAATTAAATGACATTACTAATAATATATATATAAGAAATAATGAAGGATTTGATGCTGGTGCATACAAAGATTGTATGTTTAATTATATTGGAATCGAAAATTTGAAAAAGTATGATGAATTGATATTGGCGAATGACACTTGCTTTGGACCTTTTAGACCATTGAACATAATATTTGAGAAAATGGATGCTGAAAAATGTGATTTTTGGGGAATGAAAAAGGATGATTATGGATTTGCAACTGATATTCAATCATGGTTTCTTGTTTTTAAAAAAAACATTATAAATGATAATGAATTTTACAGATATTGGAAAGACAATATAGATGAATATGAAAACATATTAGAAAAGATATATTGGACATTTGAAAGAGGCTTATATAGGAAATTAAAAAAATTAGGATATAAATCAGATGTATATATACATGAAGATGGTAATCATAATATTGATGAAAGGTGTAGTAGTTACTTTGGATTATTAAAAGGACAAATTTTTATAAAAAAGAAAATTTTTGATGATAGATATTATTCAAAAGATAATGTGTATATGAGCTTGAAATTTATAGAGAAAAACTATTGTTATCCAATAAGTTTAATTTATGAAGTCGCAAAAAGAAAATATAATAAAATAATTAATATAAATGAATTTGATTTAAAGCATGTGTGTGTGTACAACCCGCATTTGATTTGGAGTGATACTGATTTAATAAATTTATTAAAAAGAACAGATAATATTTATTTGTATGGGGCAGGGATTTGGGCATATATAACATTAGGCTTTTTAAAAGATGTCGATTTGTTTTATAAAGTTAAGTGTTGTTATGTATCAACAATAAATAATCAAGATAAAAGTATAAATAACATACCAATAAAAAAATGGGATTTTCCTCAACTGCAAGAATCGGATTGTTTGATTTTTGCAGTTGGATATGATAATTCAAAGCAAATGTTTTCTTTATTTGAGAATAAAAAACAATATGTATGGTTATGGGAAAATTTATAAATAGAAAATAATTGATAAATAGTTAATTAAGGATAGAATTTTAAAATATGAAGACTGAAAATATTTATAATACACAATTAATATACGACTTTTATCATGGGAATGATGAATATTCCGATGGTGATATTGAAGAAGAGTTATTGAATATCGTAAAAAATAATAGGGATTATGACAAAATAATCAATGAAACGGATTCGTTTGCGGTTTTTTATCACTTATCAAAGAATAGGGAATTTATAACAGAAGTTATGGATATAAGTAAAAATGATAGTGTGCTAGAGATAGGGTCTGGCTGTGGAGCAATTACAAAGGCGTTGGCAAGAGAAGCAAGAGATGTTACATGTATAGATCTATCAAAAAGGCGTTCATTGATTAATGCCTATAAAAACAGAGATAATGATAATATAAAAATATATGTAGGAAATTATCAAGATATAAAACTAGATAAGAAATTTGATGTAATTACGTTGATAGGTGTATTTGAATATTCAATGTACTATATTGGAGATGAAAATCCTTATGAAAATATGTTGAAAAGTTGTATGGAAAGGTTAAAGGAGAATGGAAGACTTTATATTGCAATAGAAAATAGATTGGGAGCGAAATATTTTTCGGGATGCAAGGAAGACCATATTGGGAAAGAATTTGTTGGAATAGAAGGGTATCCAGGAGCAATAAAGGCAAGGACATTTTCTTATTATGAACTTGTTGAAATGTTTAAAAAATTAAAATTAAACAATTATGAGTTTTATTATCCATATCCTGATTATAAATTTCCACATGTGATATACTCTGATAAATATCTACCAGGTGAATATGAAAAATTTGAAAGTGCTAGTGATTATACTAGTATAAGAGACAGGTATTTTGATGAAAATAAGTTTTTAAATAGTCTTGTTGGTAAAGATGAATTTAAAATATTTTCGAACTCCTTTTTAGTATGTATAAGAAAGCAGGTATAAGATGAAAAAAATATATTTTCGAAGCTCTGTTTGCCGTAATAAAAAATTTCAGATAAAAACAAGTATTATTGAAGATAACGGGGAAAAGTATGTGGTAAAAGAGGCTGTTTATCCGTCAGGAATACAACATATAAAAAATACATATAATAATGAAAAGTTAATCAGAAAAATATATGCGGATGAAAATGTTACATATGGAACTATAAAGGATGGAGCATATATAACAAAATTTCACAATGGAAAAACGCTCAGTGAATTAATGTATAAATGCCTATTAAATGGTCAGATTGAAAAATATAAAGAGCATCAGAAAATTTGGAAAAATTTAATTACAGGAGAAAATAATCTTATTGGATTTCATTATACAGAAAAATTTAAAGAGATATTTGGAGTTAATGATAGTGATTTGCTTGCGTTGCCTTCGACAAAGATTTCAAATATAGATTGTTCATCTGATAATATTATATATGATGATAAGGGGCAGATTAAAGTTATTGATTATGAGTGGGTATATGATTTTCCTGTTCCAGTTGATTTTATATTTTACAGAGTATTACATCTTTTTTATTCATCTTATAGTGTTCCGTATTCATGGCAGGAACTTCTTGAAATGTCAGGTATAGATGTTAAATATGTAAATATATATGATAAGATGATTGGTAATTTTAATGATTATGTGGGATTGGATAGAGAAAAAAATATTAATTATTTAAAATTGGGCAGTGTATTTTTGACTCCTGTATTTACAAAAAAAAGTATTGATGATGATATAAAATATGTATTTGATACAAAGAAGATACCGGAGGGGAGCAGAGTTATAATATACGGAGCCGGAAATGTTGGCAGAAGTTTTAGCACATTTATTGAAAGAACAGGGTGCTATGAGCTTATTGCTGTATGTGATAAAAAAGCGGAATTGTTACGTAAGCAGGGGGTGAAGGTAATAGATAAATCAGAATTGCCTAAATATGAATTTGATTATATTATAGTTGCTGTATTAAGAAAAAATGTAGCAGATTCTATAAAAGAGGAATTATCTTTTATTGATTCGGATAAAATTCTGTGGTTAAAGCCTGTTTTAAAATAAAGGAGTTTTAATGGTTAATATATATATATGGGGTACTGGTAAGACAGCTAAAAAAGTATTGGAAGCTTTAGATGGTAAAATATGTGATGTAAAAGGATTTATTGATAATAATATAAATAAAATAGGAACATTATTTGAAAGTAAAAAGGTATATTATTTTAAGGATGTATTTGAAAAGGCTGATTACATTGTAATATCTGCTATGAATTATCAAGCTATAATTTATCAGTTAAATAGTGAGGGGTACAACGCAGATAAAACAATATGGTTTTTCGGAGATGAAAAATATAAAATATTTGATGATGAAAAAAGAAGAATAGCTATATTAGAATTAAAGCTTGAATCTTTGGAGAAAAATTTTAATAGTAAACTGAATAATTTGAAATATGAAATGTTTGATGCTATTCAAAATGGAGATATATGGATACCTAAAATGGGGGATACGAGTGAGGCCATAGATAAAATAGTAAATGGAAAATGTTCCATGATAAGGTTTGGAGATGGTGAATTTGAGCAGATTAGGGGAAAAGAGAGAGCACCGTTCCAAAAATATAACATTGGTATAGCAGAAAAATTAAAAAATATAATTAAAAGCAATAATGAAAAGTTATTAATAGCGATTGCGGATAATTATGGAAACCTGGAAAAATATAGTGAAACGATTGCATATGGAATTAGAAAATATATGACAAAGGAAGTTAGAAAGTTTCATTATACTTTACTGGATAAAAACAGAGTATATTATGATGCCTATATGTTTAAGGGATACATGCCATATAAGAATAAGGAATTATCAGAACAAAGATTTTCAATGGTGGAAAAGATATGGAAAGGTCGTGATATAGTTATTGTTGAAGGAGAGTATACAAGGACGGGAGCATGTAATGATTTGCTTGCAGGTGCAAAATCAATAGAAAGAATTATTGCACCTACAAAAAATGCATCAGAAGTATATGATAAATTATTGGAAGAGATTTTGAAAATAAATAAAGAAAAATTAATATTAGTAGTTTTGGGACCTGTCGGTAAATGTCTTGCATATGATTTATTCAATGTTGGATATCAGGTTGTCGATATAGGACAGATTGATATGGATTATGAGTGGTATTTGGCGGGACAGGGAGTAAAAGTTCCTAATCCTAAGAAATATGTATCACAATTACCAGAAATGGAAATAACAGATATAGATGATGATGAATATTATAAACAAATAATAGTTAGAATTGATGATGAAGATATTTGAAAAAAATGTTTTTTAAATGCAGAGCATAGGGAGAATAAATATATGGATAAACAAGAGAAATATCCGCTTATCAGTATTATTACAGCAGTTTATAATAATGAAAGATATATTAGAAATGTTGCAGAAAGTGTATTAAATCAGGATTTTAAGGATATTGAGTATATTATTGTTGATGATGGTTCTACGGATAAGACACCTCAAATAATTGATGAAATCGCAAGTAAAGATGCTCGTGTAAAGGTAATTCACCAAAAAAATCAATGGATTTTTGCAAGCTATAATAATGGAGTTAAAGCGGCATCAGGTAAATATTTTTATATTATTAATTCTGATGATCTGTTTCAAAAAAATATTTTGATAAAGGTTGCGGAATATGCAAAACAATATAATCCTGATGTTATTTGGACTCCTATATTAGTACATAAATGTGATGAAAATCAAAATATTATTGATTATGATTATGAAAATTTAAAAAATAGAGTTAAAGAAAATAAGTTCTATTCTACCAAAGAAGAAGTAAGAAATGCATGGATAGAGTTTGATAAAATGAGTCTATCTGCAAATCAGGCAAATTTATATAAAAGAGAACTAGCATTAAATCACCCGTTTAGAAATGATATATATGGAGCAGATAATTTATTTAATATTCAGATAGCAGATGATATAGAAAGTGCTTATGTTATGAGTGAACCTGTATATGATTTTATGAATTATCAGTCAGAAGATATGAATGTGTCAGTAGGAAAATTTTATGGATATGAGCATAGTATGTTTAATATGTTTTATATTGATAATATTAGACTGTACAAAAAATGGAATATATTAACAAAAGATATACAGGCATATTTGGCTAGAAGGCGTATACGGCAATTAACAAATGAAATGAAAAAGATGAACTTCAAAACATGTATAATGAGTTTAGAAAAGAAATTAGAAAAAGTTACAGCAGATGTGTCTGATGAAGTGATAAAAGAATGTGTTGAAGTATTAAATGCACAGGAAGAATTTGAGTGTAGGGTTTTGTCGGGCATTAAAAATATTTTGATAAATGAAAAACCGGATGAATCAAATAAATATTATTTCTTGTATGAATTGTTAGATTCATTGCTTAGATATGAAAAAAATGAGGAAGATTATCAAAAAATAGAAAATGCAATATACCATCCACTAAACAGGGCTAAAATTGGATTAACTTTATATAAAAAGATAAGTGATAGAAAATATTTGTTTTAGGTGAGAAAAATGAATGTATGTATTTATGGCGTAGGAAGGTATGGAATATCAACATATTATAAACTGGGAAGAAGAGGCATTAATATTATATGTTTTGGTGACAGGAATGTTCAGAAACAAGGATATATTGTAAAAGATATAAGATGCATACCATTTGAAAAGGTGTTAGAACTTGATAAGAATAAAACAGTAATTGTTGTTGCCATAAAACAGAATAATGCTCAACTGGTTGATATGTTTCGTGAAAAAGGCTTTAGGTATGTATGCAGCTATAATGACATTAAAGATAGGGCAGATGAGAAAATTTTATTAATAAAACGATGTCAGATTAAGAAAGAAAAAGAATATCTTGAACAAGTTATATTAACAGGAGAGATTTCTGATGAATCATGTGTCGGTGATTATATAAAGGAAATTGCTGAAGCTTTGATAAAAAGAGGAAAATATGAAAGTAGTGGAAGTTAATTATACAGATTTACCGGGACGGATATTTAATGGTTATGATTTACATTTAGAACTGAATAAAAGAGGAATATATGCAACTCAGAATGTTTTACATAAGCTTAGTAATACAGGAACGGTTTATGAAATTATTAAAGATCCGTTGGTACAGATGCAGTTAGAAGAATATGAGAAAATAAATCAAATTAGCCATTTGATTTATCCCAATGCAGCTATTTTTGAAAGAATGAAAAATGTAAAAGAAGCTGATTTGATTCATTATCATATAATTCATAACCATATGTTTTCTTTGTATGATTATGAGTTATTGATGAATAGTCATAGAAGTATATGGACGCTTCATGATCCTTGGATATTGACAGGAGATTGTATTTACCCACTAACATGTGACAAATGGAAAAGTGGGTGTGAAAACTGTATTAATACAGATGGATATGGATATGCGGCAAAGCCGGATAATACACATTTTATGTGGGAAATGAAAAAAGAACTGTTAAAGAGTATAAATCCACATATAGTTGTATCATGTGGATTTATGAAAGAGTATATTCAAAATAGTCCGTTAACAAAGCATTTTAAACAAATTCATATAATTCCGTTTGGAGTTAAGCTGGACGATAAAGAAAAGAAAAAGGGAGAGGATAAAGATTTCTTTTCAATTGATAAAAAAGATATAGTGATTGGTTTTCGTGCTGAAGAAGGTTCAATTAAAGGTGGAAAGTATATATGTGATGCATTAAGGAATTTGAATATAGAAGGACATATTACAATTATTACGGTTGGAAGTGCAAAAATGCCGGATGATATACATAGAAAGTATAATGTAATTGAATTGGGCTGGGTTAATGATGACATTTTAATGAAAAGGTTTTGGAATGTTGTTGATGTATTTATTATGCCATCACTTGCAGAATCATTTGGGTTAATGGCAATTGAAGCTATGGCACAGCGATGTTCTGTAGTCTGTTTTAAGAATACAACTGTAGAAGAGATAACAGAAGCACCTGAATGTGGGGTGGCAGCTGATTATGCTTCAGCCTCAAGTTTAAAACAAAAACTGGCGGATTTGATTCAGAACAAAGATGAAATAATTTACAGGGGTAATCTAGGAAGAAAGATTGTAGAATCAAAGTATAGATTTGATATGTATGTAGACAGGCATATTGAGTTATACAAAAAAGTAATGATGGAGAAATAAGTATGAGATATTTAATATTTGGGATTAATGGAATGGCTGGTCACATGATTGGAACATACCTTATGGAGAAAAAGCATCAGGTAATAGGTGTTGCCAGACAGAAAAGCAGTGTATGTAAGACAAAAGTCTGTGATATTAGTGACAAAGGAAAAGTTAAAGAAATTCTTGAAGAAGAGTCATATGATGTGGTTATAAATTGTATTGGTAAATTAAACAAATTTGTAGATGAGAAATTATCGGAAGGAATTTATGTTAATAGTGAATTTCCACATTGGCTGGCAGAACAATTGGAGAATACGGACAAGAAATTAATACATTTAAGTACAGATTGTGTATTTGAAGGAACTAAGGGAAGCTATACAGAAAGTGATATTCCTGATGCGACATCATATTATGGAAGAAGTAAGATGTTAGGAGAGGTTATTGATAATAAAAACCTGACATTAAGAACTTCCATTATTGGTCCGGAATTAAAGTCCAATGGAATTGGATTATATCATTGGTTTATGCAGCAGCAAGGTAAGGTTAGTGGATTTGAAAAAGCAATCTGGTCAGGAGTGACAACATTACAGCTGGCGAAGGTAATTGAACAAGATGCTGTTTTACAGCAGACTGGGTTGTATCATTTGTCAAATAACCAAAAAATATCAAAATATAAACTCCTTCAGTTGTTTAATCAGTATTGTAGAAAAGATAGAATTGAAATAGAGAAGAACACTTCATTTGAATGTGATAAATCAATTATTAATACAAGACAGAAGAAGTATGAAATCCCTACATATGAAGAAATGATTTGTGATATGGGAAAATGGATGAAAGAGCATAAAGATATTTATAAAAATTATGAAGTATGATAATGGAGGCAGGTATGAAAAAGATTAAATTAATGACAATTCTTGGTACTAGACCTGAATTAATACGTTTGTCTGAAATTATAAAGTTGGCCGACAAACATTTTGAACATGTGCTTGTACATACTGGACAAAATTATGATGCAAGATTAAATGATATTTTTTATGACGATTTAAATTTGCGAAGACCGGATTATTATCTTGATGTGGTAGGGGATAATCTGGGAGAAACATTAGGAAATATTATACAAAAATCTTATGAAATCATGCAGAAAGTTAAGCCGGATGCACTCCTTATTTTGGGAGATACTAACTCTGCATTATCATCAATTGCAGCCAAAAGGCTGAAAATTCCGATTTTTCATATGGAAGCAGGAAACAGATGCTTTGATGAAAATCTTCCGGAAGAAACTAACAGAAGAATTGTAGATCATATATCGGATGTTAACCTTCCATATACAGAACACGCCAGGAGATATCTTCTGGCAGAAGGGGTCTGCAAGCAGCACATATATGTTACGGGCTCGCCAATGAAAGAGGTAATAAATGCACATCGGGAAGAGATTGATAAAAGTGATGTGTTATCAAGATTAGGATTGGAAAAGAAAAAATATATTATTTTATCAGCCCATAGAGAGGAAAATATAGATATTCTACAGAACTTTGAAAAGTTGGTAAATTCGATTAATCAATTAGCAGAAACATATAATATTCCGGTTATTTATTCTATGCATCCAAGAAGTGAGAAATATATAAAGGAAAGGAATGTTATTTTTCATAATTTTGTAAGACCAATGCCTCCATTTTGTTTTACAGAATATAGTGCATTAATGAAGAATGCATTTTGTGTTGTATCAGATAGCGGAACGATGCCTGAAGAAGCAGCGATTGGTCATTTTCCAGCGGTATGCATAAGAACTTCGACAGAAAGACCTGAAGCTTTGGACAAGGGTGACTTTGTTATAGGCGGTATTGGAGAAAATGAGGTTTTGCAGGCCGTTGATATGGTTACTAAGATGGCAGGAGCAGGAGATTTTGGTGCAAAAGTACCGGATTATGAAGTGGATAATGTATCGTCAGTAGTTGTTCGTGTAATACAGAGTTATACCAAAATTATAAATGAGACAGTTTGGAGAAAATAAAATGAGCTATTTTAAAGATAAAACATTAATGATAACAGGTGGTACAGGTTCATTCGGAAATGCCGTATTAAAGCGTTTTTTAGAGACAGACATAAAAGAAATTCGTATCTTTTCAAGAGATGAAAAGAAACAGGATGATATGAGAAAAAAATATAATAATAGTAAAATTAAATTTTATATAGGTGATGTGCGTGATATAAGAAGCGTGCAGGATGCAATGAGCGGAGTTGATTTTATATTTAGTGCAGCAGCATTAAAGCAGGTGCCGTCTTGCGAATTCTTTCCAATGGAGGCAGTAAAAACGAATGTAATAGGAACAGATAATGTTTTAACTGCTGCAATTCAGAATAACGTAGAAAAGGTTATATGTCTCTCTACTGATAAGGCTGCATATCCTATAAATGCTATGGGAATAAGTAAGGCGATGATGGAAAGAGTGTTTGTTGCAAAGTCACGTACAACAGATAATACAATTATATGCGGAACGCGATACGGAAATGTAATGTGCTCAAGAGGTTCGGTAATTCCGTTGTTTATAGACCAGATTAAAGAAGGAAAACAGCTTACGGTTACAGATCCGGAGATGACAAGATTTTTGATGAGTTTGGATGAAGCGGTGGATTTAGTAATGTTTGCATTTGAAAATGGAAAAGCAGGAGATATCATGGTTCAAAAAGCACCAGCATGTACAATTGGAACATTAGCACAGGCTGTTAGTGAGTTATTTGGATATAATAAACCTATTCATTATATTGGAGTACGTCATGGCGAAAAGAAATATGAGACGTTGTTGACAAAAGAGGAGGCAATTCACGCAGAGGATAAGGGAAACTTTTACCGTATCCCGGCTGATAACAGAGATCTGAATTATGAGAAGTATTTTGAAAAAGGAACAACAGAAAAGCAGTTATTGGATGAATTTACATCTGATAATACACAGATATTAAATCTTGAACAGGTAAAAGAAAAGCTGATGTCACTGGAATATGTACAGGATGAGTTAAGAATATATAAGGAGAGATAGAAGATGCAGGATAGAAAACCATTGGTATCTGTTATCATGCCATCTTTAAATGTTGTAAAATACATTGATGAATGTATACAGAGCGTTCTTAATCAGTCATTAAAAGAAATAGAAATTATTTGTGTGGATGCAGGTTCAACAGATGGAACTTATGAACGTCTAAAGGAATACGAAACAAATGATTCAAGGGTACGTGTGATACTAAGTGATAAGAGAAGTTATGGTTATCAGGTAAATCTTGGAATAAAGGAATCAAATGCAAAGTACATAGGAATTGTTGAAACAGATGACTATGTTGATGAAAATATGTTTGATATATTATACAATCGTGCAGAAGATAATAATTTGGATTTCGTAAAGGCTGATTTCACATTTTTATATGATTTTGATGGATATTATTTATATAAGCCTGCAAAATTATTTGATGAAAATACAAATAAATTTTACAATAAAGTTATACAACCATTAGATTGTACATATTTATATTTTCATGATTTTAATGTATGGAAAGGAATTTACAATCGTGAATTCCTTATAGAGAACGATGTTATGTTTAATGAATCTGCTGGAGCGTCATTTCAGGATATAGGATTTCAGCAGCTGCTGTTATATTATGCAAAGCGATGCATGTATATACCGGAAAAATTGTACTATTATCGATTCGGGCACATGACAAATTCTTCAGTAAGTCCAAAGATTTTACAGTTTGTAAAGCAGGAATTTGAGCATTTGTTGGACAATAAATTAAATGGAATGACAGGAAGAAAGATTGAACTGATATATCAGAAGATGGGATTGGATTTGTGGTCACAGTATAATGTATTGATTGATTTAAATGGTTCAGGTGTAAAAAAGGAAGATGTTGATCAATGTTATCAATGGATAAAACAAAAACTATTTATAGCTTTGAACAATGGAATTGTAAAATCAATTGATATGAATCAGACTACATGGAAACAGATTACTTTTTTGCTGGACGATAAGGAAGCATATACTGATAAATATCTTGCAATGATACAGGCGAAAACAGATAGAATAAAAAGCAAATTAGGAAAAATAAATGTGATATGGGGGTGCGGTGTATATGGAATGGAAGCACTTAATTTTTGCAAAAAGTATGGATATGACTGTATTGCCTTGATTGATAATAACAGTAAATTATGGGGGCGAAAAATAAGTGGAATAGAAGTAAAAGCACCTGTTGATATTATTAATAAAAAACTAGATGTTAAATATGTGGTTGCCAATAAATTGCATTCAGAAGAAATAGAAATGCAGTTGAAGAAAAATGGTGTGCCAGATAAAAGTATTGTCATTTGGAAGTAATGAATTAATAAGATGGAGAATGTGTAGTATGATTAATTACAAAAATATATTAAATTTATCCAATGATGTATATGGTAGCTTTCAAGATGATTTATCTAGAGATATTTATATGGCACGTGTTATGAATAGTCTTACATATGATTATAATTATATAACACGAATTACTGTGGATAATATAGATGTAATGGATAAATTAAGAAAAGATATTGAATCATATATAAGGGAAGGAAGAAAGCTTATACTTGATGGAGCAGGTTATTATGGAAAAAGTATAAAAATGACTTTGAATGATGTTAAATTTGAATGTTTTAGTGATAGAAATTCACAAGAGAAGATGATAATGGGAATACCTGTGCTTTCAAGGAAAGAAGCGGTAGAAAAATATCCGGATGCGTTATTTATAGTAGATTCAATGGTTTATGCCAGACCAATAAAAACGGAATTAAAGCAGCTTGGCGTTGAACATATTCTTGATTTTGGAAGTTATCTTGGTAAGTATGGTAACGCACGGGATAATCAATATTATGATGTTTTTAGATTTGGTGATGATGAAGTAATAGCAGATGTTGGATGCTTTGATTGTTATACAATGATACAATACTTTAAATATGGTAATAGTAAGTATAAAAAGATATATTCTTTTGAACCAGAACCACATCAATATGCACATTGTAAAGAAATAATTGAAAAAGGTGGATATCAGAATTGGGACATATATAATTATGGAGTATATGATAATAATTCAAAATTATATTTTAGTTCAAACAGCAGCAGTACCAAGATAAGTAATGACGGCGATATAGAAGTTGATGTAATAAAACTTGATGATTTCTTCAAGGCACATGAAGCACCCACATTTATAAAGATGGATATAGAGGGAGCTGAGCTGGCTGCATTAAAGGGATGTGCAGAAACAATTAGCAGGTATAAACCTAAGCTGGCTATTTGTGTATATCATAAGCCGGAAGATATATTTGAAATTCCTGAATATATATTATCGCTTAATCCTGATTATAAAATGTATTTAAGACATTATACAAATCTTGTTAATGAAACTGTGCTGTATTGCGAATGACATATTTAATGATAGAGTTATTATAGAATAATTGAAAAAGATATAGTTGACTTTGTTATCAAATTGAATTTGTAGTTCAATATATATTATTGCAATATTTATAATTCTGTGATATTTTAATAAAAAGCAGTTTTCTATATTACCTGTACGGTTGCTGTGTGGCTTGTATAATTGATGGTATTCTATATTTTGATGGTATCATTTTCAGGCACATGGCAATGGGGCGGTACAGGGTCTGTCTATCTTGGTTTTTGTCTGTATTTCATTGAAATTCTGCTTTTAAAATAAGGTATAAAGCAGGATTATTATATTTACATGGTTCATGCCTGTGTTTTACAGGATGCAACAGTGTTTAGCCAGCATGGGATGTATTGCATAAGTGTATATTCAATGCTTAAAATATTAGTCATATTCCTGCTTTATCGGATAAGATAAGGAGAAGGAATTATGAATGGTAACAGAGAGTATAAGAGTGATGTGTTCAGCATGCTTATGGAAGACAAGAAGCGTGCACTTCAGCTTTATAATGTAATGAATGGTTCGTCGTATGACAACCCGGATGATGTCGAGATTAAGACGCTTGACGGAGGAATATCCCTAACTGTAAGGAATGATGCAGCATTTGTGGTTGATGCAAGACTAAGCATATATGAACATCAGTCAACAGTGTGTCCTAATATGCCTGTGAGAAGCCTGATATATTTTACGACAATTTTATCGGATATGCTTAGCGGAAGAGGCGGAGAAGGCAGGGAAAGAAAGATAGGACGCAATTTGTATGGAAGAAAGCTTGTAAAGATTCCGGTACCACAGTTTGTAGTCTTTTATAATGGAGAAGAGAAGCAGCCGGAGGTACAGGAGTTAAAGCTATCAGATGCATATGAGAAGGCAACTGATGATCCAAGACTGGAATTAAAGTGCATGGTGTATAATATCAATAATGACAGGAATGAGGAGATAAGACATTCTTGCAGATGGCTTGATGAGTACATGATTTTTGTAAATAAGGTAAGGGAATTGCATTATGGAAGAACGGATGAAGACCTGCTTGTTGATATACAAATGGCAATAGATTATTGCATAGAGCATAATATATTAAGGGATTTCCTGATAAAACGAAGGAATGAGGTGACAAAGAGTATGAAGCTTGATTATACGTTTGACAGGCAGCTGGAACTTGAGAGGGAAGATGCGAGAGAGGAAGGATTCGAGGAAGGACTCGAAGAGGGGCGTAGAGAAGAACGAGATATTGTTAATCAGTTGATTACATTGCTGTTATCTGATGGAAGAACAGAAGATTTGAAGAAATCTGCATCTGACATGGAATATCAGATACAGCTTTTAAAAGAGTATGGATTAATGTAATTTTATAAAATAGAATTAATATTTGCTAATGTAAACGCCTTTAGAGTATAATAGCTTTAAAGGCGTTAGGTTTATACGGAGGCATTAAGATGCAGATTGAAGATATAGTAGCAAAGTTCTCAACAGGAATATTTGTCTGGTACAATTTTAAGGAAAATGCAGCAATTTTATATTTGTATTCGATAAATAAAGACAAAGAAATAGAATCATTTCTTAAAAATAAAGGAAATGTAACATTATGTAACATAAAAAAAAGAAATGAAAATATTGATGATGTTAAAAAATTTGATTACATTGTTGGTGTTGATGTTTTAGAAGAGAGTGAATCGCCGGTAGAATTGCTTACATTTTGCAGGAATCATTTAAAGGATGATGGCAGGCTTCTATTAGGAACGGAGAATAGGCTCGGAATTAAGTATTTTTGCGGGGACAGAGATCCATATACTAATCATAGTTTTGATGGAATTGAAGATTATAGAAGAATAACCGCAGCGGATAAGAAAGATATAGATGGAAGATGCTATTCCAGAGCAGAACTTAATGATATGTTATGTATGGCAGGGTTTTGTAATGACAAGGTTTATTCAGTTATGCCGAATTTGAAAGAGGCACAGCTTATATATGCTGATGATTATACACCGGTTGAAGATCTGGCAATCAGATATTTCCCTTTTTATAATTATCCTGACAGTGTTTTTCTGGATGAGCGTTTTATGTATAAGGATTTGGCTGATAATGATTTATTTCATACAATGGCTAACTCATATTTTATTGAATGTAGTCCTGATGGAAAGTTTGATGAGACGATGCATGTAACGCTTTCACTTGACCGTGGAGAGGAAAATGCTTTGGTTACAGGAATATATGAGCATGATGGAATAAGGGGCGTTTATAAAAAGGCTGTATATTCCGAAGGAATGAAGAAATTGTATGAAATGCAGGATAATCTTGATGAATTGCGGAGAAGAGGTATTAGTGTCATTCAATCTAAGATTGAAAACGACAAATTTGTAATGCCATACGTAGACAAGCCTGTTGCATTGGTTGCGTTAAGAGAAATTGCAAAGAAAGATAAAGAAGCATTTTTTGATGCATTGAATGATTTGTATGAATTGATATTAGCATCATCCGAGCATACAGATATTGTGAATGAAAAGGACAGGAATAGTGCCAATGGGAAAGATATGGGAGTTATCCTTTCAAAGGGATATATTGATATGGTGGCACTTAACTGTTTTTATGATGAGACGATAGAAGAACCGAAGAAAAGATTTATATTTTATGACCAGGAGTTTTATTTTGAAAACTGTCCGGCTAAAGCTATATTTTATCGTTCAGTATCAGTTATATATGATGGTGCTGATATGGAATTTGAAAGACTGATTCCAAGAAAAGAGGTACTTGAAAGATTCGACCTTGCAGAGCTTGAAGAACTGTGGCAGCGTATATCCTACAGATTTACAAGCGAATTACGTAATGAAAAGGAATTACAGCTTTATAAACAGGAAAGAACGTGTGACGCAAGAGTAATCTACAGTAACAGGGAAAAGATTAATTACAGTGCCTCTGATTATCAGGAAATATTTGTTGATATTTTCAAAGGACTTGACGATAAAACGAAAGATGGAAATAATAAAAAACTTGTTCTTTTTGGTTCGGGCAATTTTACAAAAAGATTTCTGAATGAATTTGCAGGTTGTTACGATATTTTTTCGATTATAGATAATAATCAGTCGAAATGGGGAACAATGATGGATAATGTACCGGTTAATTCTCCTGATGTTTTAAGAGATATAGATTCTGATGAACTTCATTTGATTATTTGTATAAAAAAATATTATGGTGTTGTAAAGCAGTTAAAGGAAATGGGAATTTCAAAGTATCATATATATGACCCTTCAAATGAATATCCGAATAAAAGAAGAGAGATTGCACAAAAACGTGCGGCAGGCATGATTGCTGAGAATTCAGGAAATACTGGCACTGATGGAGAAAATGAGAAAAAACCGTATAATATAGGTTATATAGCTGGTGTTTTTGACCTTTTTCATATCGGACATCTTAATATGTTTAAAAGAGCAAAAGAACAGTGCAACTATCTGATTGTCGGGGTCGTGTCAGATGAGGGGGTAAGGCTTAATAAGCAGGCTGAGCCGTTTGTTCCGTTTGAAGAAAGAATTGAAATGGTGCGTTCATGCCGTTATGTTGATGAGGCTGTAAAGCTTCCGCTTAATTTTTGTGGAACACAGGATATGTATAAAGTGTATCATTTTGATGTTCAGTTTTCAGGAAGTGATTATGAGCATGATGCGTATTGGATTGCTCAGAAGGAGTTTCTTGAAGAGCATGGTTCAACAATGGTATTTTTTCCATATACACAGAGTACAAGCTCTACGAAGCTGAAGAAAGCTATTAATGCAAAGATAAAAGAGTATGGTTTATACGAGGAGTGATTTTTAAAGTAATGCGTTTTGTTTTATTTTATTCAGATGTAGAGTCGTTTAATTATTTTACAGATAGAATTGTTGAGGAATTAAATAAAAAGAATCATGAATGTTTTGTACTTGATTTGCGTGATATGTCACGATCAGGAGAACATTCATTTGAAAGATTTAATTCGTTCCTTGAAAAAAAAGCTGATGCGGCAATAGCATTTGATGGTTTGGGAATAAAGGACAGGATATTTGTTGAACTGTGGGATTCCATGAATACATTGGCAATTAATATTCTTATGGATCACCCATTAAGATTTCATCCAACAATGTTAAGACATCCTAGGAGGTACATACAGTTTTGCTGTGATAGAAATCATGTGGAATATGTAAAAAAATATTTTGGTGAGAGTGTGGCTGATGTAAGATTTATGCCTCATGCCGGTACATATATGGGTGAGCCTGATTTGGAAAATTACGAAAAAAGACCATATGATGTTTTGTTTTCAGGAACTTTTTATGAACCACATATATATCTTGAACAGATAGATGAGATGTTTAGTGATAATGAACTTATAAAGATGTTTTATCATAATCTTGCAGATTATATGACTGACAGGAATGAAGTGTCTACAGAGCAGGCAGTGGTTGATGTTATGGATTTGATGAGATTGATTATGTCTGAAAAACAGGTGATACAGCTCTTCAGGTTTGCAGAGCCTGTTGACTGGCTTGCGAGAATGTATTATAGAAAGCAGATTGTACAGGTGATTGCAGATTCAGGTATTGATATATGGCTTCTGGGGCGTGGATGGGAGAATCATCCTGCTGCTATGCTTGACAATGTACATATTATCAATGACAGAATACCGTTTAAAGATACACTTCCGGTTATGGCAAAGGCAAAGATTAATCTTAATATTATGCCGTGGTTTAAAGATGGAACACATGACAGAATATTTAATATTTTATTGCAAGGCTCACTTCCTCTTACAGATAAAAGCAAATGGCTCGAAGATAATTTCACTGATGATGAAAATATTGTATTTTATGATTTGAATGAGTTGGACAGCATTCCTGAAATAATAAAAAACTATCTTGATAATCCAGAAAAATCAAAAGAGATTATTAAAAATGGTTTTAATGAAGTTGCTGATAAATATACGTGGACACAGATAACGGAGCAGATTCTTGCGTGTATAGAATAAGTTATGTGATTAATTTTGGAAATTAATCAATAAATATAAAACATGGAGGTTAAAAATCTATATGAATATTCATACAAAACATGAAATTTTAAAAATAATACAGAACGTGAAAAATATTCATATTAATCTGCATGTATTAAATAACAATGAATATATTAATTCTTTAACACAATGTCAGGAATATGCAGTCAATATTGGAAATATCATTGAAAACAGTGATTGCAATGATAAAAATATTGTTCCGCTTCTTGAAAATTATTGTGAAGTTTTGTATGAATTGTCTCTTATTAATCCGGCAAGTGAAAGAATATATAAAATAAAATTAATTGATGATTTAATTAATAATGTTGAGAGTTTAATTGGAAAAATTGCAGGAAAATACAGAATTGTATTTCTTCCATATAAAGCCCAGATGTGGGATGCACTTGAGAGCGTCTGGCTTGCGGCTAAAGATGATGACAGATGTGAGTGTGATGTGATTCCGATACCATATTTTGAATTTGATAAACGTAAAAATGAATGGCATCTTGCGTATGACGGAAATGAATTTCCATCATATGTCCCAATTACGCCGTATCAGACTTATAGCATACGTGAGTTAAAACCGGATGCTGCATACATACATTATCCATATGACGGCAGTAATACAGTAACGAGAATCCACCCGGCATATTATTCTGATGAACTAAAAAAATATGTAAATAAATTAATATATATTCCTTATTATGTAACGGCCGGGGCAATTTCGGAAAATCATAAGTATTTTCCTGTTTATAAAAATATGGACTATTTTATTGTACAGTCTGAATTTTTTAAGCGTTCTTGTACCGGAGTATTTTACTACGATAAAATAATTCCACTTGGTTCCCCTAAGATTGATTCAGTAGTTAATAAGTGTAAAAACGAAAAGAATATTCCTGATGAATGGAAAAAAATATTAAATAATAGAAAAGTTTTAATGCTTAATACAACAATAGGCGACATTTTGTGTTATAAAGGTGTTCTTATAAAAAAATTACAGCATTTTTTTGAACTTGTAGCACAAAGAAAAGATATTGCTTTAATCTGGAGACCGCATCCGCTTACTGAGGCAACGATTAAGTCAATGCGGACAGAGATTTATGAAAGTTATATAGAATTAAAACGATATTTTATGGATAATGAAATTGGTGTGTTTGATACTACACCTGATATTGCATATACGATTGCTGTAAGCGACGGATATATAGGTTCGGATGGAAGCTCGGTTATTAATATGTTCAGTGCTGCCGGAAAGCCGGTGTTTATATTTAATGATTTAATATTTAATGAATTTTCTGAAAATGAAAAAAGAAATCTAAGAATTATTAATATGGTTGTTAAAGAAAATGAATTGTATTTTGTTGCAGATTCATTTAGTGGGATATTCAGATTTGATATTACAAATTTCAAGGATGCAGATAGTAATTATATAGGGGAAGTGATTGATAATTCCGAACACAGATGGCAACAGCCATATGGATATATATGTACACAGCATGATGATGTATATATAGCATCAGTATACAGTGACTATATTACAAAATATGATGGTACTAATTATAAAACATTTATATGTAATGAAAAATATGATGCGAGAGCATTGGGACAAATGAAATTGTGTGATAATTTTCTTGTGTTTTTGCCTTATGAGGGATTTGATATATGGAAATATGATACTCTGACAGGAGAATGGACGGTTGATAAGATAACAATTTTAAATCTGTATAAAAATCTTGGAACAGCGGCATATGGAAATATAGCTTATAGCTGCGTATATTTTAATGGGTGTTTATGGATAGTAACAGGCTGTTCGGATTATTTATTAAAATATAATGTCAATACCGGTGAGAGTGAATTGCATAAAAATGGCGTAGATAAATATGTATATACCTATATAACAGCAGATGAAAATAGATTGTATCTCCTTGATAATATTAACAATATTATTGCAATAACAAATGATGGAATTGATTGTATGGTAATCAAGATTCAAACATCACTTATAAAAAAATACTGGAATACAGAAAACGGAGAATTGTGTTTATTCAAAGCTGTTTTAAATGTTGGAAACTATATTGTGCTTATTCCGGCATTTTCAGACACATTTATAAAAATAAATAAAATCACTAATGAGCAGAGTGCGATAAACACACATTTTCTTGATAATGCAGACGGCTGTTTTAATGGATATAATCCGGAATATTCTTATAGCACAGGTGCATTTGCGGTACTTAATAGTTATGAATTTATAGTGCAGCGTACATATGATGGAAAAGCAGCAGTTATTAATGTTGATGATATTAATACTGAAAATGTTGAGGCGGGAAATTGCCGGGAATTTTACATTAAAATTTCAAATGTTGATTTAGAGAAAAAACTGGAAAATTCGGATGGATTCGAGAAAATGTGCAGTAATGGTTATTTCTGCCAGAAAGAGAATATATATCTTTCAACAGAACAATTTCTGGATAGAATGGTGTCCTGTGACTGGGATGGAATTATAGAGCGGCAACAGGAATATGTGAAATCTCTTGCATTAAATCCTGGAACATGCGGTGAAAAAGTACATGAATTTGTTATGAATTCGTTAATAAAATGTTGATTTTAGAAGGTGGCTTATATGAATTTATCAGTATGTATTATTGCAAAGAATGAAGAAAAACATATAGAAAAATGTATGCAATGTCTGTCTGATAAGGAAGTACAGATAGTTGTGGCAGATACCGGGTCTACAGATAAAACTAAAGAAATTGCAAAAAAATACACAGAGTTCGTATATGATTTTAAATGGATTGATGATTTTGGGGCGGCAAAACAGTTTGCAGTATCAAAAGCGTCCAATGACAATATATTGATTCTTGACTGTGATGAATATTTGCAATCTGACAAAACTGTACTTGAAAAATTAAATAGTATGCTTGAAAATGAACCTCGAAGAGCCGGACGCATAAAATGTATCAATGTATTGGAGGATGATTCAAAAAATACTGATTGGATAACAAGAGCATTTAACAGGAAGTATTACAAGGTAGAAGGAAAAATACATGAGCAGATAGTTAAGACTGATGGAGAACCGGCAGATACGTTCTTGTCCGCTGTTGTTATTAAGCATGTTGGATATGCACTTAATGATGATGAGAAGAAGAAAAAGGCATTACGTAATATAAAACTTCTGAAAAAAAGACTTGCTGAGCTTGAAAAAAATTTTGATAGTGACATAACACAGAATAATGAAAAAGAGATTCCATATATTTATTATCAGTTGGGGAAAAGTTATTATATGGAAAAAGATTATAATAATGCATGTGATTTTTTTTCAAAGGGGCTTTCATTCGATTTGGAACCAAAGCTTGAGTATGTTATAGATATGGTTGAAACATATGGATATGCAATGTTAAACTGTGGAAAAGTTCAGGAAGCATTATCGTACACATCAATTTACGATGTATTTGGAAACAGTGCGGATTTTAAGTTCCTTATGGGGCTTATATATATGAAAAATGCAATGTTTGATGAAGCTGTAAATGAATTTCAAAAAGCAGCAGAATATAAAGAAAGCCGTGTTGAAGGTACTAATTCTTATCTTGCATATTATAATATCGGGGTAATATATGAATGTCTGGGAAATATAGGAAAAGCACAGGAATATTATAAAAAATGTAATGGCTATTCAAAAGCTGTGGAAAGGCTTAAAAATGGAAGACATGGCAATTTAACGAAATGCAGAAAAACAGGGGTGTAATATGATTAATAATGAAAATATAATGTATATGTATTGTAATGTCCTTGGACAGACAGAGCCGGAGAAGATTCTTGATATAGGCCTGTTCTACAGGCAGATAGGTGGTGTGTCAAGAACAATTCTTAATTCTGATGTTCCAAAGAAGTGTTTTATTACAGGCATTGATTTGGAAAATTCAAAAAATTACGGAGTGTATAATACAATATATGATGAAATAATAAGGACGGAAGATATAGCCGGATTATCCGATGCAGAATATGATTTAGCTGTATTTCTTGATAAAAAAATTAAAGGTTTAGAAAGAAAGAATCTTTTTGATTTTGTAAAATCGAACTGTAAGTGTATTTTTGCTTATGAAACAGATGATGTATATCTGCAAAATTGGGAAAATAAAAGGAAACTTAATGTTAATAATGTGACTGGAATTCTTGCATGGAGGTGACAAAATAATGGATACACAGATGTGGGTGATAACACATAAAAATTATCCGGGTATAAGTGATGACTTATATAGAACTCTTCATGTTGGCAGAGCTTTGTCACAGGACCTTGGATATACAGGTGACGATACAGGAGATAATATTTCATTAAAAAATAGAAATTATTGCGAACTTACGGGACTTTACTGGCTTTGGAAAAATAATCAATGTGATATTATAGGTGTATGCCATTACAGGAGATTTTTTCTTGAAAAAGGACGCATGCTTACAAAAGAATATATAGAGAAGACTTTAAATGATTACGATATAATTGTTCCGACATGTGGAATGGTTAAGGAAGAAAATGTAAGAAAGCAGTATGCGGCTAATCATTATGAAGAAGATTTTGATATATGCAGAGATGTAATAAGCGAAAAGTATCCTGAATATGTGGAAGCATTTGATATAATGGCTGAATCAAAATTACTTAATTTTTGTAATATGATAATTACAAGGAAAAATATTTTTGATGATTATTGTAAATGGCTATTTGATGTTCTTTTTGAAGTTGAAAAAAGAGTAGACATATCCGACAGAGATGACTATCAGAAGCGTATATTTGGATTCTTATCAGAACGCCTTATAAAAGTATGGCTGATAAAAAATGAATATAAAGTAAAAGAACAGAATGTAAAAATGATGGATTCGGACGAGCTTGATAAAAAATCCAGTCTTAATAATGCAATACGGAATGTTTATCAAAAAATAACAGCAGGAATATTAAAAAAATATTTAAGTCCGACAGTTCAGCCGGAAAAGATAAATCAGTCAGTATGTTTTGATGGTCGTATTCCTGTGTGGACATACTGGTGGGATGGAGAGGAGCAATCACCAGAAGCTGTAAAGAAATGTATAAAAAGTATCCGTGATAATATTGACAGCAATAAATATAAACTTCATGTTATAACACTTGCTGACTGCCAGCAGTATGTTACATTTTCCAATATAATTATTGATAAGGTCAATTCCGGAAAAATTCCACTTGATATATTGGCACAGAGATTATCAATGGAACTTTTGTACAGATACGGAGGCGTGTGGATAAGCCCGGAGTGTTTTGCTGCTGATGAAAGAGTTAATGATTTTATTGATTCAGGAGAATTTGTTTCATTAAAACATGAAGGAATATGTGATAAATCATTTTTAAAAGGACCGGCGGGATTTCCGTTATTTGGATTTGTAATGGAGTCGATTGATACATATTTTAGCTTTAAAGATGATTTGTTGTCACAGGATATGACGGATGAATTTATTAATATAGCATGTGAACATATGGATTATGTACGTAATGATGTGGATAAATGCCCTGATAATAATAAAAATTGTGAATTCTTCAAAGAAAATGCAGATAGAGTTTATCGCGAAGAAATATGGGATGACGTAGTAAAAGATACTTGGCTGTATAAATTGCAGAGTGACAGACAATATAAACAAAAAAATATTATAGACAAAGATACATTTTACGGAAAAATTATCTGTAGATAGTAAAATGTATATTATGCAGGAGATAATGTGAATTTCATGGATGAAAAAAATTTAAGTATAATTGTTATAAAATCTGAGATGTCATCTTCTTTTTATGAAACATTGATGAGTGTCTGCAGGCAGTTAAATTATAATGATAATATTGAAGTCATACTCGCAGATGCCGTTGATGGGACGGCGTATGAATTATGCAGAAAATATGGGGAGGATGACAATACATTATTGCTGGATAAAGTTAGATTTGTTGATATCAGTTCACAGATTTTTGAAAATATGGCCCAGATAAAAAATGAGTCTGTAAAATATGCAACAAACAGGCGTGTGCTGATTTTGACGGATAGCCAGATTCTTCAGGAAGGTATCATTGAGAAATGTCTGTTGACTGATAGAATCGAAGTTTCAGATGATGAATTGAAAAGTTATTATAATGCAGGAACAGATGCATTTTCATATCTTGTTGCTGACAGGGATACGTTTAGTTCAATAGGTGGATGGAATTCCGGTCTCGCATGCAATGAGGATTATGAATTATTTATACGAGCATGCAATTATAATTGCCATGATAAATTTTATCCAATATATTCTGATGAATATAAATATCCTGTTTTTAAAGAAACATTTTTGGTATATGCCTATATTCTTGGAAAATATGCTTCAAAACTTCGCAATTCGGGTATGTTTAATGATGTTTTGTCAAACTGGTTTATACAGGCAAAAAACTATGGTATAGAAACATATTTTGAAGATTGTGCAAAGAAAATGATTGGCAGAACAGAATGTTTTAATGCAATTGATAAAAATATGAATCCTGTACTTATGTTTTACGGATTAAAAACATGTAATGGAACATTAAACTCATTTGCATTAGAATTTGCCAAGGCACTCAGAAATAAAAGAATTAATGTTCTGCTTTTAAATATTGATGATGATAACACAACAGAGAATATTGGAAAAATAATTCTGAATGATTACAGATGCGTAATTGGCATGCAGACAGGTCTATATACAGAGAGACTCGAAAATGGTCAGTTACTTGGCAATTTATTTAAATGCCCTAAGTTTAATTATGTATTTGACCATCCTCTTTATGTCAGCTGGAGTCTTATGCTGCCGGTTAATGATTTGTATGTTTTGCAGCAGGATGAGACTTATTCTGAATATATAACAAAATATTATCCATATGTGAAAAAAAGCTGGCACTTTCCACCTGCGGGACTTATTGGCAATCTTACAAAAACAGAAAATGGCAAAACAGAAAAAATATATGATATATCTTTTATTGCAACATATAATGATTACAGAGAGAGACTAGATGTAATAAAAAATCTTCCTGATAATATAAGAAAAATATCATGGCATATGGTTAATCAGCTGAAAAATCATCCTAATCAGCGTGCAGAGGAAGCACTAGAGGCAGTGCTTGAAAAAAAGAAAATAACTTTAACAGAGCATGAATTTGTTGTTACGCTTCACAAATCTCTTGAAGCTGTGAGAACAGTAACTTTTTATATAAGAGAAAAAATTATAAAAACTCTTATAGAATCAGGTATAAAGGTTGATGTTTTTGGTGATTCGTGGAAAAAATCTCCGTATGCAGATAATAAAAATCTTATTATTCATGATGATATTGATTTTGAAAAAGGGCTTGACATTATGGCACAAAGCCGTATTTCTCTTAATGTTATGTCATGGCATAAAGGCGGCATGACTGAAAGAATTGCCAATGCGATGCTTAATTATTCTGTCTGTGTTACGGATGAAACCTCTTATATAAACAGGCATTTTGTAGCGGGAGAGAATATAGTTACATTTAATCTTGATAATATTGATAAGCTGCCGGATAAGATAAGAACAGTTTTGCAGGATGAAAATCTTCAGAAATATATTGAGAAAAATGCGTATAAGAAAGCTTTAAGCGAACATACATGGGATAATCGTTCTGATTATTTTATGAACATACTGGGAGAAATTGAAAAATAATGAAGATATTGTATTATACGTGGAATGAGACAATGGCATATGATATTGAAGAGACTCTTGATATTGAAGGACATGATGTTGTCAAGGTGTCATATCCTATAAGCAGTTATGTTGCGGATAAAGGATTTAATGATTATATTGTGAGAATTCTTGATAAAGATAATTTTGATTGTATATTTACAATGAATTATATACCTGCTCTTGCGAAAATATCATTCCTGCGAAAAATAAAGTATATTGCATGGATTTCAGATAGTCCTAATTACACGACATATTCAGAAATGATTCACAGTCCGTATAATTATATTTTTCATTTTGATAAAAAAGAAGTGGAGAATCTTAGAAGTACAGGGGCTAAAAATATATTTCATATGCCGCTTGCAGTAAATACTAAGAGAGTGACCAAACAGATAGAAACATCAAAAACACAGAAAAACAAATATAAAGCAGATGTATCTTTTCTGGGAAGCTTATATAGTGACAGGGATTTTTTTGATAAGATAACTGGAATTAATGATTATCAGAAAGGTTTTGTTGATGCTGTAATAAAAGCACAGTTATTATTTCAGGGGTGTGATTTAATTGAAGAAGCATTACCAAAATCATTTATAGAGAGCGTATTGAAGCTGGTTGATTTTAATATGGACAGTGAAATTAAGCTGTCCGATGAAAAAATTCTGCTTGATTTAATAAGAAAAAAAGCTACATCAATTGAAAGAATTGAATTGTTAAATTTTATTGCAAAAAAATATCAGGTTGTTCTTTATACAGGTTCTGCTGATAATATGCTGTATCATGTAGAGAACAGAGGATATCTTGATTACAATACACAGATGCCGGTTATGTTTAATTCTTCAAAGATTAATCTTAATATAACACTTAGAAGCATACAATCGGGAATAAGCCTGAGAGCTCTTGATATAATGGGAGCAGGTGGATTCCTTCTTTCAAACTGGCAGCCTGAACTTGCGGAATGTTTTGAAGAGGGAAAAGAGGTTGTAATGTACTATGACAGAAATGATTTGATGTCTAAGATAGAATATTATCTGCAAAATGAAGATGAGAGAATGAAAATTGCGGAAAATGGACAAAAAAAGATAATTGAGCAATTTGATTATTCATGTGCATGGAAAAAAATATTCGGTGTGGTGTTTTAGAACACTACATCGAATATTTCTTTTAATCTGACTTTATATGTATGGAATTCATTTACTTTACCAAAACCATTGGCAGCAATCTGCCGGCGTTCATTATCGTGTTCTAAATAATAGTCACATTTATTTATTAAATCTTCTTTTGATTCAAATACTGCCATATCTTCTCCGGGAACAAAAAAGTCGTAAAAATCTGCCTGATAATTAGACAGAAGAAAACCATTACAGCCCATGATATCCATGGCTCGCAGAGGAATTCCGGAGCGGATTGAACGGAGTGAAATATTTAAGTTTATGCGGCTGTTATTAAATACATATGGCATGTGGTTATAATAGTCTATCGGACCGCAATTGATTATTTCAGGCAGTTCAGGTGTTGCATTAGGAGTGTAAAGGTGTGTGTTGAACTGCTTTGATACTGCACCGAGCAAATCTTTTCTTTCAAGTTCTGCAAGCTTTCTTGCAATAAAATAGTATGCGTAGAGGTAAGAAGTTGTTTCTACGCCGTCTTTATTTGGTTCGGCCGGGACACTTTTTTGCAAAGCATCAATAATATCGGGTTTTAATAATTCTTCAATAAAATAATATCCGTATACTTTCAGCTGTGCCTGTATTATTCCATCAAGATATCCTGAAACATAAGGAGGTAGGTTTTTCAGCCTGTCAAATAAATTGTGTTTTTCATTATACATTGAACCGACAAATGCAACATCACATTTATATTTATTACATAAATTTGAGATTGCAGGATTGGTGTCTGCTTCGTTAAGCTGTCTTGTTATCCTGTCAGTATTTACTGCGAGCGGTGCATAGTAGACTGTGTTAATTCCTGCATTTTTGAGCTCAAGATAGAGAGTCTTATCAAAAATAAATATATAATTGCATGGATTTATAACGGTGTATGAATATAAAGATACAAGCGGGCTGTCATATATAAAAGCAATATATGGAATATTAAAACGACGGCAGCAGTTTGATATTACCGGGCTGTAATTAAATGTAAATACACAGTCGTATTTAATACTCATTTCATTTTCAAAAATATTATCAAATTCTTCATTTTTTCTTTCACGCATTAATTCTGTAGAAATACATTTATATTTAATAGCCATATCTTTAAAAGCATCGCAGATATCTTCAATTCCGAAGTTTTTCCATTCAAAAATAAGTACATTCATAGTGTGTTCCTCTATAGTTTAAGTGTTTTGTGTTTATGGTTGTTACTGTTTCTGCATGGCTTTACTGCTTCATCTTTATCCCGGAAATGCCATATCAAGCATTTGCAATATTCTTGTGTCATATGTGTGAAGACGTGCTACGGTCTCAAATCCGTGGCGGGCGATTTCCTCACGTTCATTATCGTGTGCAAGGTAATAGCTGCAAAGCTCTTTCAGGCTGTCGAAGCTGTCATATGCAACGAGGTCTTTTCCAATTTCAAAAAATTCGGGAAGTTCTGTCTGATAATTGGTAATCAGAAATCCTCCTGCGGCAAGAACGTCGAAAATCCTTAAAGAAAGTCCCGAACGGATTGATTTTGCTGTTATATTAAGATTGATTTTACTCTGGTTAAAGATTATTGGCATTTCTGTGAGAGATTTTGCAAAACCGCGGTTATGTATATGCGGCATGGATGAAGTGTCGCTTCCAGTGTAGATGTCTACATTAAAGTTGTCGGATAACATGCGTAAAGCACGAAGGCGTTCCTGTTCGGCGACTTTTACACTTATATACTGCTGTGCAACAAGTGCGCGGTTTTTCTGCCTGTAGCTTTCAGGAAAACGGTATGAACCGGGTGTTGCTTCAAGAAATCTTGTGGCAAAATCTTCAGTAATCAGTTCTTCGATAAAATTGTAACCATATACTTTAAGCTGTGCTTCAATAATACCATCAGTAAAGCCACGGTCGGCATCATTTAATTCTGACCGGTTGAAAGGACATTTTTCCTGATAAGTGGAGCCGATAAATGAAATATCGCTTGCAAACTTTGCTTTTTCAGATGTAGATGCATTTTTAATAACATTTTGTATTCTGTTGACATCTGCAGCAAGTGGAACGTGGAATATATGTCCTTGGTTGAAAGGCTCAAATTCGTTGTAAAGACACCTGTCAAATAAAAATATGCGGTTGCAGTCATTTTTTAGCGAATAAGAGTAGAGTTCAAGAACAGGACTGTCAACGATAAGTGAAATGTATTTTAAATGCATTATTTCGCATAAGTCCGACAGCCATGGGAAAAAGTTTATTGTGAAGACAAATGTAAACTGACCGTCTATAAGCTTTTTTGATACTGTTTCGACACATTGTGATGGCAGCAGATTTTTATTGTATATTTCCATGTCTTCGTCTATGACTTCAAATCCAAGCCGTCTGAAAGAATCAGATATGTCAGGCTCGCATATGCTTCCGTATTTATAGAAAAATATTTTCATAAATTGTATCATCCATTCATTGTATTATTGCAAAATATAAGTTATTCTGTATATATATTTTAGCAGAACATAAGTGGCGGGGCAACCCGCGAGTTGATGTGAAGGTGGTGATATTGTGATTTTGGAGAATATAGATTTTTTAAATGAATTTAATGGCGTGTCGGTATTTGTGCGTCTTATTTTGGCATTGATTCTTGGTGCACTTCTTGGTATTGAGAGGGAACGGAAGCAAAGACCGGCAGGACTTCGTACGTATACGCTTGTCTGTCTGGGTTCGGCTCTTGCAGCAGTAACTAACGAATATATATGTACGATTTATCCGTCTGCCGACCCGGCAAGAATTCCAGCACAGATTGTAAGCGGAATTGGATTCTTGGGTGCCGGAACTATACTTGTGACAAAAGAGCATCAGGTAAAGGGACTCACTACGGCGGCAGGTCTGTGGTGCTGTGCAGCAGTTGGAATTTCGGTTGGTTCGGGTTTTTATTATGGTGCAATATTTGCCGGGATTCTTATTGTCGTTAGTCTCAGAGTTTTTTCTATTGTTGATAAGAATTTTCTTAAATACAATAAATATATGAATTTTTATGTTGAATATAATTCAAAAGTTTTTATAAGGGAGCTTATATTTTACGCTAAAAAGAGCGGGTATCAGATATTGGACTTGGAGATTACAAAAGACAGTTCAAGTGGAACATATTTTGCAACATTTCAGCTAAAGATTACGAATCCTTCATTAAGGACACTTGTGCTTGCATCGGTGCAGGAGCTTTCAGACTGTATTCTGGCGGAAGAAATGTAGCATAAACACATGCATCAGAAAATAGTATCTCTTATATGTTTGCAAAATTACATTGATGTGGGGTATAATAAAATCACTTATTAATGTGATTAATTGTTAATGTAATTAATATACACAGCGAATTTTTAACGCACAAAAAATGTGCATATAAAGAGAAAGGGGTACAAAGATGGCACAATATAAATCTTTTTATAAGCTTCTTGAAAGCCTTGCAGATAAATATAATGATAAAACAGCTGTTTTATATGATACATTTGAAGTCAGCTATAGAAAATTATTTGATGATTCAGTAAAAAAAGCACTTCATTTGCAGCATTTTGACGGTAATAGAATTGCCATTTACGGACCGGCTTCATACAGATGGATTGTTAATCTGTTCGGAACGGTTCTTGCCGGAAAAGATGCGGCACTTGTCGATTTTTTTATTCCGCATGATATCAGATTTAAAATGATTGAGAAAATAGATGCGGATTATGTGCTTTGTTCTACAAACCAGTATATTTTATCAGATGCCAATGGAATAATTATTAATGGTGCCGAAAATGATAATGTTGATGGACTGACATATAATGCGGATGATGTAAAAGAAGGAAATATTTTATTATTTACGGCAGGTGAAAACGAGTGTGACAAAGCGGTTGTTCTTACTTTAGATAATATAATGAGTGCCATTGGTTATATAAATGCCCATTGCAACTGCACTGAAGATGACAGGGTTCTGGCACAGATTGAATTAAGTAAAATATTTGGATTGTTATACTGCCTTATATGGCCGCTAAGCTGTGGTGCATGTATATGTGTCGGAAGAGGACTGAGGCATATAGATGCGGACACATACTATTATGATGCAACTATTCTTCCGGCCAATCCATCAATGGCTGAGTATTTGAAGAAGATAAAAGGATTCAATGACAATTTGAAAAATATAATAATAGGTGGTGCACCATGTCCGTATCATCTGTATGAATGCCTCAGAGACAGAGATATTAATGTAAGTTCTGTATATGGAACATCTGAAAGTACAGGTTGTATTGCAATTAATTATGATGAGGATGGTTCATATGAGCCGTTTGCGGATAATACGCTTAAACTTTCTGATGATGGTGAAATTCTTCTAAGCGGTGGATGTGTCATGAAGGGATATTATAATGATGAGGTACAGACAGAAAGAAAGTTAAAAGGCGGTTATCTTCATACTGGAGATTATGGAAGAATTAACAGTAGTGGAAGACTTGTTATTACAAAGAGAAATCCGGCAATTATCAGTCTTCCTACAGGTGAAAAAATATGCAGAAATGTCATAAACAGAGAAATAGAATCAATTAATGGAATTGCAGAAAGCTATATAATGTTTTATGATGAGAAGCTGATTGCGGTAATATCTGCTATCGACAAAAGTGAAAAAGTTGACAGATTTAAGCGTAAGATAGACAAGTATAATGATAAGAAAGGCTACAGATGGGAAATACAAAAGGTTGTTCTTCTTGATATGAAACTGCCAAGAAAGGATGATGGCAGTGTTGATGAAGAGGCTCTTGAGAAAGTGATAGATGAAGCTTAAGATTTTTCTCTTTTTGCCGATATAACATTCATGTAGATACAATATGACAGTTATTTGTTATATTTTAAGAAGAATAAAGGAGAGTTATAATCATGGAAGATTTACGTACACAGCAGATAGAAGCACTTGAGGTGGCAGTTCCATACTGTGCAAAGATAAGCAATGCATTAAATAATCTTATGGAAGAGCTTAACGGTCACAGACAGCCGGATACGGATGAATATATGAAGAGCACATTGAACGGGCTTAATTGGATTGTTGAAGTGTATAATGGAACAAAAGATCTTATCAATAAAGACAGTGTAGTAATTAACAAAGAAGAGGTAAATAAGAGCGTTTTAGCACTTAATGCAGCCAATAATGCTAATGATGATGCTGCGAGAGTTGAGGCTCTTAAAGGACTTAAAGCTTTTGTTGATACATTTTCTGCACAGGCTGGGAAAGTTATATCATAAAAATAAAATATAAGTAATAAAGTATTTGAAATGTTTTCTTGTTTGTGATAATATTATAGAAAAGCCCCAAAGGATGTTTTATGAGATTATTGATAGATAGAAAAGATTTGGAATTACTACTTGAGAAAGATAGAGAGTATATTGGTAATAATGTTGGAATTGATACGATGATAGCGGCAATATCATTTTTGTTGTCAGTATTTACAGCAAATTATAGTGATTTGCTGGGAATATCAGGTATAGTGCTGAAAACAGTTTTCTGTATTATAGGAGTGGTTTACTTTATTAAAACAGTTTGGGATATTTTTAATATGATAAAAAATAAATACAATCACAAAGTTTTGTTTGAAAAAATTGAAGGGCTTGATATGATACAGCATAATCACTCACTTATAGTCATAAAAGATTCTTTTAGTGGAATAAAAGAAAGATATTTGCTTTATTATGATGAAAAATGGGATTGTAAACTTTTTTTGAATTATAAAACACAAGATAGAAATAATGAAGATGTTATAGTTGATAATGTTTCAGCTGATTTGGGAGTTGATAAGGCTGACATTAAATGTAGTTATGTGACATCAAGAATTCAGGAAAAATATTCTGTTAGTCATAATGAGAATAGGATATATAATCATCGCCTTTATGAAGTCAGGATTAGTGAGTTTCCGGAAAATGAAAAAAATGATGATTTTATTGTTAATAAAAGACATTATTATTGGATGACTTTGTCTGATATGCAGCATGATGAAAATATAATTAAAAAGAATATGGAAGTCGTTGATTTTGTAAAAGAGACGATATAAAAATAGGTGGCTATCGCATGACAGCCACTTATTTCTTGTGTGGAATTTCAAAAACTCTTCATAAAGAGTTCATATACTAACAATAATCATTAAACATCATTCCGCTGTAAGCAGAAAGATTATATGGGTCGTTAAAAGCATATTTTGGATTTTTGTATGCAACGATTTTGTTGTTTACATAATTCATAGGATTGGTTGAGATATCCTCTGCTTTTTTCATAAGGGCTGATTTGAAGTTATTAAGCTCATTGAAAATATTATCAATTGTGCCATTGTGTGCAGATTCTATCACAGTCTGTCTGTCAACACTGACAGAGCCGTCATCTTCGACTTTTAAGCCATTATTATTTAAAGTGGTTCTGTATTTCGATGCTATTCTTGAAAATTCCAGCTTTAATCGGTCATTTCCCTCAAAAATTTTATTATTGTCGCTTTCTGTGATTTTGACAAGACCATTGTAACCTGATATTAACTCGTCAATGCTGTCTGCAATGGAATTATCATCCGTATTGAGGCTGAGGGTAACAGGCTCATCTGTAGTTTCTTTTAATTTAACTGAAAATGTTTTGTTGAGCATAAATTCATTGGAAGGTGAATACTGCTCGCTGCCATTGACAGAAAAAATTGCATTATAAGGATAGCTGCTTACCCTGTCCATGCCGAGAGTATTTATAAGCTCACTGTTATCGGATTTTATGCTGAAAATAGTTGAATGAATACCTGATATTCCTGTTGCATCAGATGTTATTACAAGTCCCTTGTTCTCAAGGCTGTCAGTCTTTACTTCGCAATTAAGGCCGATGTTGGAACGATTAATGAGACGTGCAATTTTATTTTCAACATCATCATTATTTTCATCTTCTGATACGTTAAATTCAAATTCATATGTAAGGTTATTGATATTTAAATCAAAAGAATATGTTCCCGGCTTTAAAAGCTTCTGGTTAGGCTGCAAAAAATTTCCGGTGTTTACCTGATGGGTTGCAAGCTGGCTGACACTTATTTCAACCGGTTCACAATCAGATGATGAATCTCCTATAAATTCAGCCGAAACAGCTTCCGGGTTGCTTGAAGATGCCGATTTTTTGAATGTCATCTCGCCACTTTTATCATCTGATAAATCTTTTGCAATATAACAAAGCTGTCTTGCATGCTCTTTTAAATCTATGGCATATTTTTGTGCGGCAACGGAGAAATCAACCTTATATGTAGGTGTCTGACTGTTGGTTTTTAAAACTCTGCCATATGAATTCTTTAACTGGTTTTTTGTATGGGTATCATATTTAGAATTAGATTTCCAGCCATATTGGGAAATATAATAGCTGTATGCACTGCTAATCATCAACAGTCACCTCCTTGTCTGCTAATAATAATATATATATGAGATTATGGAAAATCCGTTTTCCAAAAAATTCTTTAATATATTATATAGTATTAATCGGGACAGGGCAACAAAAACTTAATAGTAAATTTTTATTATTTACTTGATTTTTGGGATAATATGATGTATTTTATATGAAGCAGGATGAGAAAACATAAAAAAAGTGTTGACGCACTCTTGAATACTGTGCTATATTAGACTGGCTATGGAAGCGGTCTTTTTTTTATGCCTAAAAAAAGCCAATTGGTGTATTTAATACACCTGCAAAAAAACTAGAAAAAATTGGAGGTGGAAGTTGTGCGCGTTAAGATAACATTGGCATGTACAGAATGTAAACAGCGTAATTACAACATGACAAAGGATAAGAAAACACATCCTGACAGAATGGAAACAAAGAAGTATTGCAAGTTCTGTAAGTCACACACATTACACAAGGAAACAAAGTAAACCAGCACAGTGAGGTAGAGACAATGGGTGAAACTGTTAAAGAGACAAAACAGAAGAAAAACTGGTTCAAAGGTCTTAAAGCAGAGTTTAAAAAAATCATCTGGCCTGACCGTAAGTCCCTTACAAAAGAGACAGTTGCTGTTGTAGCTGCATCCGTATTATTAGGTGTAATAATAGCAATTGTGGATTTTATCGCACGTATTGGTATTGAATTCTTAGTAAAGTAAGGAAAAGGTGATTAAATGGACGAAGCAAAATGGTATGTAGTGCATACTTATTCCGGTTACGAGAATAAAGTCAAGGTAGACATTGAGAAGACTGTGGTAAACAGAAATCTTGAAGACCAGATTCTTGAAGTGGTTGTGCCGCTTGAGACTGTTGTTGAAGTTAAGAACGGCTCAAAAAAGTCTGCTCAGAAAAAAATGTTTCCTGGCTATGTTTTAATCAACATGGTTATGAATGATGACAGCTGGTATGTAGTTCGTAACACAAGAGGAGTTACGGGATTTGTTGGTCCCGGATCTAAACCAGTACCACTGACCCCTACAGAGATTAAAGCACTTGGTATTGCACTGCCAGGCAGTGAAAACGAGAACAAACCTGTAGTTAAGTTTGACGGTAAAGTCGGCGACCAGGTTATGATTCTTACAGGTGCCTGGGAAGATACTGTTGGGGAAATCACAGGCATTAATGAAGGTAAGCAGTGTCTTACAATTAATGTTGAGATGTTCGGCCGTGAAACTCCGGTCGAGATTGGTTTTACAGATGTAAAACTGATGTAAGAAGGTTCGCATAACGCGGACGTGGGAGACACTTTGTTTATATTGGCAAGTGTCGCCAATTACCACATTTTTATTTAGGAGGTGCCTAAAATGGCAAAGAAAGTAACAGGTTATATCAAATTACAGATTCCTGCTGGTAAGGCAACACCAGCTCCACCGGTTGGTCCTGCACTCGGACAGCACGGTGTAAATATCGTAGAATTTACAAAGCAGTTTAACGCTAAGACAGCTGATCAGGGTGATTTAATCATCCCTGTTGTTATTACAGTATATGCAGATAGAAGTTTTAGTTTCATTACAAAGACTCCTCCTGCTGCAGTTCTTCTTAAGAAAGCTTGCAACATTAAGTCAGGTTCAGGTGTTCCTAACAAGACAAAGGTTGCTACAATTAAGAGAGCAGAAGTTCAGAAGATTGCTGAACTCAAGATGCCTGATTTAAATGCTGCATCAATCGAAGCTGCAACTTCTATGATTGAAGGAACTGCTAAGAGTATGGGTATCGTTGTAGAAGACTAATTCTGCAATGCTACATTTGCCGGGAATCCGGTAATATTTCATATGTATAGTTAAGAGTTGGATATAACTCTTTGTAATCGTAAAACGTGGGAGGAAAGTCAAACCCTTCCGATAATACCACTAGGAGGTTTTTTTATAATGAAAAGAGGAAAGAAATACGTTGAGGCAGCCAAGAAAATTGACCGCCAGACATTATACGAAGCAACAGACGCTATTGCGTTAGTTAAGCAGAGTGCAGTTGCTAAGTTTGACGAAACTATTGAAGCACATATCAGAACAGGTTGTGACGGACGTCATGCTGAACAGCAGATCAGAGGAGCAGTTGTTCTTCCACACGGAACTGGTAAGAAAGTAAGAGTTCTTGTATTTGCTAAGGGTGCTAAGGCTGATGAAGCTGAAGCAGCTGGTGCAGATTTCGTAGGCGGAGAAGAACTTATTCCAAAGATTCAGAACGAAAACTGGTTTGAGTTCGATGTTGTAGTTGCTACACCTGATATGATGGGCGTTGTAGGTCGTCTTGGACGTGTACTCGGACCTAAGGGCTTAATGCCAAACCCTAAGGCTGGTACAGTTACTATGGATGTAACAAAAGCTGTTAATGATATCAAGGCTGGTAAGATTGAGTACAGACTTGATAAGACTAACATCATTCACGTGCCAATTGGTAAGGCTTCATTCACTGAAGACCAGTTAGCGGACAACTTCCAGGCTATTATGGGTGCAATCGTTAAGGCTAAACCATCATCACTTAAAGGTCAGTATTTAAAGAGCATCGCTCTTTCATCTACAATGGGTCCTAGTGCTAAGGTTAACCCTTCTAAGTATGTTGGCTAAAAAATGATTGACAACCGATATATTTGATAGTATACTATCATACGTATGTGACAGCATAAGCTGTTATATAATAAATATTTTGCCTAAGACAGCATGGTCCCGTAAGGGTTAAAGGTAATACGCCTGCCGAGGATGTATACACATTTTAGATGTGTTGATTATGTTTAATCAGTCCTTCTGTCTTGCAAAAGATGGAAGGACTTTTAGATTTTACTAATTCCTTTTGGGCAGAAAAGTGTGCTTTGTGCATACTTTAAAAATCTAACAGGAGGTAATTATTCATGGCAAAGGTAGAACTTAAACAGCCAATCGTAGACGAGATTTCAGGATACTTAAATGACGCAGCAGGCGTTGTATTAGTAAACTATCGCGGCTTAACTGTAGAGCAGGATACACAGCTTCGTAAGCAGTTAAGAGAAGCAGGTGTCGTATACAAGGTTTATAAGAATACTTTAGTTAAGAGAGCAATTGCTGGTACACAGTTCGAAGGAATGACAGAACAGCTTGACGGACCTAATGCAATCGCTATCTGTGCAACAGATGCAACAGCTCCTGCAAGAATTCTTAGCAACTTCGCTAAGACTGCAGATGCACTTGAATTAAAGTGTGGTGTTGTTGAAGGCACATACTATGATGCTGCAGGAATCAATGCAATCGCAAGCATTCCTTCAAGAGACGAACTTCTTTCAAAGTTACTTGGAAGCATGCAGTCACCTATTACAAACTTTGCTCGTGTTATTAAGCAGATCGCTGAAAAGAACGAAGAAGTTGCTTAATTGATTGCGGACATATTAAATTAAGGTTCATTGAAACCAAAAAACAGAATTAAAAAAAAGGAGATTATTACAATGACTACACAGGAAATCATTGAAGTTATTAAGGGTTTATCAGTATTAGAGCTTAACGATTTAGTTAAGGCATGTGAAGAAGAATTCGGCGTTTCTGCAGCAGCAGGCGTTGTAGTTGCAGCAGCAGGTGCTGGTGCAGCAGCAGCTGAGGAGAAGACAGAGTTTGACGTAGAGCTTACAGAAGCTGGTGCAAACAAAGTTAAGGTTATCAAGGTTGTTCGTGAGATTACAGGACTTGGCTTAAAGGAAGCTAAGGAAGTAGTTGATGGTGCTCCTAAGGTTGTTAAAGAAGGTGCTTCTAAGGAAGAAGCTGAAGAAATCCAGAAGAAGCTTGAAGCTGAAGGTGCTAAGGTTACTCTTAAGTAATTATAACCATATTGGATTAATAACTGCATATTGCAGTGCATGTATAGAGGCGGAAGCTCCGGGAAATGCTTGCATTTTCCGGGGCTTTTTCCTTTTTACTAAAATGAAGCATATATACAGCATATCTGCTGCTTAAAAACTTATAAAAAATTATTGAAATATTGTTGACAGTAATACCATGTTATGGTATTATGGACAATGCACTATTGTGGTATGTTGTGCTTAGTCTTAGCCTGCATACTTATAATGTGAAAAAATTAGGAAAAATAAGCACAAGGGGTGAAAATGTCAATGGAGAAAAACAGAATACGTCCAGTGAAGTCGGGTAAAAGTTTTAGAATGAGCTATTCAAGACAAAAAGAAGTCCTTGAAATGCCTAACCTCATTGAGGTGCAGAAAGATTCTTACCAGTGGTTTTTGGATGAAGGTTTAAAAGAAGTTTTTGATGACATCTCTCCAATTGCAGACTATAATGGTAGACTTAGTCTGGAATTTGTAGATTTCACATTATGTGAAGATGAAGTCAAGTATTCTATTGAAGAGTGTAAGGAAAGAGATGCTACATATGCGGCACCTCTTAAAGTCAGAGTCAGACTCCACAACAAGGAAAGTGAAGACATTAGCGAACATGAGATTTTCATGGGCGATCTTCCTATTATGACAAAGACTGGTACATTCGTAATTAATGGTGCAGAGAGAGTAATTGTAAGCCAGTTAGTTCGTTCACCTGGTATTTATTATGATATACAGAAAGATAAGTATGGTAAGATTTTCCTTTACAGCAGTCAGGTTATTCCAAACCGTGGTGCATGGCTTGAATATGAGACAGATGCTAATGATGTGTTCTATGTAAAGGTTGACAGAAATAAGAAAGTCCCTATCACAGTATTAATCAGAGCACTTGGCTTTGGCACAAATGCTGAGATTATTGATATATTTGGCGAAGAGCCTAAGCTCCTTGCTACTATGGAGAAAGATACTACTACTAATTATCAGGAGGGTATTCTTGAACTCTATAAGAAATTAAGACCTGGTGAACCATTATCAGTTGATAGTGCAGAGTCACTTATTTCAGGAATGTTCTTTGACCCAAGAAGATATGATCTTGCAAAGGTCGGAAGATATAAGTTTAATAAAAAGCTTTCATTTAGATATAGAATAGCAGGACAGATTCTTGCAGATGATGTTGTTGTAGATGGCAAGGTTATTGCTAAAGCCGGCGACAAGCTTGACAGAGAATCTGCACAGATGATTCAGGATGCAGCTGTTCCGGCAGTATTTTTGTCAGTAGAAGTTAAGGGTAATGATGGCACTATTACAAATAAGCGTGTTAAGATCCTTTCTAATATGGCAGTTGATATTACAAAATGGGTTGATATCAGCGATGAAGAAGCAAAAGAACTCGGCGTTAATGAATATGTATTTTATCCTGTATTAAGCCAGATTTTAGCTGAAAACAGTGATATTGAAGATATTAAGGAAGCAATTTCAAAGAATATCGGCGATTTAATTCCTAAACATATCACAGTTGAAGATATTTTAGCTTCAATTAACTACAATATGCATCTTGAGTATGGCGTTGGTTCAAAGGATGATATTGATCACCTTGGAAACAGACGTATTCGTGCTGTAGGTGAACTTTTACAGAATCAGTTCAGAATTGGTATCTCAAGAATGGAACGTGTAGTTCGTGAGAGAATGTCAACACAGGATTTAAGTGGTGTTTCACCTCAGTCACTTATTAATATCAAGCCTGTAACAGCAGCTATCAAGGAATTCTTCGGAAGTTCACAGCTGTCACAGTTCATGGATCAGAATAACCCTCTCGGTGAGCTTACTCACAAGAGAAGACTTTCAGCACTCGGTCCTGGTGGTCTTTCAAGAGACCGTGCAGGTTTCGAGGTTCGAGATGTACATTACACACATTACGGAAGAATGTGTCCGATTGAGACACCTGAAGGACCTAACATCGGTCTTATCAACTCACTTGCTTCTTATGCAAGAATCAATGAGTATGGCTTTGTAGAAGCACCTTACCGTATTGTAGACAAGTCTGACCCTAAGAATCCTAGAGTTACAGATGAAGTGCGTTACTTTACAGCTGATGAGGAAGATGATTACCATGTAGCACAGGCTAATGCTGAGATTGATGAAAATGGTTATTTCGTTAATAACACAGTTTCAGGACGTTACAGAGAAGAAACTTCAGCATTTGATAAGAGTCTTATTGATTTGATGGATGTTTCGCCTAAGATGGTATTCTCAGTTGCTACATCAATGATTCCTTTCCTTCAGAATGATGATGCCAACCGTGCCCTCATGGGTTCAAACATGCAGCGTCAGGCCGTACCACTTCTTACTACAGAAGCTCCTGTAATCGGAACTGGTATTGAAAATAAGGCAGCAATTGACTCTGGTGTATGTGTTGTTGCGGAAGCTGATGGTGAAGTTATTTCAGCAGAATCTAATAAGATTACAGTAAAAGAAGATGATGGCAAAGTTCGTGAATACAAGCTTACTAAGTTTGCACGAAGCAATCAGAGCAACTGTTACAACCAGCGTCCTATCGTATTTAAGGGAGACAGAGTTGTAAAGGGCGATGTTATTGCAGATGGTCCTTCAACTTCTAATGGTGAAATTGCACTTGGTAAGAATCCGTTAATCGGTTTCATGACATGGGAAGGTTACAACTACGAGGATGCTGTACTTCTCAGTGAAAGACTTGTAAGAGATGATGTATATACATCTATCCATATTGAAGAATATGAGACAGAAGCAAGAGATACTAAGCTCGGACCAGAAGAAATCACAAGAGATATTCCTTCAGTTGCTAATGATGCAATTAAGGATCTTGATGAAGATGGTATTATCCGTATCGGTGCAGAAGTTCGTGCCGGTGATGTACTTGTAGGTAAGGTTACTCCTAAGGGAGAGACAGAACTTACAGCAGAAGAGAGACTTCTTCGTGCTATTTTCGGTGAAAAGGCAAGAGAAGTAAGAGATACATCACTCAAAGTACCTCATGGTGAATATGGTATCGTAGTTGCTGTTAAGACATTTACAAGAGAAAATGGTGATGAGTTAGCACCTGGTGTTAATAAGTCAGTTCGTATTTATATAGCTCAGAAGAGAAAGATTTCAGTTGGTGATAAGATGGCCGGCCGTCATGGTAACAAGGGTGTCGTTTCAAGAGTACTTCCTGTTGAAGATATGCCATTCCTTCCAAATGGACGTCCTTTGGATATCGTCCTTAATCCACTTGGTGTGCCTTCTCGTATGAACATTGGTCAGGTCCTTGAGATTCATTTAAGCCTTGCGGCAAAGGTTCTCGGATTTAATATTTCGACACCTGTATTCGACGGTGCAGACGAGAATGATATCATGGATACACTTGATCTTGCTAATGATTATGCTAACCTTGAATGGGATGAGTTTGCAGCTAAATATAAGAGCCAGCTCGTTCCTGAAGTATTCGATTACCTTGATAAGAATAAGGCTCACAGAGCTGAATGGAAAGGTGTTCAGATTGGACGTGATGGTAAAGTAAGACTTCGTGACGGACGTACAGGTGAATATTTTGATAATCCGGTAACAATCGGATTCATGCATTATCTCAAACTCCATCACCTTGTTGATGATAAGATTCATGCACGTTCAACTGGTCCTTACTCACTTGTTACACAGCAGCCACTCGGTGGTAAAGCACAGTTCGGTGGACAGCGTTTCGGTGAGATGGAGGTTTGGGCCCTCGAGGCTTATGGTGCTTCATATACACTTCAGGAAATTCTTACAGTTAAGTCTGATGACGTCGTAGGACGTGTTAAGACATATGAAGCAATCATTAAGGGTGAAAATATCCCTGAGCCAGGTATTCCTGAATCATTCAAGGTGCTTCTGAAAGAACTTCAGTCTCTTGCACTTGATGTTCGTGTACTTGACCATGACAATAACGAAGTTAAACTTCTTGAGAGTGCAGATTATGAAGTTACAGATTTCAAGAAAGTTCTTGATGACGGTGGATACCACAGAAACAGCAAAGATGATGAGAACGAACTCAAGAGTTCAGGATATATGACTCAGACTGTCGATGATAATGGTGAAGCTCAGTACGAAGAGAGCGATGATGATATCGATGAACTTTTCGATGCTGATGAGGATTATGGCGACGGTAATTCAGAGCAGTATTAATTTTAGAAGGGAGCACGAAAATGACAGAAGAATCAAACAAGCAGCCATCAAACAATTCTATGAAGTTTGATAAGATTCAGATAAAACTTGCTTCTCCAGAAAATATCTTAGAATGGTCTCACGGCGAGGTTACCAAGCCGGAGACTATCAACTACAGAACTTTAAAACCGGAACGTGACGGTTTATTCTGTGAAAGAATTTTTGGACCTAGTAAGGACTGGGAATGTCACTGCGGTAAATATAAGAAAATCAAAGATAAAGGTATTGTCTGCGATAAGTGTGGCGTTGAAGTAACAAAGGCAAGTGTGCGTAGAGACCGTATGGGACATATTCACCTTGCAGCTCCTGTTTCACATATCTGGTATTTCAAGGGAATTCCAAGCCGTATGGATTTAATTCTTGATATCGGTCCTAAGAACCTTGAAAAGGTACTGTATTTTGCAGCTTATATTGTGCTTGATCCAGGAACAACAGATATTCCGTTCAAGAAGATTCTTACAGAGCAGGAATACAGAGAACTTTACGACCAGTACGGAAATACATTCCGTGTCGGTATGGGTGCTGAAGCAATTCTTGAACTTTTAAAGAATGTTAATCTTGAAGAAGAGGCAGCAAAACTTAAAGAAGAATTAAGTAATACAACATCTCAGAAGGCAGCAAGACTTATTAAGCGTATTGAGGTTATGGAGGCATTTATCAATGCCGGAACAAAGCCTGAGTGGATGATTCTTACAGAAGTACCTGTAATTCCACCGGATTTAAGACCTATGGTACAGCTTGATGGTGGTAGATTTGCTACATCCGACCTTAATGATTTATATAGAAGAATTATCAACAGAAATAATCGTCTTGCACGTCTTATGGAACTTGGTGCACCGGAGATTATTGTAAGAAACGAAAAGAGAATGCTTCAGGAGGCTGTAGATGCCCTTATTGATAACGGCAGAAGAAATGGTCGTCCTGTAACAGGACCTGGTAACAGAGCATTAAAGTCACTTTCTGACCTGCTTAAAGGTAAGCAGGGACGTTTCCGTCAGAACCTTCTCGGTAAGCGAGTTGACTATTCAGGACGTTCAGTTATCGTAGTAGGACCTGAACTCAAGATTTACCAGTGTGGTCTTCCAAAGGAAATGGCAATCGAGCTTTTCAAGCCATTTGTTATGAGAGAACTTGTAAGGCGCGGTCTTGCAGAAAATATCAAGAAGGCTAAGAAGAGCGTAGAACATCTTGAAAATGATGTTTGGGATGTACTTGAGGATGTAATTAAAGAACATCCGGTTATGCTTAACCGTGCTCCTACACTTCACAGACTTGGTATTCAGGCATTTGAGCCAATCCTTGTAGAAGGTAAGGCTATTAAGCTTCATCCATTGGTTTGTACAGCGTTCAACGCCGATTTCGATGGTGACCAGATGGCCGTGCATCTTCCATTGTCAGTTGAAGCACAGGCAGAGTGTCGTTTTATGCTTTTATCACCAAATAACCTTTTAAAGCCATCTGATGGTGGTCCGGTTGCCGTTCCTTCACAGGATATGGTACTTGGTATTTATTACCTTACACAGGAAAGACCGGGTGCTAAAGGTGAAGGTAAGTATTTTAAGGATATAAGTGAGGCTATTCTTGCATATGAAAATGGAGTAATTACACTTCATTCAAAGATTATGGTTCATGTAACAAGAGAAATCAACGGCGAGAAGGTTTCAGGTAACGTTGAATCAACACTCGGAAGATTTATCTTCAATGAAATTCTTCCACAGGATTTAGGTTATGTTGACAGAACAAAGCCTGAAAACGCACTTGTTCTTGAAGTTGATTTCCATGTAGGTAAGAAGCAGTTAAAGGATATTTTACAGCATGTAATTAACACACACGGAACTACTACAACAGCAGAAGTTCTTGATGATATTAAAGCAACAGGTTATAAGTATTCTACAAGAGCAGCAATGACAGTTTCTATTTCAGAGATGACAGTGCCACCTATTAAGAAAGAACTTATTGCCAATGCAGAAAAGAAAGTTGAACAGATTACACAGAACTATTACAGAGGCCGTTCTACTGATGAAGAACGTCATAAGAATGTAATCAAGGTATGGCAGGAAACTGATGAACGTCTTAAGGATGCTCTTCTTGCCGGTCTTGATAAGTATAACAACATCTTCATGATGGCCGATTCTGGTGCCCGTGGTTCTAACCAGCAGATTAAACAGCTTGCAGGTATGCGTGGTTTGATGGCAGATACATCAGGTAACACTATCGAACTTCCAATCAAGTCAAACTTCCGTGAAGGTCTTGATGTTCTGGAATACTTTATTTCAGCTCATGGTGCCCGTAAAGGTCTTTCAGATACAGCCCTTCGTACAGCCGATTCAGGTTACCTTACACGACGTCTTGTTGACGTTTCACAGGATCTCGTTATTCGTGAAAATGATTGCAGCGTAGGCAGAGCAATACCTGGTATGTACGTTTATGAGTTTGTAAATGAGAAAGCAACAGCAGACAGCGATGCAAAGGCTGATGTTCTTGAATCACTTCAGGAAAGAATTACAGGACGTTTCCTTGCAGAAGATATTGTTGATCCAAAGACAGGTGAGCTTATACTTGGTGCTAACCACCTTGTAACATCTAAGCGTGCAGAAGAAATCATTAAGACAGGTGTTGAACATGTTAAGATAAGAACAATTCTTACATGCCGTTCACATATCGGTGTATGTGCTAAGTGTTATGGTTCTAACATGGCAACAGGTCAGACAGTACAGGTTGGTGAAGCTGTTGGTATTATTGCAGCACAGTCAATCGGTGAGCCTGGTACACAGCTTACTATGAGAACTTTCCATACTGGTGGTGTTGCCGGTGATAATATTACACAGGGTCTTCCTAGAGTAGAAGAACTTTTCGAGGCAAGAAAGCCAAAGACACTTGCTGTACTTGCTGAGTTCGGTGGTGTTGTAAGTTTTGCAAAGACTGATAAGAAGACAGATATTGTTATCACAGATGACGAAGGCAATTCAAAAGCTTATCCAGTATCAAGAGATACAAGAGTAAAAGTTACAGAAGGCCAGATTGTTGCAAAGGGTGAGGAAATTACAGAAGGTTCTGAAAATCCTCATGATATAGTAAGAATTCTTGGTGTACGTGCAGTTCAGGATTACATGATTCGTGAAGTTCAGAAAGTTTACCGTATTCAGGGTGTTGAAATCAACGATAAACATATCGAACTTATTGTACGCCAGATGTTGAAGAAGATTGTTATTGAATCAGCAGGAGATTCAGATTTCCTTCCTGGTTCACAGGTTGATACAATCGAATTTACAGAGGTTAATGAAAGACTTGAAGAAGAAGGTAAGCAGCCAGCAACAGGAACACCAATTATTCTTGGTATTACTAAGGCATCGCTTGCAACTAATTCATTCATGTCAGCAGCCTCATTCCAGGAGACAACAAAGGTTCTTACTGATGCCGCTATTAATGGCAAGGTTGACCCACTTATCGGTCTCAAGGAAAATGTTATCATCGGTAAACTTATCCCTGCCGGTACAGGAATGAAGAGATATCAGGATATCAAACTTGATACAGGTCTTGTATATGATGAGGAACAGGAAGCATTAGATGAGCAGGAAGAAGAGCTTGAAAATGCAGCCGCAGTTGATACAGATGACAACGAAGAAATCAATATCACAGAAGAAACTGTTACAGAGACAGAAGAATAATAAATAATGACATTGGCAGCCGGGCATGATATGTGTCCGGCTGTTTGTTAGTCTGCCTATATAAAATATTAAAAAATGCTTGACACTTATCATATCAGATTATATAATAATAAAGCGTGCGAATGTGACATGCTGTTTTTTTGTGTGTCAGATTAGCATTTTTTATTCAGACTATACTGAATATGCAACCAACAATTATTCTAATTCCGGGAGGTGAAAAAGGAATGCCTACATTTAACCAGTTAGTAAGACAGGGAAGAAAATCTGCTGTTAAGAAGTCTACAGCACCAGCTCTTCAGAAGGGTTATAACTCTCTTCAGAAGAAGGCTACAGACGTATCTGCACCACAGAAGAGAGGTGTATGTACAGCTGTTAAGACTGCAACACCAAAGAAGCCTAACTCAGCTCTTAGAAAGATTGCCAGAGTTCGTCTTTCAAATGGTATCGAAGTTACATCTTATATTCCAGGTGAAGGCCACAATCTTCAGGAACATAGCGTTGTTCTTATCAGAGGTGGTAGAGTAAAGGATTTACCAGGTACAAGATATCACATCATCAGAGGTACACTTGATACTGCAGGTGTAGCTAAGAGAAGACAGGCCCGTTCTAAGTACGGTGCTAAGAGACCTAAGGACGCTAAGTAATTAGAATCCTATAATTTGCTTTGTAAAAGCACAGATTTATTCACATTAATATTTAAATTTAGTGCCGGAGTTAGATTAATCCGAAGGTTGCAGGTTTAATATATACTTAAGCACGAACACATAAAATATTTGTGAGTACCGATGAATTAATGAAAAGCTGCAAAATAGCTTTATAATGGCAATATTTGTTATTATAATGACTATTTTTGGCAACACTATGTTAAGGAGGGAAGAACCGTGCCACGTAAAGGACATACTCAGAAAAGAGATGTATTAGCAGATCCTATTTACAATAATAAAGTGGTTACTAAGCTTATCAACAACATTATGCTTGATGGTAAGAGAGGAGTAGCAC
>ERZ779842.39-NODE-39-length-164788-cov-32.464643_pt1 | contig 164788 bp, 135 predicted proteins | sample MGYA00511095_ERZ779842 | MGnify/ENA primary metagenome ERZ779842 (study PRJEB29588, sample SAMEA2154036) | human gut metagenome | biome: human gut; feature: human-associated habitat; material: faeces | place: Denmark | collected 2008/2010 ... | reverse complement strand
CCAGTTTGCCGTCTTTTATTCTGGCGATTCCGTCCCCGTCCGTTCCTGCAAAAATAACACCGTCCTGGTATTCATACAGACATAATATCTTCGGATTGCGTAATCCGTCCTTCGCACCAAAGACAGAAACTACATTTCCATCCCTGATACAGGTCAGACCGGAATCACCGGCTGCCGCTATCGTTCCATCCTGCAGTTCAATGATATTCCGGAATTTATTTCCATTTGTTCCGCCGTCCTGATCATAGACCTGGAACTGTCCATCTTCCAATATTTCATAGATACCTTTTCCCGTGGTTGCTATCCACAGATGATTTCTGCTGTCCACAAACAGACAGCGGATTCTTACCCCATCGAGCATATCGGTAAGCATATTATGCTGTGGCTGGTTCGCTGCTTCGTCCACGATTTCGAGGCCGCCGTCCATTCCGACATACAGCTTTCCATTCCACCGGATGACCGTATTTGTCACATTTTCTTCTATCCCGCTCTGGCTGTACACTTCCATAAAAACAGATTTGCACAGGCGCAGCAGCCCCAGTCTGGATGAGGTAAACCACAGATTTCCCTGATAATCCTGAATCATATGGTCAATGGAACTGTTGAAGGCATCCGTATTCAGCATATGATATACACCCTCTCCGTCAAAATATGCAATACCGTTGTCGGCACAGAGGAAGAGAGTTTCGTCTTCCTGAAAACATACTGACTTTATGTTATTCAGTTCTTCGCAGGACAACCGTTCTGACAGCACGAGTCCTTCTCCGCAGTCGTATATTTCAATCGTTTTTCCGGATGTTCCCACATATAATTTTCCTTCCTCATCGAACCTGCAGCAGGTGTAGTTTTCCCCTTCTTCCTGCTGCAGCTCTGCCAGTATTTCCTTCCCGCGGATCAGATATAATCTTCCTTCGTCCGTAACCACCGCAATATTTCCATTCTGATCGGAATCTATACTGTTCGCATAGATGATTTCCGGAATGGTATCTTTCACTGACAATCCACCCGCCAGCGTGAGTATCGACATTGCACCGCTTGTCCCTACATAATAGTCCCCATCGGAACTCTGGGTTATACAGCGGACGGAATCTGCCGTCAGTCCGTCTTTTTCCGACACAACATTGGTAATGGTTTCATTAATACAGATGGATAACCCGCTGTCATTCGTTCCGATCCACAATCTGCCCTCTTCATCGGTATAAAGACAGTTTACCGTCTTTACGGATTCAAATTCATCCATCCACTGGAATTCATTTCCATTATAACGGTACAATCCTCCATAAGTACCGATCCATAAGATTCCATCCGCAGTCTGGGCAATATCATTCGCACAGCCGCCCGGCAGACCGTTTTCCCTGTTATAAACCGTCTGTATATAGGTAGTGTAATCTGTCTTTTCTTCCGGATTTACTGTGTCTGCCTGTACTTTTCCTGCTCCTGCCATCAGGAAAAGAAAAAGTAACAGCCCGACAGCTGTTTTTCCGTTTTTCTTTTTCTCCCGCATCCGCCGGTACAGCCGGATACACAAAAAGAGTACTACAATGGTAAATACCTTATCCAGAAAATCCATGTAGAACTGTCCTGCAAAATGACTGATTCCGGAGTGGAAACCAAGTTTGGTAAGCACCTCGATCACGCCGTCACCCCATATATTTCCTGTCATTCCGTCAAAAAAGCAGTAGTTCAGCGGCAATGATATTCCTACGGACAGAATCGTTACCATAAAGCACAGGGATAATGTTCCGAACAGATTCTCCATATATTTTCTTGCTGCCGAAATTCCTACAATAATGCCTACAATCACACTGACCAGACCATACAGCATATAGGTCCAGGAATATATCATTCCATAGATAATATTTACTGATACTCCTACCATTGCTCCGCACGCAGGTCCCAGCACATAAGCCGCGAGAACCGTCCCGAAAGCATCCATCCATACCGGAAGCTGTAATGCCTCTGCCAGTATCTTACCCGCATAGTTTAATGTAATACAGAATATTACAAATAAACTAATCTCATAACATTTCCTATTCTTCATCTATTCTACCTCGTATCATGCTTTTCTTTTGTTCCATTTATATCGTAGCAAATTTTGGAAATTTTTCAATACAAAATGCACGAATTGACGTTTTTTCGCATGAAACGCATGATTTTGACACAGAATTTCTTGTATGCAAAGAAGCAGGCACTGCTCCCAGCACCTGCTTCTTATCTAAAACCCTGATTTATTTCGGTAATTACTCTATCATAATATATTTCTTCTGTTCAACCTGCGGATTCTTCTCTTTCTTCGGCACGAAGAGTTTCAGGATACCATGTTTAAATTCACCTTTGATATCTTCCTGCTCCAAATCCTCGCCTACATAGAAACTTCGCTCACAGGCTCCGGAATAACGCTCCCTGCGGATGTATTTTCCAGATTTCTTCTCCTGATCGTCCTCCTGGAGTCCTTTCTCCGCATGAACGGTTAAATATCCGTTTTCTAATAATACCTGCACCTCTTCTTTCTTAAATCCAGGCAAATCCATCTCCAGCTCGTATCCCTGTTCATTTTCCTTAATATCTGTTTTCATCAGGTTTTTACCACGTCTGCCGTACAGCTTCTTCTCTGCCATTCTCATATCATGGTCATTATAAAATGGGAATCCCATATCCTGAAAGAAATCATCAAACATTGAATCATTAAAAAGTTCCGGTACTAACATAAGTCATCTCTCCTTTTCATTGATAGCATATCTGCTAAATATGATGTTTATTATTTCTGGTTTTCTGGAACCCGGAGCGTTAGGAACTTATCTGTTTATTTATTTCCCTTCCTTTGTTCTGACTACGTTATACCACTTATTATTAGCACTGTCAAGAGGTGAGTGCTAATTTTTTTGTGTTTCTTTTGTGAACACTACCCATTCTATAGATTAATTCACGATCTTTTAGTATAATCTCTGATATTTTCTGTGTCAATCTTTTTGCAGATATCTGCGGTCAGATTGCTCTTGTATACTTCTTAAGCCATTCCTTTTCTTCTTCCTCCAGGTATTCTGCCACAACCGCATAAACATTCCTGTGATACTGATTGAGCATATCCTTCTGTGCCTGCGTCATCTGTGCAGGATCGATTCCATCCAGATCAACCGGTACATACGTCAGATTTTCAAATTCCATAAACTGGCCATACTCATTTTTTCCTGCTTTCCGGCAAAGCAGTTCATTTTCTATACGGATGCCGTATCTGCCTTCTTCATAGATTCCGGGTTCATCCGTGGTAACCATGCCTTCTTCCAGTGGAATCTCTGCCAGTCCCGGCAATGCCCTCCAGCGGAATGCATTCGGCCCTTCATGCACATTCAGCATATAACCGACACCATGACCGGTTCCGCACCGGTAATCCTTCTCTTTCTTCCACAACGGCTGTCTGGCAAGGATATCGAGATTTCTTCCGGAGCAGCCATAAAGAAACTTTGCATTTGCCAGTTCCAGATTTGCAATGACTACTGCAGTGAACATTTCTCTTTCTTCCTCTGAAATCTTGCCTAGAACAAATGTTCTTGTGATATCCGTCGTGCCTTCTTTATAATGTCCGCCGGAATCCACCAGCAACATTCCTTCCGGCAGTAACTCCACCTCGTCCTCTGCTGATGGTTCATAATGCATCATGGCAGCATTTCCCTTATATGCAGAGATTGTATCAAAACTGATATCAATATAATTTTCCAGACCTGCCCGGAGTCCGTCGATATACCGTGCGGCCTGATATTCCGTAATTTTCTCTTTTCCTGCCGTATTTTTCAGCCAGTACATGAATTTCACCATTGCCACGGCATCTTTGATATGTGCCTTACGGATATTTTCTGCTTCCACCGGATTCTTTACCGCCTTTAACAAAGTTTCCGGATTGTAACCGGTAGTAATCTCTGCCTTCAGGCTGCATTTTGTTTTATAATTAATTGCTTGCATATCTGCCAGCACATGACCCTCTGTAATATCCCCCAGTTCATCATAGAACCGATCATATTCTTTCACCTGGATTCCATTGTCTTTCAGATATTCTTCAATCTGAAGATTTATGCTTTTCCTGTTGACATACAGCATTGCTTCTTTGTCTGTAACCAGCATATGTGCCAGCAGAACCGGTACATGGTCGATATCCGCCCCTCTTAAATTGGTCAGCCATGCAATATCACACAGGTCGGACAGGACATGAACCTTTGCCCCCTTCTCTTCCATGATTCTACGGACTTCTTCAAGTTTCTGTGCCGGTGTTTTTCCTGCATATTCCGTGGTCAGGATAAATGCCTGGCTCTCTGGGAATGCCGGCCGATCGGTCCAGATCCGGTCTGTCAGATCCGAATCCACACATAGCTTCGCATTCTTCTCCTCTGCTTTTTTACTGTAATAAATGCCTTCCCCGGCACTCACTATCCTTGCGTCAAATCCCAGACAGCCGCCCGATTTTAAATGACTGTCTATATATTCATGCACAGTCGGAACACCTTCCATTCCACTGCGGAACAATACTACTCCGGTTCCTTCCAGTTCCTTCTCTGCCTGGACAAAATATCTTCCATCCGTCCATAGGCATGCCTCCTCTTCTGTTATCACCGCTGTTCCCGCAGAACCTGTAAATCCTGTTATGTACTCTCTTTCTTTAAAATAGTCACTGATATACTCAGACTGATGATAGTCTCCCGTCGGAATAATATAGCTCTCTATCCCGCTCTCCTTCATTATTTTCCGCAATTCACAGATTCGTGTCCTGATTAAGTTTTCCACTGTGCAGCCACTTCCTTTCCTACGATATCATGCGAGTTTTTTCAAAGCTCTGAGAACTTCTTTTAACTCGTCAGAACGATTATCGTATATTTCCAGTGTTTTGTCCAGTCTTTGCACTAATAATTTAATATATTCCAGATATTCGCTTCCATCTCCGGCTTCACTGGCATCTTCATAATGGATCTTATCCAGTCCGTAGATCCGGTCAAGTTCCTGAATATTTTCCTCTCTTTTCATCTCGCTCTCCTCGATTGCGGAATTAAGATAAAATACCTGTGCCGTAATGCCTGTAATAATCATCTGCAGCTGTTCTGCATCTTTCAGCTTTACAAATGTTTCATATACTTCCAGCTCTTCGTTGTAACGGAAAAAATAAGCTTCCCCATCCATGGTAAATGCCACCTTTCCCTTGATGGCTTTGAGAAGGGCTGCATTCTTTCTGGCACATTCCCTTACCTTCTGCTCCCAGCCGATATCCTCGGATGCTTCATAGGAAAACTCCCTCGGATCTTTCCGCAGATAACCGCAAATCTTTAAAAACTGATCGCTTCTCATAACCTTAATATTTGCAATATTTACTCCTGTATCCTGATATATCTGTTCCGGGGAGATCTTCTCCTGCGCAATATATCTCATAATATTTTCCTGTATTTTCTTTGAATCTTCTTTCATCTGTTTCCCTCCTGAGTATTCAAAATGAAGAACTTCATTTTATTATTTTTTATTATATTCTTCTATCTGAAGAATTTCAACAAGATATTTTATTTTTCCATATTTCGCTAATTGACAGCCTGCTTTTCGTAGCTTATGATAAATAATATTATATTACAGAAAGGATACTCCGATGACACCGAAAAGTATAGGCTCAGTTCTAAAATATTACAGAAAACTGCGTAATCTGTCCGTAAATGATGTTTCCCTATATCTAAGTGAAAACAATTCCTCCGCATCGCCAAAAACAATCTACGGATGGGAAAACGATCATACAGAGCCAAATCTTCATACTCTGGTCCTGTTGTGCCACCTTTATGAAATCGATGACATATCTTCTGCCTTCGGTTTTACATCGGCAGATTCCGGCTTAAACATTAATCCTACCGAGTTTGAACTGGAGCTTATCCGCAGGTACAGAGAGTACCCTTCCCTCCAGCCTGCCATAAATAAGCTTCTTGATTTACCATGATTGACAAATAAAGAAGTTTTCTGTTATACTACTAAAGTATTCTCAGGAAAGGTATGGTTATTAGCATGGAAGAAACAAAAAATGACAATATTTTAAAAGATAACACCCAGGAAATTGTTGAGCTCATACGAAGTAACCTGTCTGTTCCCGAAAAGAAAGAACGGCTGAATGATTATCACGAAAATGATATTGCCGACGTGCTGAACATTCTGACCGTAGATGAACGTAAGAAATTATACCAGTTACTTGGTCTTGATAAAACTTCCGAGATCTTTTCCTACCTGGAAGAGGACGTTGGTACATATCTGGAAGAACTTGACGCGGAACGTGCTGCCGATATCATTGAGAGCATGGACTCCGATGATGCCATAGATGCACTGGAAGAACTTGAGGACGATCACAGGGAAGAAATTATTGCCCTGATTAACAGCGAAGCAAAAGAAGATATTGATCTGATCCAGTCATTTGAAGATGATGAGATCGGAAGCCGCATGACCACAAACTTTATCGTAATCAATAAGAATCTTACGATCCGTCAGGCGATGAAGGAGCTTGTATCACAGGCTGCCAAAAATGATAATATCTCCACACTTTATGTCGTGGATGCACATGGACTTTTCTACGGTGCGATTGCACTTCAGGATCTTATCATTGCAAGGGATTATGTTGATCTGGAATCACTGATTATTACTTCCTATCCTTATGTATATGCCGATGAACAGATTGAAGACTGCATTGAATACCTGAAGGATTATTCCGAAGATTCCATTCCTGTCCTTGACCGAAAAAAAACACTGCTTGGAATCATTACCTCACAGGACATCGTCGAAGTCGTAGATGAGGAAATGAGTGAAGATTACGCAAAACTCGCCGGTCTGAGCGAGGAAGAAGATTTAAACGAGCCTCTGCGTGAAAGCATCCGCAAGCGTATGCCGTGGCTGGTTATTCTGCTCTTCCTTGCACTGGGTGTTTCCACCGTAGTTGGAATGTTTGAACCGGTTATTGCCCAGCTGACCATGGTGGTATCCTTCCAGTCATTGATTCTTGGTATGTCCGGAAACGTCGGTACACAGTCCTTAGGTGTTACCATCCGTGTCCTGACCAATGAATCCATCCGTCCGAAGGATAAACGCAAACTGATTTTTAAAGAAGTACGTGTTGGATTATCCAATGGATTTCTGCTCGGAACCCTGACCTTCGTTTTTATCGGACTATATATTTTATTTTTCAAATCCCAGACGCCATTATTTGCATTTTCCGTATCCGGATGCATCGGTCTCGCCCTGATGGTGGCGATGGGTATTTCAAGCCTTATGGGAACTACAATTCCTATCAGCCTGAAGAAATTGGGCATGGATCCTGCCGTTGCATCCGGTCCCCTGATTACCACCATGAATGACCTCGCCGCTGTTATTACCTATTACGGCATGGCATGGTTACTGTTAATTAATACATTACACCTTGCAGGCTGATTTTATCAAACCGGAGGAGAAATTTATCTAAATTTTAATGGTAAATTTCTCCTTTTTATGTTATGATAATTTATGATTGATGTAACTGGCAGATTTATATATTTTTTACCTGACGTAATAACGGAACAGAATTTTTCTCTACTCCGCTATTCCTATATAAATCATGAAAGGACGAACGAAAATGGAATACAATGAAAAGGATTTTAAAATCAGTGCGAACCGTAAGACTCAGAAAGTGTGGATCATATTATGTGTCATTCTGACCATGTCTTATGCAAGTGATACTGCCAACGGGCTTTACCCCAAAACAGCATATGTAGCATTTCTGCTGTTCTGCTGGATTCCAATTATAATTGGACGCATTATATTAAGACTTCAGGGGTATGCCACCCCCATTTATAAGGATGTTATTGCAATAGGTTATGGGATCTTTTATGCCTATATCGTATTTACAACCGATTCACAGCTTGCATTTATTTACATCCTGCCCGTAACAAGTATGCTTATATTATACAAGAATCGTGGATTTATTGTGCGGTGCGGTATATTTAATACAATTATCGTTGTCGCAGGTGCCGTTTACCACTACAATGCCGGTATTAATTCCGCAGCTGATTTCAAAAATTACCAGCTGCAGTTTTCCTGTATTATATTATGCTACATTTGCTACGTTTTATCTATCAATCATTTAAACTGGTCTGACGGTACGATGTTAGACTCCATTAAGAATAATCTGAGCCGTGTCATAACTACCATCGGTCAGGTTAAAACAGCCAGCAATACAATTGTTGACGGCATTACCGTTGTCCGCGAATTATCGGACGAAAATATGCAGGGGGCTTCAGCCGTTGTCGACAACATGACAGAATTGAGCAAAAAAAATGAGGTATTACATGACCGCACCATGTCATCCATGGATATGACAGAAGATATCAATACACAGGTCAGGAATGTCGCGGATCTGATTGACGAAATGGTCGGTCTGATCAACGAATCCGTAAGACATTCCGATGCCAGTTCTTCTGAGCTTGAAGATGTTGTAAAAACAACAAATACCATGGCAGAACTTTCTTCCGAGCTTGAAAAGATTCTGACTGAATTTCTCCATGAATTTGAACTGGTAAAAGAGGAAACAGGAACGATCACGAGTATTTCCTCCCAGACTAATCTGCTTGCTTTGAATGCCAGCATTGAAGCTGCCAGAGCCGGAGATGCAGGCAGGGGATTTGCCGTAGTCGCAGACGAGATCCGCAACCTCAGTACAGGTACGCAGACTTCTTCCGGAAGAATTATGGAAGCATTAGGAAATCTGGAAGATACTTCCAGAAAGATGACTTCTTCCATTAAACAGACACTTGACCTGATTCAGTCCACGAAAAGCAAGATTACACAGGTCAGCACAAGTGTTACTAATATCGCCTCTGATTCTCAGCAGCTGGGTAATAACATCCAGGTTATTGATACTGCTATGAAAGATGTGGAACAGGCTAACCAGAAGATGGTCAATAATATGCAGGAAATCTGTGATGCCATGGACGTCATGACATCTTCCGTGAAGCAGGCGGATGACACAACCAAAACCATGTTAAGCAAATACTCAGAATCCTCAAAGAATGTAAACAATATCGAAAGTGTAGTCGGACAGCTGATGGAAGAACTTGGTGCCGGAGGTTTCATGGGAATCCAGGATATTCTGCCTGGCATGAAGATATCCGTTGTGACCAATACCAGTGAAGAAAATGGCACTTCCGGTTTTGTTTCTGAAGGTGAAGTTGTAGAACGCATAGATGATGAACTCTTTGTTACACTTATTCCTGAGAATGGAACGGTTATGAGTGGTTCTTCCAAAACAGAAAACTGTAATCTGCGGATTATTGTGAATAATACACTTTATAACTGGAAAGATGCAAAGATTACGGCAGTGCCTCAGCGTGGTACAGACTGCTATAAACTGGTAACAGAGTCCAATCCTGCCGTTATGAACCGCAGAAAATACACCCGTATGTCCATCAGCAATACCTGTACCGTTACGTTTAAAGACAACAAGAAATCCTACAACGGTCATATGGTCAATATAAGTGCAAATGGTTTCGCATTCTCCTGTACGGATGAAGTATTTGCCGATGCCAAAGGAAAGGAAATTGCTATCTCCATTCCTGATTTTTCCATTGTTTCCGCACGAAACCTTACAGGCGTTATTATCCGTAGTTCGAATAATGACGGAGAATACATCGTCGGATGCCGGATGCCGGAAGATCATTTACAGATTAAAGAATATATTGAACACAGATAGGCTAAAGGGAAACAAAAAGATGGGCAGAAATGCCCATCTTTTTATTTCTCCGGCTTTATTTATAAATGGAAATGCCGGATGGTCTGGGACAGCTCATCCGCTATCTCTTTTAATTTAACCGCATTCCCCTCAATCCGCTCGAAGGTATCTGCCACCTGCATAGTCTGTTCACAGGTTTTCTGCGTATTCTCTGCATTTTCTGCCGCAATCCTGCTCAGATCCTCAACCGTCTGTACAATTTCATTTCTGGAAGTTTCCAGCCGTACCGCACCTTTTTCTATGCTATCGATACTTCCAAGTGACGTACGGATTCCTCCCATTACTTCATTTACGATATGCTCGGTTTCTTCCATATTTCGGCTCTGTGTATCAACAATTTCTTTTACCCGCAGCATGGTTTCTACGGCAATGCCGGAATCTGAAATCAGTTCCCCTGTAATCTCTTCTATCATACCGCTTGAGGTATTGGACTGTTCTGCCAGTTTCTGTATCTGGGATGCTACCACCGCAAATCCTTTTCCGGCATCCCCTGCCCTGGCTGCCTCAATGCTTGCATTCAGACTCAGCAGATTCGTTTCATCTGCAATAGAGGTAATAATCGCTGTCGCCTCACGGATTTTCTGGGCGGATTCATTCGTCTGGTTTGTCTGTCTGGTAATATCTGCTATGGACTGCTCCACTTCATCATTGATTTTTCTCAGACTCTGAATGGTTACTGCCGCCTGCTCTCCAAACTTACGCATTACATCCGCATTTTCATTCAGGACACCAGTCTGTTCTGCGGTTTCACTAATCTGCTCTCCCATTCTCATCACATGGTCGGATGCATTCTTTGTATTTTCTGCCTGCTTTATGCTGCTCTCCGTAATATGTCCTACCGCCTGTTCCACCTGCTGCATGGTCCGGTTCGTTGTACGTGCCGTAATACCCAGTTCCTCGGAAGCCTCTGTCAGTTTCTCCGTTCCCTCGGCAATCTGCTTTAAGATATGTTTCAGCTCTTTCTGCAGGGTGTAAATCGACTGTGACAAATCTCCCACCTCGTCTTTTCTTGTCAGCAGCTTTTTGCTGATTTCAACTCCCAGCTCGCCTTTTGCAACCGTCTGCACGATACCGATTCCTTCCCGCAGGGATCTGCTGATGGAGATGGAAACCAGTACGGATGCCAACACACAGAGTACCATGACCAGAATAACGGAAATAATAATCATCCAGATGATTTTATTTATGGCAGCATCCTTCCTGGATTTATCCGTACCAACAAATATCATTCCGATGATTTCACTGGTACTTCCCTTCTGGTAAACCGGCATATAATATCCGTAATTCAGGTTTCCGTCCAACGAAACCGCTTTGCTGAAATATTCTTCCCCACCTTCTAAAACCGTCTTTATAATCTTATCTCCGGCCTCTGAAGCCAGAATACGGTTTCCGTCATCGTCCATGGCAGAAGTCATGATTCTGGTCTTTCCATAAAAGAAGGTTACATCCATTCCCGATTTGGATTTAATATTGTCTACCAGATTTTCTGATTTGGAAATATTATAGCTTCCTTTCCAGACGTCCCCATTCTCTGCCATCATATATTCACCGGAATTCTGGTCATATGCCGCCAGTGCCGCAGCCGCCGTTCCCTGTAAGGAATCCTGTATCTCATCTATCAGGGAATCCTTCACCGTGGTCAGTGCAATGACAATTGACGCAATTCCAAGTATCAGTGCAGGCAATACTGCCAGTGCAATAATTTTCTTCTTCAGATTCATTTTCATCTCATCATCTCCTATTCCTGTCCGGTTTATCCGACAACTGTAACATTTTTGTAATACCAGTCGATTCCACCCCGGATCGTGGCATCATCGAGTGTTTTTCCCTCTTCACCTACAGTTCTTCCGTCATTTGTTTCCATGACTCCATCGAATACATTGAATTCCCCGGACAAAATCTTTGCCGTAGCCTCATCCACCTTCTGCTGTGTTCCCTCTGCACAGAAATCCGCCAGATCCGTAATCGCTACCAGTCCGTCCGCCATTCCTCCATAGTAATCCGAACAATCCCAGGTTCCGTCAATCAGGCTCTGAACCGCCGAAGTATAATACGCACTCCAGTTCCAGATTACGCTGCACAGGCAGGAATCCGGTGTTTCTTTACTCATATCGGAATTATATCCTATGCCATACACACCTCTTTCCTGTGCCAGAGTCTGCGGATAAGGTGTATCACAATGTTGTGCCATCACATCACAGCCCATATCCAGAAGCAGCTCTGATGCCTCTTTTTCTGCGGTTTCGTCATACCAGCTGTTTGTTACCTTCACATAAATCTGTGCCTGAGAATTTACGGAATATACACCCAGTGCGAACGCATCGATTCCACCGGTCACCTCGGAATTGGAAGAATCCTGTGCCGCCACATAGCCGATCTTATTTGTCTGCGTCTTCATTCCTGCCACAATACCGCTTAAATATCTCGCCTGATAAATACGTCCGAAATAATTATTATAATTTTTTCCGTTATTCAGATACCCTGTTCCACTGGAAAAATATACATCCGGATATTCTTCCGCCATTTCTGCAACAGGCTCCATATATCCCCAGCTTGTCGCAAAGATGATATTACAGCCCTCATCTACACATTCCTGCAATGCCTTCTTTACCGCTTCGCTGTCCGTGTCATCCACATTTAACTTCCGCACAATCTGGTCATCGGACAGACCGAGATTTTCCTGCATTCCCTGTATTCCCAGATCATGCGTATACGAATATCCGCCTCCTTCTGCCGGATCGGACAGATGCAGCACCCCTACTTTGATATCCTGCTTTGCAATCCCCTGATCCGCCGTACTATCCTGCGTACTTTTGCTTCTGTCCGCTCCCGTCACATGGTTTGTTGCATAATCATCAATCTCCGTCTGTGCTTTGCACCCGGAGAATATTACCATGATAAATGTAAGCAGTAAGAATAATACTCCCGTTGTTCTCTTTCTTTCCATCTTCGTTTCCTCCTTTTCCAGTTTGATTCTTTAGTTAATTGCGAAACTCATAACTTATCTCTATTGTATATGCAAATTGAACAATTACTAAGAAGGTACTATGAGGCAGTCGGTACTTGGATGCTGTATTTTAGCATCTTAGTACCGCTACTAGCCGAATGTAGCGGGAGCGTGCCTTCGTGTAATGTTTCATTTGCATATGCATTTGTAAAAATTTAAGTGTTTCGCAATTACCTATTTGATTCTTTCTACATTTTTTCACAATTTTTTTTCCATGTCAACTATATTTTTGTAAAAAGAAAAACTGTCACTCTGATACTTTTCATACCAGAATGACAGTTCTGTTTATACTTTTTCTTCCGTACAGGTATTTGAAATAATATTCCGTACTTCTTTTCCATGCATATATCCGCAGGCAATCAGCCCTTTCTGAATTACCTGATTCCACTTACACCCAGATAATTCCAGTGTTGTGTCATCATCAAATTCGATGGTACATGCATTTTCTTTCCGGCACTGCGGGCTGCAGTCAATCTTATACATATTCTTCCTGCTGATCGCTCCGATTTCCTCAAGCATATTTACCATACGATATACAGTCGCCGAGCCGATCCCCGCATCCTTCTTCGATGCCTTATAATAAATCTCTTTGCAGCAGGAACAATCTTCTTCCAGGATAATATCCAGAAGCATAAGGCGCTGCCTGGTAATCCGGCATCCCTGTTCCTTTAATTTCTGGAGAATGAGTTCCTTTTGCATCTTTGTTCTCTGGTAACTTTCATTCTGCATCTTTCAATTCCTCCAAAGACTGTTCTCTGTGCCGGGAATACCCATTCCCATATATTTATCAGTGGCAGCCTTTGCAGTGGCTGCAATCACCACCGCATAAGGATTTACCGCTTTTCTTACCATGCACCAGACTACGGATAATCAGTGCTACAATCCCCAATAATATGATTCCTACTATAAGAGTTGCCATAATTATCACCTCCACCAGAATCCTGTGATACTGCTATTTTGCAGTTGCTGTGTTTTTCATATCTACCTTCAGGGTAGTGCTTTCCTTATACGGTCTGAATAACAGATAGATAAATCCTGCTACCAGTGCAATGGCTACGATTACCCACAGCCAGCCGATACCTGTTACCTTGCCTGTAAACAGGCTTCCGATATTGTAGATGCATAAGGATACAATATAAGCAAATCCACACTGGTATCCGATTGCTGTCCAGGTCCATTTTGCACTGTTCATCTCTCTCTTAATCGCACCGATTGCTGCAAAGCAAGGAGCACAAAGAAGGTTGAATGTCAGGAATGAGAAACCTGCAAGTGCGGTAAACTGTTTTGCCAGCTCCGCATATGTTGAAAGTTCTCCGCCGCCGTAGAGAATACCCATCGTACCAACGATGTTTTCCTTTGCAACAAGCCCTGTAATAGAAGCCACAGTTGCCTGCCAGTTGCCCCAGCCAAGCGGGATAAAGATCCAGGCAATCGCATTACCGATATATGCAAGAATACTATGGTCAATTTCATCCTCGGATAGCATATGGAATCCGCCGTCGATAAATCCAAAGTATGTTGTAAACCATACAACGATTGTGGAAAGAAGGATGATTGTTCCTGCTTTCTTGATAAAGGACCAGCCACGCTCCCACATGCTTCTGAGTACATTTCCTACGGTTGGAATATGGTAAGGCGGAAGTTCCATAACGAATGGTGCCGGATCTCCTGCAAATAATTTTGTTTTCTTTAAGATAATACCGGAGCAGATGATTGCTGCCATACCGATAAAGTAAGCTGATGTAGCAACCCATGCTGAGCCTCCGAAGATAGCACCTGCGATCATTGCGATAAACGGTGTCTTAGCTCCACAAGGGATAAATGTTGTTGTCATAATGGTCATACGACGGTCTCTTTCATTCTCGATTGTACGGGATGCCATAATACCAGGAACACCACATCCTGTACCTACAAGAATTGGAATAAAGGACTTTCCGGAAAGACCAAATTTTCTGAAGATACGGTCCATGATAAATGCGATACGGGCCATGTATCCGCAAGCTTCAAGAATAGCAAGTAATAAGAATAATACTAACATCTGTGGTACGAAACCAAGTACTGCACCGACACCGGCTACAATACCGTCGAGAATCAGTCCCTGTAACCAGTCTGCACAGTGGATTGCTTCCAGTCCGTTTCCGATGATAACCGGAATACCAGGAACCCATACACCATAATCTGCAGGATCCGGAGCAGCTCCATCATACTTGATTGCCAGATCAATGGCTGCTGTAATATCTTCTGAATTTGCTTCTTCATCCGTTGTTTCCAGTGTTTCTTCATCTTCTATTGTATACTCTACAGAATCCGAAGGAGTTACCATTGTCTTTAACTCTTCCAGTGCCTTTACTGCATTGTCCGAGTCATAATCATCTGCCTCTGTGTCAATGGCATCTGCAATAGTTTCGCCATCATCGCCCAGGCTCTCTACATATGCTGCAATGATTGCATCGGAATCACCATATTCCTCTGCCACTTCTTCATATGCGGAAGTACCGATTCCAAAGAGGTGGAAACCATCTCCGAACAATCCGTCATTTGCCCAGTCTGTTGCCGCTGTACCTACCGTTACCATGGAAATGTAATAAACAAGGAACATGACAACCGCAAAAATCGGAAGTGCCAGGATTCTGTTTGTTACAATCTTATCAATCTTATCTGATGTTGTGAGCTTTTCTTTTTTGTTCTTCTTTACACAATCATCAATGATGGATGAGATATATACATATCTTTCATTTGTAATAATACTTTCTGTATCATCATCGAAATCTTTCTCTAACTTATCAATCTCTGCGGATACATCCGGTACATTCTTCATCAGCTGACCGATCTTGTCATCGCGTTCAAGTAATTTGATTGCGAAGAAACGTTTCTGCTCTTCTGCAACATCGGAACCCATCTTTACCTTAACAGCATCGATAACTGTTTCCACACCATCATCAAACTTATGTACGGACTGATTTACCTTTCCTGCCTTTGCAAGCTTAACAGCCTTATCTGCTGCTTCCCTGATTCCGGTTCCCTTCAGTGCTGATATCTCAACCACTTCACAGCCGAGCTTTTCGGAAAGCTTGGATGCATTTAAGGTAATTCCGTTTCTCTCAAGCAGGTCAACCATGTTGACAGCCATAATAACCGGAATACCCAGCTCCATGATCTGTGTGGACAGATATAAGTTTCTTTCAATATTCGTACCATCAATGATATTAATGATGGCATCCGGTTTTTCATTGATCAGATAATTTCTTGCTACAACTTCTTCCAGTGTATACGGGGATAAAGAATAGATACCCGGTAAATCCGTGATGGTAACATCTTTATTTCCCTTTAACTTACCTTCTTTTTTTTCAACCGTAACACCCGGCCAGTTTCCCACGAACTGGTTAGAACCTGTCAGGGCATTAAATAATGTTGTCTTACCACAGTTGGGATTTCCTGCTAATGCAATTTTTACTGACATTTCAAATCTCCTTTATTTTTATTTTTTTCAAGTTTGTCTTGGCTATTTCTCATTTGTTATATCTCCCCATAATTAGTTATTTCTAACCTATGGCCAAAAAAAATTACTCGACTTCTATCATTGCTGCATCCGCTTTTCTCAATGACAGTTCATAGTCTCTGACAGTTACTTCGACAGGATCTCCAAGCGGTGCAACTTTTCTTACATAGATATCAACACCTTTTGTAATTCCCATATCCATAATTCTTCTTTTGACAGGTCCGGCTCCGGATAATTTCTTTACCTTAACCGTCTGACCTACAGCAGCATCCTTTAATGTCATCTTTTCTTTCTCCTTTTCTTTGTCTATACCATGATTTTATTTGCCATATCTTTTCCAATGGCTACTCTGGAATCTTTCACATTGACAATCATATTTCCGCCAATCTGGGAAACCACCGTCACTGTTCCGCCTACTACGAAGCCAAGATTCTCCAGAAATCTTCTGGTCTCTTCTTTTCCTCCGACTTTCTTGATTATATTCGGTTCTCCTGTACTTATCATTGTTAATGGCATCATATCATCCTCTTTTCTATAGTGATAATTATTATCATCCCAACGTAGTTAGTATATGCTAACATTTATTAGATGTCAAGAACTTTATTGATATTTTTTTTCAATAACGTTGTACAAAATCAAGAACATTTTCTCTTTTTTTATAATCTATTGAAAATTTTCCGATTAGATGATATGATGTTACGAAGTAAGACAGAATCTAAGAAATGCAGGTTATATATTATGAAAAAAGAGGTTCGGATTCACATTACCGGAATCCAGAGAAACGAAGAGGCGGAGGAACTTGTTGAATCTGCTGCATTCGGTGATTTTGATACGATTGCCGGAAAATATTATTTAAAATATGAAGAACTTTCCGAGGAAGGCGGCATCACGAAAACGATTATCCGGATTTCCGACCATTCCATCGAAGTGATGAAACACGGAGATGCAGAATCTAAAATGATTTTCTGTCCCGGCAAACTTACGGAAACGGATTATGCAACTCCTTACGGCAATCTTTCCATGTCTTTAAACACTTCCCTTGCTTCTTATGAGCTTACGGAAGAAGGCATCTGTGCAAGGATTGAGTATACACTTTCTTTGAACGGATCATTTGTATCAGTAAATCAGTTGAATATTGAAGCATTATTCTGCTGACACTATTAACAGCACTGACAGATTGGAGGAATGAATATGGCAGTAATAAATATAACAAAAGACAATTTTGAAACTGAAGTTATAAAATCCGACAAACCGGTCATCATTGATTTCTGGGCAGCATGGTGCGGGCCATGCCAGATGATGGGACCTGTAATCGAGGAGTTATCCGAAGAATTTACAGATATTAAATTTGTAAAGCTGAATGTTGATATGGAACCGGAACTTGCCGCACAGTTTAACGTAATGTCCATTCCAACTTTTATACGGATGGAAAACGGCAAAGAAGTGAAGAAAACCCTGGGTGCTATGCCAAAGGATGAACTCGCTGACTTTTTTGGACTCTATTAATTAAAGGTGAATATTATGTACGATATTATTATTGTAGGTGCAGGACCGGCAGGACTTTCCGCCGCCATCTATGGTGTGCGTTCCGGAAAAACGGTTCTGGTACTGGAAAAGTCCGGTTACGGAGGGCAGATTATTAATACTCCGGAGATTGAGAATTATCCGGGAATCAAAAATGTGTCTGGCTATGATTTTGCCACAAATCTCTATGAGCAGGCAAAAGACCTCGGTGCAAAAGTTGTTTATGAGGAAGTTACCGGAATCGAATGTCTGGATAATAAGAAAGTTATAAAGACAAATAAAAATTCCTATGACTGTCATACCGTCATCCTTGCTACCGGTGCAAGCAACCGGAAGCTCGGACTGGATCGTGAAGAAGAACTCCTCGGAGCAGGTGTTTCCTACTGTGCAACCTGTGACGGAATGTTTTTCCGCGGAAAAGATGTCGCCGTTTCCGGCGGCGGAAATACCGCACTTGAAGACGCACTCTTCCTCTCTAACTATTGCAGCCACGTTTATCTGATTCACCGCCGGGATACTTTCCGCGGTGAGAAGAAGCTGTTGGAAGCTCTGGAAGAGAAGGAAAATGTAACTTTTGTTACCAACAGCAATGTCATTCGTCTGAACGGGGATGGCAGACTTACTTCCATTACCGTGAAGAATAAAATCACCGGCGAAGAATCCGAACTTGCAGTCAGCGGACTTTTTGTTGCGATTGGTCAGGAGCCTGCAAATCATCCGTTTGAAGATATGATTCATACCGATGAAAAGGGATATTTTATCTCAGGTGAGGAATGTAACACAAATGTTGCCGGAATCTTTACGGCAGGTGACTGCCGCACAAAACCGGTACGACAGCTTACAACCGCTGCATCCGATGGTGCAGTCGCCGCATTACAGGCATGCAATTATATTGCAGAAAAACAATAACAGCCCACAAAGGTACAAAGGAGGAATTTATTATGGCAAATGTATATAAAAAACCGGAAGTCATCATTGCATCCGAGGCTTTTGAAGGTGTATTCGCAGCCAGTGGTTCCGGAAGTCTTACCGTGAATTATCTCGGTGTCTGGGACAGATGGACCGGAGGCGGAAAAGGGTTCTGTTCTGCGGAATGGAACGGAATAAATGGTACCATTACCCTTACACTGAATTTTAATATTGCGATTGATCAGGTTGAAACCGATAACAGTGGAACTGTTTCCACATCCGTTTCCGGTCAGACTGCAACCCTTACTTTCCCATCATCCCTGAAAGCTCCGCTGACGATTGGCGTCCATGTTAATAATGGCAGTAGTATTGACAGTCTTTCTTTATCCGATTATTCTTATTCTGTAAATTAAACGACAGGCAGCCTGAGCTGCCTGTTTTTATTTTTGATACATTTTCTGTATACAATGTACAATATTCGGATCAATCCAGTTTCTCTCCGCCATATCATTCATAATGCTGCAGGCTTTCTCATGATCCATTCCTTTTTTGTATGGTCTGTCCTCTACCAGTGCCTGATAGATGTCCGCACATGCCATGATTCTCTCCGGTTCGCTCAGTTCTTCTGCCGTCTTTCCAAACGGATAACCGCTGCCGTCCAGCTTTTCATGATGAAATGCTGCCCAGTCACGAATCTCTTCCATTCCCTCGATTCCTGACAACAGCATATAAGTACATGCCGCATGATCCTTCATATGGGCAAATTCCTCTTCCGTAAGCCTTGCCGGTTTTTCCAGAATATCATTTCCGACGATAATTTTTCCGATATCATGCAATGCTCCGGCGAAATACATTTTCTCCACCGTTTCCCTGTCATACCCCATATATTCTGTAATCTCTGCTGCTTTTGCTGCTACACCGAGAGAATGTCTGCCGGTAAATTCAGATTTGTAATCAATGATTCCGGCAAATAAATCCGCCAGCTTCCGTAGTGCTTCGTAACTGTAGTATTCTTTTCTGTGTGGGACATCCTTCCAGAGATATTCCTCCAGCTCCTCTGAGGCCAGACGGAAAAACCTCTCTTTCCCAAAAGACTGTAAGAAGCATTCCGCACATTCCTCATCGAACTTCCGTCCCCTGTATTTTAAAATATAATTCTTTGTCTTTTCCCATATTTCTTCTGTAAGTGCGTCCGTTTTACAAAAAGTATCCACCTTATCCGCCAGATGAATCATCCGGGCAAATAATGGTGTTTCTTCCCATGTTTTCCGGAACGGTCCGGATCCGTCCGCATTTTCATGATGGTAGAGTATGACATTGGTAACGTCCGTGTGGAATGGATAATTCTTCAGATTCTTTTCTCCATAAACGCAGTGCATCGCCACCTGTTTTGGTGTCATACTTTTATCCGTCTGTTCCTCTGCACCTTTCCGGAATTCTTCCTGTATGTACTGCAGCAGGGCATTGTCATGCAGCAGGGCGCATGCCGCAAGGTCAGTCAGTTCATCGCCTGTAATACCCATATTTTCTGCCATACACACACTGATATAGGCAACTCTTTTTCCATGTCTTGTCGTAACATGGACAAGCTCTGCTTCCACGCAGTCTAATGCATAAGAAAATGCATTTAATAATCCTATGATATCTATTTCCATCTCTTCTGTTCTCTCTTTCCAAAAAACAAGGGGCATACACTGCCCCTTGCCTCATATCTTCCTAAACATATTTTACATGTGTCTTGATCGCTTCAAAGCTTTCTTTACTGATAACATGCTCTATCTTGCAGGCATCTTCCGTCGCTATCTCTTTTGGCACACCCATGCTTTCCAGCCATGTCGACAGATATTCATGTCTTTCATATATCATCTCCGCAATCTCTTTTCCTGTCTCCGTCAAATATATATAGCCTGCATCCGTTACGGTAATATGCTGTTTCTCTCTCAGATTCTTCATCGCAATACTAACACTTGATTTTTTAAATCCCAATTCATTCGCAATATCTACTGAACGGACTACAGGCAGCCGTTTGCTTAACATTAAAATAGTTTCCAGGTAATTTTCTGCTGATTCATTCGTTGCCATAGTCACATCACTCCTCCTAAAAATAACACTCTCATTGCGTATTATTTTTAGTATACCATGTTTTACCATAATTTTCAAACATTATTAGAAGATTTTTTTAATTGTATCCCATATTTTGGAACGTACCTCGACTTTTCCTTTGGCAACTCCCCCGTCCGTAATGGTCTGGTAGGCATCTGCGTCAAGCATTTTCTCCAGCTTCTGTTTGGAAGCATCCGGAACATATCCATAGGAAGCATCCACAAAGCAGAGCGGCGGATATAAAATGCACCACCAGTTTTTCCCCTCTGCTTCCCCGATTTTTATCCGGAATGCCTCGTATTCACCCGCCGGCAGTGTTACATCCCCATAGGATTTTACCGGAAAATAATCGGTGGTCAGTTCTGCCGTTACACTGTAATCATATCCGTTTTCCCGGATAATCTCCTGTGCAAGCACAATAACATCTTCCTTCTTATCCTCCACAATCTCTTTTGTTTCATCAAGTGTCATGCCATCCTCGTTCAGATATTGATCCAGATAGCCGGTCACACCTTCTTTTACCTTTAATTTCAATGCCTGATCTTCCTCTGAGTCGCTGTTTGCCAGTACATGGAAACGTAGAATCTTCTGTGCTATTTCCTGCTGTATCTCCACCGTATCTCTTTCCACGGTGTTCTCATTCAAGATATATGTACCTGCTGTCCCGATTAAAACTGCTGCTGCAATAATTGCTAATTTTCCCTTCATAACCTCTTTCTCCTGACTCTTAGATTGGCGCCTGTATGAAGTATTGCCCGCTACTGGAAATTTATACCGGGGAAATTATAATTTTCAGGACTTGATTTTTCTTTCATGGCATATTATAATATCTGTAAGTGCAAAACGTGCCAAAACGAATACAATTATGCATAACTCACAGAAAGAGCATCCAAGACCGGTGAAGTATTGGATGCCTTTTTTTCAGGAAAGGATTTAGCATGAATATAAATACAGAAAAGAATTTATCACCGATCGGTGTTTTTGACTCCGGAGTGGGCGGTCTTACGGTTGCCCGCGAGATTATGCGGCAGCTTCCGAATGAGTCGATTGTTTATTTTGGGGATACTGCCAGAGTTCCATACGGCAGCAAATCAAAAGGAACGATTATCAAATATTCCAAACAGATTGTACGGTTTCTTCTCACGAAAAATGTAAAGGCCATCGTAATTGCCTGCAATACTGCAAGTGCGCTGGCTTTGGATGAATTACAGAAGGAATTTGACCTGCCAATTATCGGAGTCGTAAAACCCGGTGCAAAGACTGCCGTTTCCAATACTACAACCAAGCGGATTGGTGTTATTGGAACGGAAGGAACGGTGCACAGCCAGATTTATACCAAGGTCATTCATGAATATGACCCGGAGGCTGTCGTGATCAGCAAACCATGTCCTCTCTTTGTTCCGCTTGTGGAAGAAGGCTGGCTGCATGATACGGTGACGGATGAAGTGGCGAGAAGATATCTGTCAGAATTTGACGATAAGAATATTGATGCACTGATACTGGGCTGTACCCATTACCCGCTTCTCAGAAGTACAATTAAGAAAATTATGGGGGACCGTGTAAATCTGATAAATCCGGCATATGAAACTGCACTTAGTCTGCGTGAACTCTTAACTGCCCACAATCTCTCCTCCCCATCGGAAACGATTGCAGACAGCAGAATGCACCAGTTCTATGTCAGTGATACACCGGAAAAATTCAAGGCTTTTGGAAATTCCATTGACCTGCCTTTCTATATTGAAAAAGTGGAACAGATTAATATCGAGTCTTTTTAAGCAGAAATACAGTGATTGCGGCGGTAAACGGAACTGTCAGAATGATTCCCATACTGCCCGCAACACCATTCATAATCTCAATCCCTATAGAATACAGATTGAGAATCTGATGCATCTGATAAGAATATGCATACACAATCATGAGAAGATTGATGCTGCCGCCTACATAAGCAAGAATCAGTGTATTCGACATGGTACTAATCATATCCCTGCCTATCACGATTCCTGTATGAAACAGTTCTCTGCCGGAAATCTCCGGATTTTTCTGATAAATTTCATTTAAAGAAGAAGAAATTGACATTCCTACGTCCATGACTGCTCCCAGTGAAGAAATAATAATTCCCGAAAACAACATTCCGCTGATACTTAATTTTGAATTTTGTGCCACATAGACCAGGTTTTCGATGTCATCCACATTATATCCTGTGATATGCGCTGCTTTTCCAAATACCAGTGCAATCAGTCCTGCCACAACGACTCCGCCGATTGTTCCAAGCATGGCGCTGATAGATTTTACCTTAAAATCAGCAATCAGCACATGAGTTACGACGGTAATCAGTATCACAGAAATAACCGCAGCAAGAAATGGAGACCATCCAAGATACATCATCGGAATGTAGAGCATCATAATTACAACAACCGTAAATACAAGTGCTATGACTGCATTAAATCCGCGTTTTCCTCCGACAAACCACATCAGTCCCAGAAACAGTGCCAATAATATCGCAATTTCATTTTCCCGGTCATAATTGTATACGCTGGCTGATACAGAATCCCCATATTCGCTTAATTTCACAATTACTTTTGTACCTTTTTTGCAGTCTGCACCATAAAGATAGCCATTCAGACTATATCCTTCCACGGATTCGCCCTTATGCCTGCCTGACTTTATAAGCAGAGTAACCTCCTGGCTGTCGCCCTCTCCATCGACAGCCGGAAGGTTTTCTCCTGATGTTTCGGTCACTACCGCCCTAGCAAATTCCGTATTGTCATCTGCCAGAAGCGGGGTTCTCTCCACGCTCTTATAAAAGAGGATAATTGCGATTGTAAGTCCTAATACTACAAGGTACTTCCCCATACCATGAATTATTTTGTTTCGCAATTTTCTTCTCTCTTTCCTGTTACTAATAATACTGCACCGAGTGCAATGGTCATGCCTGCCACTGCGGCGGCTGCTGTTCTGCTGCTGTTATCACCTGTTTTTACAATTTCCGCATTCTTTGCAGCTGTTGTTGTCTGCTGTTTGTCTGCTGCTGTTTCGGATGAGTTTGCACTTGTTGTTTCCTGTACTCCTTCTGTACTCTGATTTTCCTTATTTCCGGTACTTTCTTTTGTACTTTCTTCTCTGCTTTCATCTCCGGTAGTTGTTTCTTCCGTTTTGTCGTTCTTCTCTTCCACTTTTTCTAAAGAATCCACGACTGTATTTACGGCTGATTTTGCTGCAAGAATTTCTGCTGCCTGTACAACCGGCACTTCGGTCTTATCATCCCCGTCTAACTGAAGGTAGATGGTTTTATCAAGAAGTGTGGAATATCCTTTTCTCAAACGGTTTGCGTGTTTGCCGTTTTCCTTTGTGTTACCATAAGTGTCATAGGTATCATCTTTATTTTCTTCATTCTTTACTGAACCATATCCCTTAATCGGATCTTCCTCTGTGCCATATGCCTGGGAAATAACTGAGATAGCCGTATCTTCTGCGGTAGCATATTTTGCCTTTACTTCTTTCAATGCTGCTAATGCATTTTTCAGTCTGGTTACACTGTCGGCTGTATACACGGAAGTATCCATTCCTGCCAGGGTCTTCTCTGCATTTGCAATGGTTTCATCTACTGAAAGAACTCCTGCACTTTTCTTAATGGTAAAGCTGTCCGCATAAGTATTTCCATTATAATCAAAGGTCTGAATCGTAAAGGAATCTGCAGTAAAGTCGATGGTTGAAAATGCCGGCAGACAGTCATTTGTTCTCTCTGCGATATAATATGGTGTATAATTTAATAAATTATAATACTTTGAACCTGAGCCGGAACCGGTTGTAATATAAAGTGTTCCTTCCGGATCTGTCACACTGCCGTCTGAAATATCATAATCAATAACATTTCCATCCTGAATCTGATAACTTCTGGAATAAGTATGGTCATGTCCTGTCAGACAGACATCAATGTCAAATTCATCCATCAGCGGTGCAAATATAATTCTATTTGTAGCCGCATCGGTGTCCGCATGAGGCTGACCGGAACCATAGATATCACTGTGGAAAATAACTACCTTCCATTTTGCATCCGGATTACTCTCTACTGCTTTTGTCATCAGTGCCCGGTGTTCTTCCTGATTTCTGTTATTACTGTTTAAACTGATAAATAATACATCCCCATAGGAAAAGTAGTAATCACTTCCCGCTTCTGTTGCTCCGAGATTATCCTCTGCATTCGGGTTATTAAAATGTACGCTGTAATCTGCACCTGCTGTATCATGGTTTCCGATTGTGGATGCTACCGGAAGGCTTCGCAGAACAGACGGATAGAGATATCCGGCATATTCACTTTCCCTTGTTTTCTTATCATCATCCTTTGCTGCCCCGGACTGGTTAATCTGATCCCCGGCTGACAGAAGAAATACCGCATCACTGTCTGTCTTTAATGCCTGCTGCATGGTTAAATTCCAATTATAAGTATCTCTGGCCGCACTGGAATCATCCGGTGTATAATCATCCGAACTTCCGGAAGCACCGATCTGCGGGTCACCGGTCAGAATAACCGAGAAATCATCCGTATTTCCTGTCTTATAGCTGTATGCCTCGGACCATACTGCATCATCGCCTGTATCATTGTCCGTATACTGATAATAATACGTTGTATTTTCTTCAAAATAATCTGTTATGGAAACTTTATTTCCTGCGGTATAGACATTTCCCTGCCAGTTTTTTGCACTGATATCTTCTGCAGTTCCCTCAAATACTTTTGCACTGCTCTTCTGTCCATCTTTCCACACCTTTACTGCCGGTGTACCTTTTACCTGTGAATACCACGCAAAGTTTAAATCTTTCTCCGTACTTCCCGGTATCAGTGCCACTTTTCCGGAATCTGATTTTTCATTCTGCCAGATGGTATCTCTCCATGTCTGGAATGAAGTGCTGCTATCCGTATCTGATTTGAAAGTTGAACTGCTTACATCCATTTCCCCATACGCAAATGCGGTTGTCGAAAAACAAGCTGCGGTTAATGCGGTTACCGCAGCTATGGCGGTTACCCTTCCGGTAAATTTTTTCATAGTCTGAAACTCCTTTTATAAATATAATAATGTCTTATGTCTCAAACAGCATACCATTTCCCATGTAAAGTAACCACCAATATTCTGTTAAATGCTTGTTAGATATAATTATTCGCAAACCATGATTTTTATATTCCAGTAATCATCTGTTTTCAGTTTAATATCCTTTTCTTCGATACTTCCATCGTTATATTTCACCTGGACGGTAATTACCGTATTATTAAAATCATCCATATACGGAAGCCATGTACTTACCCAATTATTATCTTCGTCTAATACAAAGGGTTCCTCTGCCGGCGCGGTAAAACCCAGTGCATACAGATTATCCGCCGTTCCCTGCTGGTCATATGCCACAGTATAGCGGTTCCCTGCGTCCACGAAATACCACATTATAGTATCATCAGCCCCTGTATTCTCCGGTGCCAGATCCTTATATGCGGATTCCTTTAAAGCAATTCCATATCCATACGGATACTGTGCAAAAAATTCCTTCATCTCTTCTTCGTATTCCGGAAGGACTTCTCTGTAATAATAATCAATTTTCTTTAAGAAGAAACCATTCTTGTTGATAAAAGTAATTTCCGAGATATCCTCTCCTTCCACCCTGATATTAAAGCCATATCCTGCCACTTTCATTCCGGAGTCCGAAAGTTCATCTTCATTCGGCATATAATGTTGTGGATATATATTATAAAATTTATTGTATACATTGGTGTTGTCACTGCTCAATACATACTCTTTTCCCGGCTCTATGCTGACCGGCTCCGATGTTCCATCTACCTCATCCGATGCATACACTGTCAACGAAAATGTTTTCTGTGCCACATTCCTGACCGCATCTATCACCGGATTCCCGGAAGATGCCTGCTGCCCATTATCTGCCTGCTGCTGCAGATTCATCGTACACAATATTGCCGCTGCTGCCACTCCCGCCGCAACCGCCGAAATAACATACCTTTTCTTTCCCCTTTTCTTATTCTGTGTTCTGAATAACTCCCTGCTCATGTCCTGTTTTAACTCCTTTCTTAATGGAAATGCCTTTTCTATTGTTTTTCGATATTCCTCCTGCTTCATACAATCGCTCCTTTCTTCTGCCAGCTCCAATATCTCATTGTTCCAACTCCATCCTTAACATTTCCCTGCCGCGTTTTAAACGCATTTTAACTGCCGATTCACTGATTTTTAAAATCTGCGAAATCTCTGATACACTATAGTTTTCATAATAAAATAAATGAATCACCATCTTATATTTCTCCGGCAGTTTTATAATTTCCTGTAATATTCCACTCTCCTCATGTGTGATTCCTTCCCGTTCTATTTCATCCATACAAATGATATTCTTTTTCCAGAACCCCTTAAAAAAATCTTTACAGGCATTGACAGTCACCCTGATGATCCAGTGTCTTTCATGATCCGGTGATTCAAATACAGGAGAGCGGTACAGATATTTCAGGAATATTTCCTGCATCAAATCCTCAGCATCCGCACAGTTCCCGGTATGTACCACGCACATTTTATAAACCATGTCGCTGTACAAATCATATTTCTCGCAGAATTGTGCTTCCGTATACTTTGGTTCTTTCATTCTATTTCTCCTTCCCGTTTATTTTTGCTCTCACTATAAATACGACTGAACTTTCACTCCGGTCACATATTTTTTACTCCCGCAAAAAAAGCACCTGAAACTGGGAGGTGCTTTTTCTGAAAAACTCACTATTTACTTCAATATATATATCAATCCAAAACATCCAATTCCACAATTACTTGTAATGGCCGCAGATGCTTCCTGCATATATATTTTCTCGAATTTCTGATATTTTCCGACTTCTTTCAGAATCATATCCTTTGTTTCCCTGGAACACCCTGCGGAAGTAATAAACAGAATGCCCGGATCAATTTGCCCGGAATGTTTCATTTTATCCCGGATATATTTCTTATATGCCGTCATGGTATCGCCAAAACAGACTGCAGATAACTTTATTTTATGCTTTTTCATGGACAATACCGGATGACATTCCAGAAGCTTCGTTAATTCCCAGACATTTTTTCCCAGCCTGCCGCTACGGTATAACTGATCTGACTTGTCTAGAATAAATCCCGTCTGTACTTTTTTCTGCATTCCTTTCAGATAGGATATAATTTCTTCCGGCTCCGCCGCTTTTAATGCCATATTTGCCGCTGCCATAACCATAAGTCCTGTACCGCTGGACAGATGTCCGGAATCAAAGACCTGGATATGTGCAAATCCTTTGGCTGCCATCTTTGCGTATGCATAGCCCTTTCCGGAACCATCCGCAATGCTGATATGCAGAATCTGTTCGGCTTCTTCCAGAAGATTTCCGAAAAATGCCTCATATTCTTCCACAGACGGCGGCTCGGATCTGATATATTCCCCCCGCTGGATATAGGACATCAGGCTGTCCGTATGGATTTCCACCATATCTTCATAATGTCCGTTCTTCGTATTTACATAATAATGCAGCACTGCAATTCCTAACTGGCTCACAACTTCTTTTGGCAGATCCGACACATTATCCGTACTGATGATGATACGCTGTTTTTTCTTCTCGCCCAGAACCCGGAAGCCTTCCATATTCTTTAACTCTTCCCTGTCAACAACGTAATTAACCCGTTCCTTCGGCAGGTAGCGCAGAAGCATAGCTTCCAGCAACATTCCGTTAATCGGTTTTGCCAGATAATCTGAAAATCCCATCTTGCGGTATTTTTCCTCCGCACCCGACATCGCATTTGCCGTGAGTGCAACAACCGGAGTATGCCGGCAGAATCCGTTTTCCTGATTTCTGATATTTTCAAGTGTCTGCTGACCGTCCATATCCAGCATAACATGATCCATAAAGATGACATCATATGCCATTTTCGCCGTCATCTTCAGACACTCCCTTCCGCTATGTGCAAGGGAAAGCTGAACCTTTGTTTCACGAAGAAGCTTCTTTACAACAAGCAGATTCATGTCGTTATCATCGACAACCAGCACTTTTGCCGCCGGTGCTTCAAAGGTCTTTTTATATGTCTGGTGGTTTCGTCCCTGACTGCTGTTATAATCAAGTGTTCCGAGAGGATCTGCATTTACGATCTTCTGCGGAATCGTAACGGTAAAGGTCGAACCTTTCTGGTAAATACTGTCAACGGCAATATTTCCTCCCATCAGTTTAACCAACTGACTGCAGATAGACAAACCTAACCCTGTTCCTTCGATTCCTTTTGTATTTCCTTCATTAACTCGCTTAAAACTGTCAAACAGGTATTTCATATCATCCTGGCGGATTCCCATACCGGTATCGGTAACGGACATTTTTAAAATCACTTCATCCATTCCGCTCTGTTCGCCTTCTACAAAAAGTGTCACGGAACCGCTGGCGGTGTATTTTATGGCATTGCTTAGGATATTCGTAAGAATCTGTTTGATTCTCATCTCATCGCCATAGAGCATGGACGGCAGATCCGGTGAAATATTTACGGCAAATTCCAGATTCTTTTCATGTGCCCTTACCCAGGTGGTATTTACCATCTCACTAAACAGAGCTGCCGTTTCATATCGTGCAGGCACGACTTCCATCCTGCCTGCTTCAATCTTTGACAGATCCAGGATATCATTAATCAGTGCAAGCAGCATTTTTCCGGCACTCTGGATATTATTGGAATTCTCAATGATTTCTTCCGAAAGATTTTCTTCCCTTAAAGTCATTTCATTTAATCCGATAATGGTGTTGATCGGAGTACGGATTTCATGGCTCATATTGGCAAGGAAACGGCTCTGCGTGTTCATCGCCGCAATCAGCTCTGTTTTCTGCTTCTCATTTTCCCTGCGCTGATACTCATACAGATTGATCTGAATATACAGAAATACACAGACAAGTGCAGCTGTTATGGCTGTACTGATAATAATACCTACATAAGCCATCTGCTGTGATTCATTCCGCATAATTAATTCCGGATGTTCAAATGCAATATAGATACAGACCGCATCCGATATCACCGCTATAACGCAGCCGGCGAATAGCTTCCAGCCCCGGAGCAGAATAAACTGTGTCACAAATCCCAGCACAAACCACAGGGATATTCCACCGTCCAGCCCACCGGAACGCAGGAATGTCCACGGAAGAAATACTGCATTAAATCCTGCCGTAAGAATAAACGAACACATATCATAGTTTTTAAAATATTCCCCACTGCATAATAGTGCTCCCATGAATGCCGCCCCGCCTATCATGCCGGCAGCACTCAGGATGCCATCTCCTTGCAGAATGGCATATACAGCACCAAATGCCATGGACAGACATCCGCAGAATGACATAAAGCGGAACAGCTGTGTCTGTACGGAGATATCCTTTCGTATGAGAGTTTTTGCTATAGAATCACCAATTTTAATCATTTTCTTTTCCTCCCAGACTCTGTAATATTTCCGTGGCAGTCAGAAAGTCAAATAATTCAATGGCATCTTTCATCTTCTTCAATGCCTCTTTTTCTTCTCCTGACACAGTTTCTTCCATCTTATCAATTAATTCATTCGCACTTCCCTGATCAAACTGATCCAGTGCGGCAGCAAGCTCACTCCAGTTTTCCGCGGATTCCGGCTGGTTTTCCTGTCCCGGCTTTCCGTCCTGTTTCCACGATCCTGAGAAACCGGTTCTCTCCTCCAGCCCGTCCATAATTTCCTGATATTCTTCCATAAACGGTCCGTGATTTGCCGCAATATATGCTTCATCCTTCTTCTGTGCTGCCTCCTGCAGGTGTTTTGCCTTTTTCGACAGTGACTCTGCACCTATCGTCAGGCTCTGCCCCTTCAGGGAATGAACACTTATTTTGTAATTTTCCCAGTCTTTTTCCTCATAGAACCGTTCCAGCTTTGTTTTCTGTTCCCCATACTGTTCAATAAAACAGTGAATAATGTCCATGTAATCCGCTTCATTATGATCAAAATAGGACAGCCCTTTTTCCCGGTCAATGCCTTTTACCCAGACATTTTCTGGTTTTTCCTCATTTCCGGATACTTCCACGACAAATTTATCCAGGAATTTACGAAGCACCCGCTCCATCGCAGATTTTTCAATCGGTTTTGCCACAAAATCATCAAAACCTTCGTCCATCAGCATCTCTCTTGCCCCGCCTATGGCATTTGCCGTCAGTGCTACAATCGGTGTATGACACTCTCTTACCACAGGCAGTTCATGCAGCCGCTGCATACATTCCACACCATCCATCTCCGGCATCATATGATCCATGAAAATAAGGTCATAATTCTTCCTGCTTACCTTCTCGATGGCTTCTTTTCCGCTCAAAGCCGTTTCAATCTCCACACCATAATGTCTGAGCATACTTGCCGCAACTTTGAGATTCATCGCACTGTCATCGACCACTAAAATATGGGCATTTTCCACCTGGAATCTGTCTTTATGCCATCTCTCCTCATAGATATCCTGCTGCAGCCGTTCCCCATTCAGAACGGTTGCTACCGAAAATACATGAAGCGGACGGTAAATCAGCTGAATCTTTCTTCCCACCATTTTCAAATCGAAATCACGGTTTACCATAAGTACCACCTGCAGCTGCTCCGACAGCCGGTCAAAATATTCCTTGTTTTCCAGATATTCCTCATCCGCCGTAAATACGAATCCGAACTGCTCCGTTTCCATGGAATGTTTTAATTCCTGCATGGTAGAACATTTTACGGCTTTTACCTGAAGCTGCTGTGACATTCTCTGTATACATTCCAGATAGCCTTCCCGGATCTGTCCGTACTGGTAGCGATCCACATTTACATAGAATGCTGCTTTCTTTTCCTCCGGATCTTTTACCGACACGATCGGCACATCGGTCAGTGATTTCTGCGGAATAATTACAGTTATCGTAGTTCCGACCTGCGGAACACTCTCAATGTGCATATGTCCGCCCATCTTTGCCACGAGTTTTCTGGATATGGCAAGTCCCAGACCAATTCCTCCATATTTTCTGTCCCGGCGGCTGTCCACCTGGTTATAGGTATTTTTCAATGCTTCGACATCCTCCGACCGCATACCGATTCCGGTATCCTGCACGCGGATCATCAGATTCATGCCGTACTGTTCTTTTCTTCCACCGATAAACAGTATAACACCGCCACGTTCCGTGAATTTCACCGCATTATTCATCAGATGGAGAATCACACGGTAGATCTTGTGACTGTCGCCAAGCAGACTGTTCGGAAGATTTGCCTCGCAATCCACAATCAGCTCCAGATTCTTCTCTTTATTCCACGCAGAAGCCATGTTTACCACATCGTTAATCACAGATGTAATATTATAAGGCTCGAATTTCAGTTCAATCGTATCGGCTTCCAGTTCGGAAAAGTCCAGAATATCAGATACCAGTGACATCAGATTTTTTCCGGCAACCGTAATGTCATACAGCTGCTCTTTTGTCACATCGTCCACCTTTGCATCCAGAAGCTCATTCCCGATTCCGATAATTGAATTTAACGGAGTACGGATTTCATGCGAAATATTTGCCATAAAATCATCTTTTGCACGTTTCGCTTCTTCCAGTTCTTTCATGGTAATTGCAAGCTCCCTGCTTTTTTTTATCCGGTCTTTTAGTAATTTAATTTCCATTAATTCCAGTATGAATATGGCAAGAAACTGCATGATACATTCAAGAACAGACAATGCTCCCGAAAATTCGACTTTATGTAATACAAATATATTAAGAATAATAAACAAAATTGTTGCAGCCATTGAAATATAATGTATCTCAATCACATCAAACAAAGAAAGCAGCACAACCACTGCGGCTACCGCTCCCAGTACATGCAGCACCGAATCCGTATAAACGGAATACAGTATCACATTTACCCAGATTCCGACACCACAGAAGACTGCCGCCAGATAACTCTGCCTTCCCAGTAATATCCGCAGACCAATGCCTGCTGCCAATATACACAATGCCACCGCCGTAACCCAGCTTGGCCAGCCGAGTCCTACCGCCATTACCGCCATATAAACAGTATACACGGCATAAATTAAATATGGAAAGATTCTCCTGCTTCCATTTTCCACTCTGTCATCCATCCTGTTTTCCCTGCCTTCATTCGTTTATTCTTCCAGTTCTGCCTCAATCCGTTCCCTTATGTCCAGAAACACCCGGACCAGATTCGGATCAAGCTGTGTCCCTGCATTTTCCTGCATGATCATAAATACTTTTATTGCCGGCCGGATCGCCGGCTTGTAACACCGTTTCTGGTACAGGGCATCGAAAACATCTGCAATCGACATAATCCTTGCACACAGCGGGATATCCTCTCCTGCCAGGCCATCCGGATAGCCGGTCCCGTCCCAGCGTTCATGATGGTATCTCGCGATCTTTCTTGCAATATCCACATACTTCTCATGTTCTACGTTTCCGATGATTTTCTCCACAATCTCATCACCGTAGATCGCATGCTTCTTCATGATCTCGTATTCTTCTTCCGTTAAGCGCGCCGGCTTCTGCAGAATGGCATCCGGAATTTTAATTTTCCCGATGTCGTGCAGAACCGAAGCCTTGATGGTATTTACTTCATAATCATAGTCCAGAATATCCGCATACATTTTCCTTGCACGCAGCTCTTTCGTCAGAATCCGGACATATTTCTGGGTATTCTTAACATACAGTCCCGTACTGTCATCACGGCTCTCGATCAGGTTCGCAATTCCCATGATAACCGCATCCTGCATCTGTGTAATGGTATCAACCTGCGTCGAAACCATATCCTCCAGATGCTCCTGATACTTCCTGTTGTCCAGTATCCTCCGGACGCGGCTGACCAGGACCTGCGGCACAAACGGCTTTGCAACGAAATCCATTGCACCCGCCTCAAAACAGCGGATTTCCGTGGATGCATCGCTGTCTGCGGTCAGAAATACTACCGGGATATTCTCCCCGCCTTCTTTTTCCCTGATAGCGGCAAGTGTCTGAAATCCATCCATTTCAGGCATATTCACATCCAGCAGTATTAAATCCGGTATTATCCTGTCAAGCAGTGATACTGCCATCTTCCCTGATGTTGTGGCAGATATGCGGAACTCTTCTCCCAGAATCGTCTGAGCATGTTTTAAATTACCCGGATCATCATCAACCAATAATATCAATTCTTCATTTTTCATCCGTATATCCCTTTCTTAACGTTCAACCCATGCTTTAATAAGAGAGAATTTCATATCCGTCTTCCGTCACTAATACCTGTATTTCCCACTGTGCTGACGGCTTTCCGTCCTCTGTATATATTGTCCATCCATTTTCATCATCTTCATAAATATCTGCTTTTCCCATATTTACCATAGGTTCAATCGTAAATACCAGTCCAGGCACCATCATCATCTCCGTACCGCGCTTTGATACATAACTTACCCATGGTTCTTCATGGAATTCAAGTCCGATGCCATGTCCGCCGATCTCCCTTACGATCGTATAGCCATGCTCTTCTGCATAATCATTGATTGCCTGTCCCATATCGCCCAGGAATCCCCACGGTTTTACTTCTTTCAGCCCTACATCCAGGCACTCTTTTGCAACCTGTACCAGCTTCTTCTTCTCCTCGGAAACGTCCCCGATCAGATACATACGGGATGAATCTGAAAAATATCCGTCCAGAATCGTGGAACAGTCGACATTAATAATATCTCCATCCTTCAGCACAATATCCTTCGATGGAATACCGTGGCACACTTCGTCATTCAGTGACGTGCATACACTCTTTGGAAATCCTTCATAATTCAGTGGTGCAGGAATACCGCCACGCTTTACTGTCTCATCATAAACCCATTTATCAATCTCTTCCGTGGTAATGCCTGCCCGGATATGCTCTCCCACATAATCCAGCACCGCAATATTAATCGCCGCACTCTTCTTAATGCCTTCAATCTGTTCCGGTGTCTTAATCAGATCATGTCCCGGAACTTCATGTCCTTCCCGCTCTGCCTGCTCTAACTTACTGTCAAAATTATAATGGCACTTCTTATACTTCATACCGCTTCCACACCAGCATACATCATTTCTTCCTAATTTTATCATCTTATTTTCTTCCTTTTCTTTTCTTCATAACTGTCTATTTATTGTGAAACACTTAATCTGTATGGGCAAATGAACAATTACGGATTCTCCTTGCACAGTGCAAATCCATGGTTCATCGGTCCGCTTCCTCTGCCCAGATCCAGCATATCTGCAAGTGCAGCCGAAATATACTCCTTTGCCGCACCTACCGCTTCACGAAGCGGCATATTATTTGCCAGATTGGATGCAATCGCAGATGACAGGGTGCATCCCGTTCCATGCGTATTCGGATTATCAATCCTCTTTCCGTTAAACCATACCTTGCCGGCTTCACTGCACAGAATATCATTTGCCGTATGTACCTGATGACCGCCCTTTAACAATACCGCACAATGATATGTTTCACAGATTTTTTCTGCCGCCTTTTCCATATCTTCTGCCGTCCGGATATCGAATCCTGTCAGAACCTCTGCTTCCGGAATATTCGGGGTAATCAGTTCTGCAAGCGGAAACAGTTCTTTCTTTAAGATTTCAACCGCTTCATCCTGAATCAGCCTTGTCCCGCTGGTGGAAACCATCACAGGGTCCACCACAATATGCCTTGCCTGATAATATCCCAACCGTTCTGCTATCACTTCTATCAGGGATGCTTCCGATACCATTCCTATCTTCACGGCATCCGGAAAAATATCGGTAAAAACAGCATCTATCTGCTGCTTTAAAAATTCCGGTGTCACATTCATAATCCCATATACACCTGTTGTATTCTGTGCTGTCAGTGCTGTAACCGCACTCATCGCATACACACGGTTTGCCATCATTGTTTTAATATCCGCCTGAATACCGGCTCCGCCGCTTGAATCACTTCCTGCAATCGTCAATGCTGTTTTCATTGCCATTTTCCTCCTCCATATACTCTCCCTACCATTTTGAATCATTTTTCCTAAATTGTCAAGCAGGTTATGGCTCTTCCATATATTTTATCAATTAAAACAGGGCATAAAATAAGACGGTCCGGGACCGCCTTACTTTACCTGTATTTATGATTATCTTTCTTTTCTTACTCTGCTGTTTGTAACAACCGCTGCAAATCCTGCTGCTGCCATGATTACTGCAAGCATTGCAACCCCTGCTGTATCTCCGGTGGCCGGTGCCTGCTGCACGACATTTTCTGATTTTGGCTCTACGGCTGCTGTGACACTCTGGCTTTCTTTCTCCGGCTGAGTTACCTGCTGTACCGGTTCTGCTCCCTGTGGTGTCTCTGACTCCTGTGGTGTTTCCGGCTTCTGTGGTACTTCCGGATTCTGTGGTGTTTCCGGATCCTGTGGTACTTCCGGTTCCTGCGGTGTCTCTGTCAGTTTCTTTGTCACATAATCTGCCACTGCATTTTCTCCGTACAGTGATTCATATCCTTCCCTGTAGAGAAGAGCAAGTTTATCATACATCTTTGAAAATAATGCTGCATTGAAATTCACAATGCGGAATCCGCAGCCGGATAAATCCATGTCTGCAATCTCCAGTCCCATCGGACTTGTTCCTCTTTCCGCAAATCCCTGTGATTCGGAACCTGTTCCATTTAAATCAATGGCATATCCTGTTTCCGGATTTACTCCTGTTCTTCCTGTTTCCGGATCATGATATTTTGTAATAATCAGACTGGTGCTGTTAAATACGCCGCCCGTCCAGTTTTCCTGTTTCCAGTATTCTTCATCCGTAATATCCGGTATGGAATCTGCTGCTCTTGTCATCTGTGGTCCGATGTATGTGCCGTCGCCACCCAGAAGGTTGCAGGTAATGGCTGCCATGCCGTCCCTGTCAGTGTAAGAACCGATTCTTGTTTCACGATACCATGGATTTCCTGTAGTTGCTGTCGGGTGAATGAACAGTGTGCATCCCGATGCTGCATAATATCTTCCCAGTTCCGGATAAAAATGACCGTCCCTGCAGATATCAATACCTGCTTTTCCCCATTCTGTATCAATGATATATGGTTCATCCCCACATACTGACCACATTACTTCATATCCTGCACGATGAATTTTACGATAGGAATCAATGCTGCCGTCCGGATAAAGAATGGCTGCCGCATTGTAAACCTTTTCCACACCCTCATCATAAATCGGTGTTTCTTCTTTTTCTGTCATTCCAAAAATAATGTACATTCCATACTGTTTTGCATATTCGGAAAGCTCGTTTGTAGTGTCACCCGGAATGGTTTCTGCCAGTGCCACCTGCATGGCTACTCCGTATTCTGCATAAAACGGATCATCTTCCGGCTGTTTCCACTCATATCCGGTCAGTACGGTCTCCGGAAATACCAGAATATCTACGCCCTGTTCCCCGGCTTCTTTGATATATTCTATCATTGCCTCTTTATTGGCTTCCTTATCGCCCCAGATTCCCGGCATATTCACTACTGCTGCCTTTGGTCCGTCCGTCACATCGGAATAATAGGATAATTCTTCTCCATTTGCCTGTTTTTCAGCAAGTTCTGCATACAATTCTGCGTATAACTCCGGATTAAAATCCTGATTTCTGCAGGTAGAACCGGTAGATGCTGTCAGTTCTGTGCTGTTTGTAAGAAGTCCTTCTTCTCCTGTAATAATATCCGCATCTGTATTAATTGTTCCGTCCGCATCTTCTGCACCCGCATAATACTTTGGTCCGTTAAATGCACCCTGCATAATCACACTGCCGCCTGGGAAGTTGTAATCATCTTCCGGTCCGTCATATCCTTCCAGATTCGCACTTAAAATTGTCATGCCATCTCTGGATGCAATGCTTTCAAGTCTGTCTTTATAATACCATTCCCATCCTTCGTCTTCTACTTCTCCGTCTCCGTCAATATCTCCGTAGCTCCTTGATGTAGCCGTAGGATTCAAAAGAATATTACATCCCAGTGCTGCATAATACCGCTCTAATTCCGGTGTTGCATAGGTATCATAGCAGATGCTTAAACCTATCAGTCCGTATTCAGTATCCAGAAGTACCGGTGTTTCACCTGGTGTACACCAGTCACCCTCTACCGGGGTAATCTTCTGATATGCGGTTACCTCTCCATCCGGGGAACACGCAAATGCTGAGTTATAAGCATGTTCCGTATCTCCTTCCACGGTCTGGGTTGCACCATAGATAATCCACATATCATATTCATCGGAAAGTTCTGCAAATTCCTGTGCCGTAGGACCGTCCAGCGGTTCTGCATTCTGTACCGCCATCTGGTATACTTCCGAATCCGGATCATTGGAATACGCATATCCCGTTACACACATTTCCGGGAACAGAAGAATTTTAACCCCTTTCTCATGTGCTTCTTCCACATAAGAAATCATACTTTCTATGTTCGCTTCTTTATTTCCCCATTCCGGAGCAAAGTTTACCACTCCCAGCTCATCCTGTGCAAATTCATAACTGACTTTCGGCTGTTCTTTTCTTGTCAGTCTTGTCCATTGTGTCCCTGTCCCATCTTCGGCAAATGCCATTACAGATACAGATACGGTCATCACTGCGGTCATGCTGAACGCTATTGCTCTTTTCAAAAAACGATTTTTTAAAACATTCATGTATGTATCCTCCTTAAACTGTATTCCGACAAACTAAGACGATTTTGTGCACAATAGTATGAAAAAAAGGAGCCACATATCATCTCTGATACACGACTCCTTCGTCTGTCTTTTTCATGTCAGAAATCATAACACCAGACCTACGAAATGTCAAGCACTTTTTTTGTATATTCTGATTCATTTTTTCACATACTCTATGTATATGATGTTAAGGTCAAAAGATGCCTTACGGATTGTTCCGTACTTCGTACTCCCACAACCCTGGCATCTGTATATATAACCCATAGTTAATTGCGAAACTCATAATTTATCTTTATTGTATATGCAAACTGAACAATTACTAAGAAGGGACTATGAGGTAGGTACTAAGGAGGGACCCAATTTATTGGGAAGATTCCTTAGTACAATCGGTATTTAGTACCGCTACCCACGCACTAGGGAGGGACCCGGTAAACCGGGAAGATTCCCTAGTGCCATAGCCGAATGTAGCGAGAGCGTGCCTTCGTGTAATGTTTCATTTGCATATGCATTTACAAAAATTTAAGTGTTTCGCAATTACCTAATATATAACCCAAAAAGAAAGGTGGAAAAAAATGAACCAGAATCTATCCCTCTCTTTTGCCCGGAATTCCCAGACTCTGGATCGTCTGTTCCAGGGCTGCGATGACATAAAGAAACACACTATGAAGCTTGGCAGTGAAACCGTCGATGCCTGCATTTACTATGTGGAAGTGGCGGTCGATAATATGTCCGTTGAGGAATCGGTGATCGGAAAACTGCTCGGCAGACTGATGAATCTTCCAAAAAATGAAATCTATGGTTTTCTCGCCGCAAATGCCCTCGGAATTACGGATGTAAATGAATTAAGCACCTACGACGAGGTTCTGATGGGTGTTATGGTCGGAGATGCCGTTCTAATCATTGACGGATATGACAAAGCGATCAAGATAAAGAGCAAAGGCTATCCCATGATGGGCGTATCCTCGTCAGAACGGGAAGAGGTCATGCGCGGCTCACGGGAAGGATTTGCCGATGCATTAAAATGCAATACCGCACTGATGAGAAAACGAATCCGCAGCAATCATCTGAAAGTCAGAGAATTTATCGTGGGGAAAGAGTCCAACACAACCGTTGCACTGGTCTACCTGGACAATACCGTAAGAACTCAGGTATTACAGGAAATAACCTCCAGAATTAACCGGTTAGATATCTCTAACCTCACAGACAGCGGTATCATAGAACAGCTCACGGAAGAAAATGTCTACTCCCCGTTTCCGCAGTACCAGACCACAGAACGTCCGGACACCGCCGTCCATGCCATCATGAAAGGGCGCATTACCTTATTCGTGGACAACACTCCGGTTGCCCTGCTTCTGCCTGCAAACTTTAATGATTTCCTGAAAACACCGGATGATTATTACGAACGCTATACCATTGTCACACTTGCAAGAATTATCCGCTATCTGGCGGCGTTTTTCTCCCTGTGTCTGCCCGCGGTATACCTTGCCGTCATGAATTACCACCCAGACATTCTTCCGGCAAACCTGCTCTTCTCCTTTGCCGGCGGCAGAGCGAGTGTGCCCTTTCCCAGCGTGGTGGAAGTCTTTATCATGGAATTTGCCTTTGAACTTCTGCGGGAAGCCGGAATCCGCATTCCGGGACCGATGGGCAGTACCATCGGCATTGTCGGAGGTCTTATCATCGGACAGGCAGCAGTGTCCGCCGGCATTGTCAGCCCGGTAATCGTTGTAGTTGTCGCTTTCACGGCACTGTCTTCTTTTGCCATTCCGAATAATGAATTATCCTCGGCTTTCCGTATTTTAAAATATGCCCTTTTACTCCTGTCCTATTTCCTCGGCTTTTTCGGAATCGTACTGGGTGTATTAATGATCGGGCTGCATCTTGCTTCGCTGAAAAGCTTTTCCCTGCCGTATCTTATGCCGATTGCCGCAGGAGATGTGAACAAACGCAGGGATATGAAAGACCTTATTCTGCGCTTTCCATTAAAAAAATTGTAGAGGAGTTATTATGTTTGCTGACAACCACAAATTATCCACAAACGGCATCTGGAAGCTGCTGCTTACGGAAGAAACCGGGCTTGCTCTTCTCTTTTCCGTGTATTTTGCAAAAAGACTGGATATCCTGACCGGTGTCATTATTCTGACCGGCATCTTTGTCCTTTCCCTGCTGTACTTAAAACTGGTATTCTATCTGCTCGAACAGAAAAAAGTCTCTGGAAAGCTCCATCTCTATATCCATTTTAAGAGATATGTCAAATCCTTTCTACTGGCGGTTTTCGGTGTGCTGATGCTGATTAAATATGTCCATGAAAATCTGCTTCCCGGAACGATGGTATTATTCATTGCCCTGTGCGTATTTCTCTGCTGCTTCCTGATTGCCCGCAAATCCATCGAAATCCGCAGCCGTTTAAGTGAATTCCTGTACCTTTTTATCATTGTCCCAATTACCATTACCGTTATTTATGAATTTTTCTGTATTGACTACCGCAGTTTCTTTTCCCTGTTCCGTGAATCCTTTTTTCCGGACTGGGAATTATCCTTTTTTAATATATTAAAAATACTTCTTGTAATATTTTTTTCCTTTGTGATTCTGTCCCCCTGGAGTCATCTGCTGACGAAAGAGAGTTTTTTTCATGATGCGTACACTGCCAGGCACTGTATGAAACGGACCACCGTTTTCCTGTATTTCCTGTGCCTGACCCAGTTCTTCCTGACAGAAATGACCTACACTGTAGAACCGGTGCTTTCCATTACCCTCAGCCTGCTGATGTATATTTCCGCCCAGCTGTACTACGGACTTCCATTAAAAAAGCTTCCTGCGCTGACGTTTACCGGTGCTGCATTTATTTTCAGCATAATCCTGCTGATACTTCCATCTGTCCTTCATGTCACACATCTGTACACCTACTTATCCGGGTTTGAATTTCACACACTCTACGACAGATCTGCCAGAATCATTGATGCAAGGGAACTGGAAAACCGCAGCTTTGTACTGTCCCTTATTATTTCCGAGGAAAATGGGGAAATACTCTATACCTGTGAACTGGCGGATTACTCGCAGGGTGCGGGGGAATTGTCCTCCCATTATATCAAAGTAAGTACTTTAGATGCTTATCCACTTTCCGGCGGAAAACCGCTGGACTTTTCCCACATCCGTGCAATTCTTATCGACAATCCGGTGGATGACTTTACACAGGGTGATTTTTATGCACTAATCGATGCTTATCGTATCCCCGGAAAAACACTGATTTTCCAGAAAAAGGACTTCCCCCGTACCTGTGATCATCTGCTGTCCGGTTTAGAGCAGATTCATCTGGGAGAAGTCCTCGACACCCTTGCACAGAATCAGGGCATCCGCAAGCAGATTATGCTGCGTAACCTTAATTAGTACAGGTTTTCAATATTAATATTTGTATAAAAGAACTGCAGAATATCCTGACAGGAATAACCGTCACCAGCCATGGTATTTGCACCATTCTGGCTCATGCCGGCTCCATGTCCGTAGCCGCCGCCCTGTATCAGATAGCCGGTCAGGTTATTATCCCCGTCCCGCACTTCATCCAGTACAAAGAACGCACTCGGAAGTCCTGTGAATGTATTTACGGTACTGCCATCATTCTTATTGATATCCAGTCCGTATGGATTAAATATCTTACGGATATAGGACTCGGTACGCACCATTACCGTAGCAGCATCCCCGTGGATAATCACATAATCAAGGACACCTCCGGTATTTCTTGTTCCCGTTTCCACGGACTGCACATTTCCGACACTGCTTATCTCCCTGCTCACATACTGACCGCCTTCGAGTGTCAGTACCTTCTCCGGACCTGAGCTATACAATGAGCCGATGAGCTGATTTACTCCCTGGGAAATCTCTGCCAGCGGCATGGTTACATTCCATCTGTACCATGCATAATTCTTATCCCAGGTGTCATAATTGTTCGTAATAAACATACGGAACTGGCTTTCGTCCTTCAGATCAAGGGATGGGTTTTCCTGGCTTAACAACTTTCCACGGATATATTCATAACCGCTTCCACCCCAGATCGTGGCATCCGTACTGCTGCCGCAGGAAGTCGAATAAAAGAACGCACTGATTGGCCCGCCGTTACAGGTCATAATCTGTCCGTATGTGTCATCCACCGCCTGCGATGTCGTGGTCTGCTCTTCGGAATTGTTGTATACCTGATATGCGGTACTGTCGTCTACATGAGCACCCAGCCATGCATAATCGTTCGATACCATGTGTTTATACGCATATGTTCTGGCACAGACCGCCTGTGCCTTTAATGCCTCTGTCTGATAGGTATACGGCATTTCGCTCGGCACAACGGCATATAAATACTGCTCTAACGGAAGTTCGTTGACCAGAACCAGACCATGTTCCGTCTTAATGACCTCGATTGAACCACGGTAGGACGGACTGCCGTAACCACGCTCCAAAGATGCCAGTGTTATCTTCCCATCCGCTGTCATCGGACGGATCGTCAGACTGCCCGCTTCCAGATATTTACTGTCCTGTGTAATGGTAAATTCCTCTCCGGCAGTGAATTTCTTCGTCTCCGTTCCATAGGTAAACTGATATTCCCCTGCGGACGTAATCCGTACACTGTCATGATAAATATCCTGAAATCCGTTCGTTTTTAATACCACACGGATATTCTGTGCCACAAAATTCCGGTCAATCAGCACCGCACATAATTTCCCGTCTTCAATCAGGAACTTCTGCACATCATAACCGACCACCATATCATACAAGGTCTTTGACTCAATATTTCCATAGGTTTTATATGCCCGGAATCCATCCGCTATTTCATAGCTACCCTGTCCTTCGATTTCCACCATATGGTCCGTATACTTTAACAGTTTTCCACTGACATACCCCTGCTTTATCTTATAATCCGTGACTTTTCCACTCTTCAGGGACAAATCGGCGATCGCATTCGTGGCAGACAGATCCTTGTCATCCACCTCAAACGTCCGGACGATGCCGTTAATAAAGACGTTGAGCTGGCCGCTCTGCACACTGGTAACAAGTACATTCGGATAGGTAATATTGGAAGATACCAGTTCCGTCACGCAGAGAATCTCATCCGACTTCACCAGTGCCTTAATATGTTTATCCATGTAATAATCCAGTTCCAGACCGGTAAATTTATAATTTCCCGCAGACGTTACCGCCGTCCATTTCTCCATGGAAGTGACATTTGTCTGGCTGGCAATCACGGTCAGGTCGATTTCCTTTGTGCTGTCCCCCGCCAGCTTCTCTGCCATCGCAGAAACAATCTCCGCCCATTTCTCATTTGTAATGCCCTGGGAAGATTTGTTATTCTTCACGAAAGACAGCAGTTTCTTATCCGTAATGCCCATATTTTCATACAGATTTTCCAGTTTCTTATATGTAAATACCGATTCTGCCTCTTTTTTGGAAGGAATAAACTGTTTCTCGGTAAAATATTCCCGCTCATACAGCAGATTCATGTACGGCACATACCATTCCTCGTTCTTTGAAAAATGCCCTGCCGCACTCTCGCAGTCATCCCGGGTTGCGACCAGAAGTGCCACGGCACGCGCCGCCTGACCGGTGGTCACGAAATTTCCATCCGGACTTTTCTCCTTTCCTCCCATTCCCCTGTACACCAGCACCAGTATAAGCACCGCAATACAGACAAATAACGCAGTGATCAATTTCTTATTCCGCACACAGTTCCTCCTTTAAAATAAAAGTTTTCAAATGCAAAAACAGACTGTCTTACGACAGTCTATCTCTTCTCTTATTGCACAAATCCCAAGATGCCGGTCCCGCACTTTTGAGTCCTAGCGAAGCTAGGTGGGCAACCGCAGCTAAACATTCTGAAGTCCACTCGCAGGAGGCTTTCCATCCTGTCAGCAATATAGGAATCCCGTTTAAACAAATGTAGGTTCAAAATATACGGGGTTATCGAACACCCCAGGAATCGTATCTCTTTATCATCTACTGATAGTATATCCTATTTTTAATATATTATCAAGATGTTTTTTTAGAACTGATAATTTTTAATAACATTTCTTTTTCGTTCAGTCCGGCATCGGTCAGAACCAGGTCGAATAATTCATTCAGAATCCTGCCCATCTCTGCACCCGGACCAATTCCGTACTCTGACAGAATCTTTCCATTGACTGCCAGTTCTTTCAGACTGAGCGCATCTCCATCGTCCACGATCTCCTGATACAGTCTCCGCACCTGCTCAAGCACCTGCGGATCTTCATTCCCGACTGCCTGGCGGAAATCCAGATAATCGAAGAAAATATCACTGCCTATGTTTACCGCCAGATGACGGATCACTGATTTGTCCGCACACAGCTTTTCCTGCCGGTATGCATGGTATTTTTCACAGATCCGTATCGTCTTATTGTCGAATTTCAGACTTTTTAATACACCTTCATATGCAAGGCCGCCGAGAAACAGACTCCAGCGGACATAATGCTGCTTTGGCGATCGGCATAACTGTGTGAGCATATCTGCGAGGCTCTCCTGTGCTGTTACCTGCGGACATCCGTCAAAGATCTCCGGAATAATTCCGGTGAAAAACAGAAGCTCTGCACGTTCCGGATGGTCGGACATAAGCAACTTCTCCAGCTCTGCCTGTATTCTCTCACGGCTGATTTTCCGCAGATTCGGTGCTAATTCCGTCAATGCCTGCAGGGTTTCCTCTTCGATGGAGAAATCCAGGGCAGCACTGAACCGCACCGCTCTTAAGATCCGCAGGGCATCTTCCGTGAACCGCTCTTTTGCCACACCCACACAGCGGATAATGTGTGACTGCAGATCCTCCACTCCGTGGAATTTATCCACAATCCCGGTACGGTCGCTGTATGCCATGGCATTGATCGTAAAATCCCGGCGCTTCAGGTCTTCTTCCAGACTCGGTGTGAAAATCACTTCTTTCGGGTGTCTGCCATCCTCGTACTTTCCGTCAATCCGGTATGTAGTTACCTCATACCCTTCATGATGCATCATGACCGTAACCGTGCCATGTTCAATGCCCGTGTCAATGGTTCTGTGGAACAGTGCCTTGACCTGCTCCGGCTTTGCAGATGTGGTAATATCCCAGTCCTTTGGCTGTTTTTCAAGAAGGCTGTCACGCACACATCCGCCCACCGCATAAGCTTCGTAACCGTTTTCTTCCAGAATCCCGATGATTCTCTTTACACTGTCCGGTAATATAATCTTCATTTTAGTATGCCTTGCCCCAGTAAACCATCTTCTTTGCAGGTTTTCCACAGCATACGCATACATCAGATAACTGTTCCTGTGCAAATGGCATACATCTGGAAGTGGCAGTGGTTTCTTCTTTAATCTTGTCCTCACATGCCTGATCTCCGCACCACATAGCCTTGATAAATCCAGGCTTATTTGCTACGGCATCCTTGAACTCGTCATATGTGACAGCAATGCTGGTATGTGCATCTCTGTGCTTTCTTGCTCTCTCTAACATCTCATGCTGGATGGTTTCGAGTAATTCGCCAACCTTAGCCTGAAGTTCATCAAGGGAAACCGTTACCTTCTCTCCGGTATCTCTTCTTGCGATAATTGCCTGATTTGCTTCGATATCCTTTGGTCCAATCTCGACACGGAGCGGAATTCCTCTCATTTCCTGCTCTGCGAACTTGAATCCCGGACTCTTGTCCGTATCATCTACTTTTACCCTGAATCCTGACAATACTTCCTTCAATTCGTATGCCTTGTCTAACACGCCTTCTTTTTTCTGCATAATTGGCACGATCATTACCTGTACCGGTGCAAGCTTCGGCGGTAATACCAGTCCATTGTCATCACCATGAACCATGATAACTGCACCGATCAGTCTGGTGGTCATACCCCAGGATGTCTGATGTACATATTTTAACTTATTGTCTTTGTCTGTATACTGTATACCAAATGCCTTTGCAAATCCGTCGCCGAAATTGTGGCTGGTACCGGACTGCAATGCCTTACCGTCATGCATTAAAGCTTCGATGGTATAAGTAGCTTCCGCACCTGCGAATTTTTCCTTATCTGTCTTACGTCCGCGGATAACCGGAATAGCAAGGAAATCTTCACAGAAATCTGCATAGAGGTTTAACATCTGCTGTGTTCTTGCCTCTGCTTCTTCTGCTGTTGCATGAGCGGTATGTCCTTCCTGCCATAAGAACTCTCTCGAACGCAGGAACGGTCTTGTCTCTTTCTCCCATCTTACTACGGAACACCACTGGTTGTATACCTTCGGCAGGTCTCTGTAAGACTGGATATCGTCTTTATAAAAATCACAGAATAATGTTTCAGATGTAGGTCTTACACACATTCTCTCCTGTAATGGCTGTAAACCTCCGTGTGTTACCCATGCAACTTCCGGAGCGAAACCTTCTACATGATCCTTCTCTCTCTGTAAAAGACTTTCCGGGATAAACATTGGCATATACACATTCTGTACGCCTGTTTCCTTAAATCTTTTATCTAATTCATGCTGAATATTTTCCCAGAGTGCATATCCTGCGGGTTTGAAAATCATACATCCCTTTACACTGGAATAATCCATCAGTTCTGCTTTTTTTACCACATCGGTATACCACTGGGCAAAATCAACATCCATGGACGTAATTGCTTCGACTTTCTTATCTGATGCCATTTTAAAATCCTCCTAAATCTATATTGCCGGGGAAATATACCCCGGATGGTTGTCTTTCCGATCAATGACTGTTAAATTTTAGCATAATCCCGTGAAGTTGACAAGGTGTTGTGCGGAAAAGAAATAAAAAATTACCCTGCCATATTCGACAGGGTAATTTTTTTCACCGAAAAATATTTCCAGATTAATTATCTTGCATTTTTCTTTCTTGAAAATGCTACAGCACCTGCTGCTGCGGACATAACTGTTGCCAGAGCTGCTGCTGCCGGTGCCGCATTATCACCTGTCTTAGGGATGGATGCGTCCTTTGCTGCTGTAGTTGTTTCAGCCTTTGTTTCTTCCGCACCTGCAACGGTTTCTGTTGCTTTTGTTTCTGTATTTGCCTTTGTTTCTGTTTCCGCAGTCTTTGTTAAATCAACTTTGGAAAGTACATAATCAGAGCAATGCTCAATTTCAAATGTAGCATAACCATCTTTTACGATAACCTTTGCATTTACAAGTTCAAATTTTCCGGTTTCCGGATTATAGTAATACAATCCCATGTCACCGGTATCATCAAATCCAACTTTTACTTTGATTTCAGCTTTACCCGGAAGTTCTCCTTCATGTCTGAAGTGAATAATCTCAGAATCTTCTGCCGCCTTTACTGCTGCAAGACCTTCTTCTACTTTCTTAACTGCATCCGCATCTTTTCCTTCGAGATCCTTGCTTGCTGCATCTGGATTAATCTTAAATGTTGTGATTGTCTTTGAAGCATCTGTGATGTTCTCGCCCTTGAATGTCCAGCTGTAAAGGTCATCGCCCTCTTCATCTACAAAGTTGAATTCCATCTCTTTGTTATTATCCTTTGTAGCAACGAAGATATCTTTTAAGGTGTCTGCATCGATTTCAGTCTTGTCCTCTGAAGATCTCAATACTGCCTTTGTTGTCTTTGACTCTGTGTCTGATAAAATATCTACTACCTTGTCCACCTTTGTAGTAACGGAAGAATCATCTTTACTTACTACATCAGCGATGGTAATTGTAAAGTATGCTGTATAACCGCCATCTGCTGATTTTGCGATTAATTTTGTTGTACCAGGCTTCAGTACGTTTACTACACAGTGTTTCTCATCCGTGAGTTCGGTATTGATGGTTGCAATACTCTCGTCCTCAACACTCCAGTAAATCACCTTGTTGGTAGCATTTGCCGGTTTTACGGTTACCGGATAGTTGTATACACTGTCTGTCGGAATGGATACATCATCGCCAAGCTCGACACCTGTAACACCTACATAATCATCCGGAACTTCTGTTCCTGCTGTCTTTGCAATGATTTCAGAAGCATAGTCATTTAATTCAGCAGCGAAATCAATGGTCAGGTCGATAATCTTTCCATCTGTTTTCTCTGTCAGATCTTTGTATTCATCCTCTAACAGAATACTTTCTTCGCCTCCTAAATAACTCTCTGTCTTATCATCCCATGTATAAGTCAGCTGTCCTTTGTGTGTAACTACTGTGGTACGGATTCCTTTTGCCTTTAACTGATCAATCACTTCATCCATGCCTTTGTAGCCCCACTGGTTTGTTTCATTGATTGTAATTTAATAGGTAATTGCGAAACACTTAAATTTTTGTAAATGCATATGCAAATGAAACATTACACGAAGGCACGCTCTCGCTACATTCGGCTAGTAGCGGTACTAAGATGCTAAAATACAGCATCCAAGTACCGACTGCCTCATAGTACCTTCTTAGTAATTGTTCAATTTGCATATACAATAAAGATAAGTTATGAGTTTCGCAATTAACTATTGTAATTTAATTTTATTTTTTGAATTTTTGATAATTCTATTAAATTTTAGCAAGATGAAGTAATAAATGCAAGATGTGACAGGGTGGTTTTTTCTCTTCCGTTGTACGACCTGTTTATTTTTTTAATACATCCATGATATACGACATAATATTTTCTTCTGAATTTAATCGATTCTTTATAAAGTAATTTTTTAATGAATTTTCATCTATCACTTCATTTCCAGGTTCGTCATCTCTGTATCCAATCCTTTTCTCAATCCACGGATCCTGAGAATGGCTTATCAATTCAAGTGTCTTAGGAGAATAAATTCCAAATGTTTTTATTACCAAATCTATTGCCTGCATCTCATCTTGTGAGAGTTTTGACAGCATACATCCATGTGTACTTTTTATTCCACTGTCAATCGGATTAAATTTATATTTTTTGTATTTATTATATATCTCCGGATATACATATCCATGCTGCCATGCCTGACATTCTTCCGATAATAATTTTTCTCCATTTAATGCATAATTAACTCCATTAGAAAAACCTAATAATTTCTCCAATGCCAGTGGCGTAACCTCCCCCAGTCTTGTAATAATATAATTAGCTACCTGATTAATTTTAGAATCTGAAATCTCTTTCAACGCAGAATATCTGACCATAAGCTTTCTATAAGCATTTTCTTTTAACTTATATTTATTCTCTTCTACTTTATTATAAAATTCCTCTTCATTATTTAAAAACTCATGTAATGTATCCGAATACTGTCTGGCAGGAATATATCCTTCAAAATACCTTTTTATCGTTGCCTTGCCAAACCCTGCAATATCCGCCAGTGCTTCTTTTCCAACATCATATTTTTCTAAAATTTCAGCTATTTCCTGTTCTAAAATAATCCCTTTTAATTTCTTATATGCTTCTATCTTCTCTAATGATCTTCTTGTATTATAATCCAGATCTGTTGCAACTTCATGTCCGCACTCCTTACAACGACCTACTTTAAAAATAAATTTAACAGATTCTCCTTTATAAGTTTCTTCAATTACTTCTTCTTTTTCTGTAAATTCCACTAAATCTTCACATTCGCTGCAGTAAGCTAAATTCTTGTCATTCATATGCTACCTCTTTTTCAATATAATGATACGTTTTTTATTATTTATACATTTTCGCATCATCAGCATAACACAATTAAAAAAATTGTCAATCACAAAAATTACTTCTACACAGAAACAAAAAAGGGCATCCAATACTCTGCCATTCTTGGATGCCCTTTCTGTGTTACTTTTGTATAACAATGTTTTCATTTCTGGCACGTTCTGCACCTGGCATTATTATACTATGCGTCTCATCAAAAATCAAGACCAAATCCTATATTTTATAATACTGTCTTTCTATTTCTCTACCTGATCCTTCAGTGCATGAATAATGCTCTGGAATTTCATCACCTGCTTACGGCTGTAACCCTTTACATCCAGGGCAATATCTCCACCTGCATATTGTATCAGTAATTCCTGTTTTTTGGATATTGCCCAGGCTATTACAAATATAATCGCAACCACCATTCCAATCTGAAAGATTCCCTCTCCATGAGAATCAATATAAGCAGATCCTAAAAATATTATTGCAGCAATTACCAGTAATAAATTAGGACTAAATGCTCTGACTTTTGTTCCGGTAATATCCTTAATATCCACTCTCTCACTTACTCTGTCCTTTGTAAAGATACCACTGTTATAATTATAATACAACCTGCGGTTTGTCACAAATATTGACTCCGACATGACACCGTCACCTGTCATAAGATTTCTTACCACTCCATTGCTCAATGTCGCCACAACATATTCATCTTCCGCATCCAGTCCATTTCCCAGTTTCAGAAAAATCGGATCTGATTTTGGAAGATACCCCGGATTTACATCCTTACGCCCCGGATTATTATTCGGCTGCTGGTATTCTGCCTGCTGCTGATTCTGCTGTTGCTGATATTCTGCCTGTTCCTGACTCTGCTGTTGCTGATATTCTGTCTGTTCCTGATACTCATATTATGTCTGCTGCTGATATCCTTCCGGTTCCTGATATCCCTGTGATACAGAATCCTGTACATCCAGTCTGCTTCCGCATACCACACAGAATGCGGAACCATTTTCATTCTCAGCACCACAATTTGGACATATTACGCTCATAATTTTTCTCCTTTCGTAATCTGCATCACTGACACAATTCCACCATATCATTGTGATACTGGTTTATTATCTCCGTTAAATCCGCCACATAATCTGCCGGATCTTTTCCACCTTTTATGACTGCATCTTCTATATTATCATAGCCATTATAATTCAGTTCCGATTCGTCTGAGTTATATACATTATCCAGGAAATCTCCTGTGCCTAACAGCTGCTGCCTTACACCGCATGTCCATTCTGCCGTCTTTACATTATCAAGAAATGCATCAAAATATGTACTTCTGTCGATGCCATAAGTGCTCTGTCCTTCGATATCACCTCCGGCAACCGTAGTCGGGAATTGTTTCTCATATGTTTTCCATACGCTTTCATCCAGTGTAATCGGACAATCTCCAACTACTACAGGTTTTAATCCTGACACCGAAGATTTATCAGAATCCGTTCCTACCGCTTCTATCTCATCTTTGTGTGCAAGCTTATATTTCCATCCATCCGCACTCCATGTAAAATATTTCAAAGCTTCATAAGCTTCTCTCGAATGCTCTGTTTCTTCACAGATTCCACCGAAATGCATAAGTGCAAAATTGACTTTTGATTTCATATTATCTTCTGTATGCGGAAGTACATATGGTACATAATATATCTGTTTTGCATACATATCTGACTGATCCCAGTAACGTTCCCAACAAATCCAGTCATTCAATACCATGGCTACCCTGCCTTCATCCTGCGGATAAACAATCCCTGTTCCGTCTATTATTGCAGGTGCTTTATATCCATTATCAATCCAGTCTTTTTTTATCTCCAGTCCCTCTGCCCAGTTTGTCAGATCGAATTCTTTTCCATTCCATCCGAACATTCCCATTGAGTCAGAATCAGAAGCAATCGGATACCAGTCCACAACGGATAAATATCCTTCGTATATTCCCCAGTTTTGTCCGTCGCCTGACGTACATTTCTCTACATAATCTTCCATCTCTTCAAATGTCCAGTCCGTTGACGGCATATCTATACTGTTCTGAAGGAATGAATTCATATTCAGCCATGCTGCATAAGGATAGAATTTAACCGGGAATGCCCATCTTTTATCTGTTCCAAAATAGCCTAATTCATATTCATTGATTCCGCCGATTACATCCATCGTATCTTCATCCGCATCCCACATACCTGTGATATTCATAAGCAGCTCATTCGTCAGAGCAAAATCCGGTGAACCGAGAATCCAGAAAATATCCGGCATATTATTAGTTCCCATATAAGCAAGCAGAGCCTGATTATTATCAGATGCTAATACTTCAATTGGCTTTATTGTAATATTCGGATGTTTCTCGGACCAGTCCTCTAACATGGTATCTACAATCGGTCCATCTTCCCAGAACTGATACGTCAATGTCATATTCGTACTTTCATCCAGCTGTGCCATTGTGGTTTCATAAGTTATCTCAACAGCCAGTTCCACATCTTTTCCATCGACTTTTACGGTCTGGGAAGCCGTTGCTGTATTGGTCTTTGTCCTGCCTGTCGTTTCTTTCTCAACTGCTGACATTGCCTGAACGGAGAAGGATGGTATCGCAGCTCCCAGCAATGCAAAGATTAAGAGATAAGAAATGAACTGATTATTATTTCTCTTCTTTTTATTATGTTTCTTAATGATAATCAGAATAATAACTGCAATGATGACAACTATTGCAATGCCGCCGCCAATCAGAAGAATAACCGGAAATGTATTTTCCGTGTCCTCATCTGTCTTTGAGTCTTCATCGGAATACACCTTTATCTTCGTCGTCAGGGTTTCTCCCTTATCCAGACGGAAATACTCTGCATCATCCTGATACTTTACAGTCATATTGGATGGTACAACTGCCTTCCATGCAAGATTCTTTATATCACTGTCAGAAATATTCTTAATAGATACTTCCATCCGAATCGTATCGTCCGCATCATATTCTTCCCTGTTTGTTGTCAGACTGACGGACAGATTCTTATCTGCTGATGATGTACTTTTATCAGAATCTTTTGTATCAGACTTCTTCGTGGTTGTTTCTTCCTTTGATGCTGATTTCTTAGTCGTTGCTTCTTCTTTTTTCTTTGTGGTTGTTTCCTTTGTCGTTGTTTCCTTCGTAGTTGCCTGTGCAGTATTTCCGCTGTACTTTACGTTATACAAAGTCATACTTCCATGATCTACACCCAGCTGGATATACAAATCACCCTGAACTGCATTTTGAAACGTGGCAGTTACCTTCTGGGTATAAATTCTGCCGTCATTGCTCTGGGTAACGGAGTCAAAAATAATCTGCTGCCCTGCACGCGTTACTTCCAAATCCACAGTACCATCTGCTAATTTCACTCCCAAACTAGCCCAACTTTCATTATCAGACCAGCTCTTCTGAATATCCCATGAGTTTTTTCCGTTATCAAACCCTTTTTTCCAGTCCGTTCCATCCGGTGCGAACCAGCAGGTTGCTCCCTGTGTGATTGTGAAATAATTCTCATTATCCGTAACTTCTGCCACCCAGCCAAATACCGGACTTGAATCATCTAAACTATGAGAATCAAAATGAAAGCTTACCGTCTGTCCTTCCTGAATCAGGAACTGACCGTTCAGACTGGAAGCCCAGCCATCATTGGACACCATCTGCCCGTTCATTCCATAGTCCTTATCCCCTGTTACCTGTTCATTCGCCATTGCCCGGCTGCCTGTACTGACCGCAAGGATTCCCGCCATGAGGAATCCTGCCGCCCAAAATCTGCTTTTCTTCATTCGCATCTCCTTATCCCAGCTGACTGCCGCATTTTCTGCAGAATTTATTTTCAGGATTATTTGCCGTTCCACAATTCGGACATATCTTCTGGACTTCTTCGCCTGCTGCAGCCGTCGTCTGTTCGGCATACTGCTGTTGTGCATATGCATCCGGGTTCTGCACCGTTTCATTGTAGCCGTCATTATTTTCATAGTTCATACCAGCATTTACATTATTATTTCCATAATTCATTCCCGGATTTACATTATTGTTTCCATAATTCATTCCCGGATTTACATTATTGTTTCCGTAATTCATTCCCGGGTTCATATTATTTCCGGCATTATTGCAATAACTGTAGTTCTGCCCGATTTCCGGCTGTGGTACATTCTGCTTTGCCATGCCAAGCAGGATATTCTGAAGAACCGCACCGATTACATAGGCAACCTGCAGAACGATCATCAGAATAAATCCGAATTTCATGGTAATATCAAAGGATAAATCGGCCTCATAAGTACCCTCATATTTTTCCTTTGCTGATGTACAGAATTTAGAAACGGTATCTTCCAGTCCGCTATACGCATGATTTAACAGAATATAAACTGCGACCAGTATAATCACGGATAACACACTGACCACAATCTGCTTTATCATATGGGATCTGTCCGCACAGATGCCTGCGGCAAAAGTTCTGACACTGCCAATATTTAAGAAGAGCAGTACAATTACCAGTACCAGAATAATCAATGCACATACACCGAAATTAACCACACCACCTGTATATTTCGTCAGGACATTGGTTTTTGCCACACTGGAATTATTTGCAACCTTAGTGCCTATATTAACCGCATCATTTGTAATCGTAAATATCGTATTCTTTGTAACATTGGCAAGTGACACATCTTCGTCTTCCCTGTCATCATAATTGTTATCTTCATATCCCCGGCTATCGTAATATGTAACTTCCACCTTCTTCTCAATATTAAACGCATCCATTCGCATTACAAAACATCCTGCAACTGCTATGACAAGGAAAACCAGGGATGCAATGTGTGCCGGGAATAATTTCTTATTCTGTCCTGTCAATGCCCGTATTAATGCATTTCCCACACATAAAATCACTGCAATCATAAGAATAACCGCAATTGCCTTATGCGTTCCAGTATAATTCATTTTCCAGACATCTGATTTATCCCAGATATCCACTATAAAACATTCCAGCAGCCAGAATCCGAGTAACACACAGCAGTTCTGACAGAAACTGTTCTCCGTTTCATCTCTTTTAATGACTGCCACGATTGCCTGTATCAGAAATACTGCACTGCAGAGTACCAGCAGACATTCTGCAAACAGCAGTAATGCCAGGAATACAAATATGAGCATAAACGATGATACTCCTGATTCATACAGACTATCACTGTACTGCACATAATACTTGCATATTTTAACCAGTGATACTATGCTGGCATCATCCACATCTGCAATATCATCTTCCAAATCCTCCCTCAGATCGTCATAATCATCCTCATCCAGATCTGCAGTATTCAATAATATCCTGCCACTTATAATTCCAAGTTTCTGAGTGCCACGGGTTGTAATAACCGGTGTAAATGCCAGTATGAAAACGAGCAGGTACACAATCGCTGCGATTATAGCCACACCCAATGCGTGCATCTTTTTATTCATTTAAAATCTCCTCCTTCGGATTAATAGAAATAATTATCAAAGGAATCTGCAAAGTATTCAATTAAATCTTCATCTGCTTCCTTCATTGCTTTTGCTGCCAGCTTCATCTGCGCATTTATGGTCTTTAATTCCATTTGATCTACTGCTTCATCCACTTCATCCAGATCATAGTCCGAATCATTGATCAGATAGGTTGACAGATAGTCAATGGTCCAGTCTCCGTCCACTTTGATAACCACTATATCAACCTTCTCGCTGTCATCATCCTCTTTTCCTTTTACTTTCAAATCAATCGTCATAAGATATCCGTCCGTGACTTTTATCTTCTCCAGTTTCTTTTCCAGTTTCTCGACAATTTTAACAAGTTTGTTTATTTCCTTATCACTTAATTCCGTACATTTGTCCAGATTTTCAATGCAGTCAGTTACTCCGGAAGATAAATCCGCAAATGCAGCATATCCTTCCGAAATAGATTTCTTCTCATCCTTTGTCAGTTTTTCTTTCTTTTTAACCTTATAAGAAATCTTTACATTTTTTCCATACTCGTCTTCTAAATCATCAAACGAATATGACCATAAATCATCAATCTGATCCCCGCTGTTCTTTAAAATCTCTTTAACTGTTTTCTTATACTCTTTATTTCCCTCTAATACCTTGAGCATATCCTTATAAGCATCCGATACAAAGCCCGGTGTAGTGGCATCTACAATCTTTGTGATATCCGTTTCCTGCTTATTGATAATCTTCTGTATATTGTTCAGCGGAGTTGTCGGTTTTCCGCCAAAACAAGCCCGCAAAATCACGATAATCACAACTGCTGCCAGCAGGCATGCAATTATTCCTATCATTTTTCCACTGTTCCTCTTTGGCTCTGTGCCATACACAGGCTGATTTCCATATCCCTGTGTATCATAATTCGCAGGCGGTTCTCCATACGGTCCATATCCCTGCTGTTCTCCTGTCCCCTGCCCGTCATATGCCTGCTGCGGCTGTCCGCAGTAATCGCAGAAACGGCTATCGTCAGGTATCTCCTGACCACAATTCTGACAAAACATATCTCTCTTCTCTCCTTTGTTATATTATTTACTTAGGTAATTGCGAAACACTTAAATTTTTGTAAATGCATATGCAAATGAAACATTACACGAAGGCACGCTCTCGCTACATTCGGCTGGTAGCGGTACTAAATACCGATTGTACTAAGGAATCTTCCCAATAAATTGGGTCCCTCCTTAGTACCTACCTCATAGTACCTTCTTAGCAATTGTTTAATTTGCATATACAATAAAGATAAATTATGAGTTTCGCAATTAACTAATTATTTACTGGTTCACTCTGGAGATAATATCAATATCTCCTATGAATTCCGTCATCTTCCAGCTTCCATTTTCCCTTATCACACGGTAGGTACACTGCTGCGTCATTAACTCAAGCGGCTCACCTGCTTTCTGTACATAGTAGGTTTCCCTCGTGGTGATGGCACATTCATCGCTGCCATTATAGACGGTTGAAACAATTTCATATGTATCAAGTAATTCCGTGATATTCCTCTTTACATATTCAATCTGTTCATTATAAATCGGACTGTCCACTTTCAGATAATTTGATATATAAGAGAAATCCGAATATGTCATGGCATCGTCAAATCCTCTCATGTATCCCTCCACAACTGCTTCCGGTCCATCATTGTACAGACCACTTCCCGAAACACTCATTAATACATTCGGTGTGTAGCTGTAAGTGTTTTCTCCTCCATATAATGCAGAATGATATCCAACCAGAATATTGGCGGTATCCATAATGCTTCCCGTAGTATCCTCAAATTCCACGAGATACAGTTCCTTCTCCTGTTTGTAAATCTCTTTATAAATATCTGACATGGATGTAACGGTATTAATGTTATAATATGCCCCACCGGTCTGCTTTGCGATATTGCTGGCTTCGGAGTAATTCGATGTTCCAATGCCGATAATGAAGATCGGTACATGGTATCTCTGTGCCGTACTGATTACATCCGAACTGCTGCAGGAGCTGTAGTTGTCCAGTCCGTCAGTAAATGCAATGACACATTTTGCACCTGACTGTGCAGCCACTCTGTTGACAGAAGCATATAATGCATCATACAGACTGGTCATATTTCCGGTCTGCAATCCGTTTATCCTGCTAATCAGTGTCATGGAAGAAGTGCTGAAGGTTTCTTCGATTGCAACACCCGTACTAAAGGAAATCAGTTCCACCTTGTCACCGGCTGCAAACTGTACACTGGATACGAAATTCGACATGATATTCTTTGCTTCCATCAAAGGCTGTCCCTTCATACTTCCGCTTACATCGGCAACCATCTCGATATTCAGTGCTTCCGTTTCATTTAACTGCGATACTTTCTTTACTTCCTGTTTGATATAATTTGCACTGGCATCCTGTTTCCGGATAAAAAACAGTGTATTATCAAGGGATGCCGGTACTTCTCCCGACTTCTGATCTTCCACCTGCAGATATAGTCTGATATTCGGATACTGGGACGCATCCACCTGCTGAATCTGCACATTTAATGACTTTTTCGGTTTCAGATACTGATATGCCACCTCGTCTAAATCATCAAAAAGAGATTTCATATCCTTGTAATTTTCCTTCTGCTGCAGCTCTTTGATTTTCTTTATTCCATCCGTAATTACGGACTTATCATCTGCATCTGCAAGGGTAAGATCCGCTCCATTGTATTCGTCCAGCTTCTCATCCACATAATCTTTCGTTTCCTTTTTCAGGGATTCAAATTCACTGTCCACATCTGCCAGCAGTTCCTTTCCCTTTTCGATATTCTTTGCTTCCAATGCTGCCTTGCACTCATCTAAAATAGATTCATAATCTTTATAGTCTTCCAGCAGGTTATAATCTTCCTTTGCATCAATGGCATTTTTTATCTGCTTCTGTGCATCCTCCAGCCATTGTGCTGACTCCTCTGCGGAATCACATACTTCCTGCAGGCTGTCCAGCAAATCCTGCTTGTCTTTAAAACTTAATAAACCTGTTTTCTTCCAGTCTTTTGCGAGATCATTCATCTCATCTGTGCAGGCATCAATCGCATACTCCGTAATATTCTTCGTCAGTTTCTTATACTTTGACTGATACGTATTTACGCGTATGCCCAGGAATGCTCCCACACCGATGCAGACTGCCAGCACTGCAATTACCACTCCTGCCACAATCTTTCCGACCGGACTTTTCCGCGGTGTATTTTCTGTATTTTCCATATTCTGATCCGGCATTTCAACCGGTTCTTCATTGTACGGATAGATCCCCTGTGTCAGTTTTGCACCGCAATTTCCACAGAACATACTTCCGTCTTCCAGTTCTTTTCCACAATTTCTACAGAACATAACCTTTCTTCTCCTCTCATTTATTTTTCTCCGGCAAATCCAAATCCATATGCAATGCCATATGCATCCGCATCCGCCCACTGCTCTGCCAGATCGCCCAGTGCAGCCTTACGCACCTCCGGTATGGTATGCATTCCGTGTTCTACTATCAGTCCCGGAATTCCTACCGATGATGCACCTCTTAATACCCCATAATAATCTTCCTTCCCGTCTGTGCGGCATACCACAGTTCCACCCGTATTTAGGCTGTCATTGTATGCCTTTGTCCATTCCAGAACCGTATCCGCTGTCGCAGTCCGGAATTCTCCAACGGTGCTTAACCCCATGTCATAATTCACTCTGGTAAGTCCTGTACCAATCGCATTGCTGACACTCAGTATGGTATCCGACTTCTTCGCCACCATATTTACAAATACCAGTGACTTATTGATGGAAACCGGCTGCAGGCAGGTATCATAGCCATTTGCATTTTCCTCATTTGCATTCGTATGAATCGAAAGGAAAAGTGTACTGTCCCGCTCTGCGGCATATTCTCCCCTTAATGAAATATGCGCCCGATCCAGACTGAGGTTCGTATAACCGCCCAGTGTAATCGTTCCGGTTGTCCTTGTCATATAAGAATCAATCCCATATATTTCTTTGAGATCCGACTTCAAAGCCGTAGCAACTTTCAATGTAAAATCGCCTTCCGCATATCCGTAGGATTCACTTCCCGTCACTTCATTCTTTCCGGCATAATGTCCCGGATCAATACAAATCATGATATTGGATGCCAGCACACTTCCACCGTCCTGCGGTTCATACTGTTTCTCATCCTTCACTTCCACCTGTACGCGGTATTCATATCTGACCGGCTGATCCGAATCAAGAACATCCGTAATCATGTACTGACCATCTGTCTGTTCTTCCAAGCCGGCATCTACCCGGGCAACCTCCGTCCATTCCACAGCATTTTCATTCCGCATTGCCTTTCTTTTCTGAACCACATACCGGCTGACACAGCCATCCATTTCATTCGTCCAGCTGACATTGATACTGTCTGCGGTATTCCGCTGTGCCTGTACCTCTGCCACACTGACCGGTGTCCGGTTCGCCGGCTGTGTCTTTCGTTCAGAGACTTTCTCCGTCCGTTCTTCCGTTACCGGTTCCGTTGTTTTCTGCAGTTCTCCCGGTTCTTCCGTCACTTCTGCTTCTGTTTCTTCCGATTTATCTTCCGAAACCTGACTTATCCCTGTTTCACTCTCCCTGCTTTCTTCCTTATCTTCCGTTGTTATTTTCTCAGCCTTTTTCGTGTCCTGCTCCCCGCTGCTGCGATCAATATCTGTCTGATTCTGCAGTAATAATCCTGCAATCACCAGCACCGCCACACATACGAAAAATGCCGCTATGTATTTCTTCATTTTTCTCCTTTTCTCAAAAAAATTATTCTTTGTTCACTAAATTATCACACTTTTTTTACTTTTTCAATTTGTGACAAATATGATTTTTCTCTGCATCCAGTCCGTCACATAGTCAAAAAAATGGCAGTGTTACATAACACTGCCCTGACCTTAATAACGAATATAAAATTGATTTACATTAGAAGCTACACTAGAAGCTGTCATTAATCCTAACAATATTGCTATAACCACCAATACTATAACGATAATCCATATACAAAACTGTGATCTTGCAAAATTCTTTAAATTCTTATTCGCTGTCCCACCAAATGAAAATACCAATACCATAATCAGACCGACGATAGGTATCATGAATAACAATTCATATCCAAAATACCCCCACATACCGATTGGGCGGTATTCTTCCGGCACCTGATTGTTCATCGGCGGCTGGTTATAATGCACCGGCGGCTGATTTCCATATATTGGTGGCTGGTTTCCATACATTGGTGGCTGATTTCCGTACATCTGCTGCTGGCTTCCGTATGCCTGCTGCTGATTTCCATATGCCTGCTGCTGATTCTCTGTCTGCAGTTCCTGTCCACAGGACTGGCAGACCTTTGCATCATTTTCATTTTCTGTTCCACAATTTGGACAAAACATACACATTTCCTCCTTTTTCTTCCATAAATACTATTTTTATAAAGCTATTGAAAAATTGCACTCTTCATCATCTGTATAAACAGATACGGACACACGATTTTTCTTGCTTATATCTCTATCTATTTGTATATGTACTGTGGCATCTTCATAAATAGACGGCATCTGTATTGTGTCACTTCCCACATATTCCGCTACCTGATCCAGAAAACTCTCCGGTCCTCCAAAATCAGCTGCTTCATATATATCAATCTCGCCATCTATTACACCATAATTTACGCTCCCCCATATGTCTTTATCACTGTTAAATTCCGGGCTGCTTAATACTACGACATATGCCTGATACAATGTGTCTATATTTACTTTAGCCTTTGATATTTCTGTTTTTTTCATATTGGCACTAAGTTTATTACTTTCTGTCCGGGAAGCTGATCTTCTGGATGTTCCCGACTGGCTAATGCCTGCAACACTTACAATCGCTATAATGGCTATAATTCCTATGATTCCCAGTACAATCGGTACTGCCGGTATCCTGATCTTTGGCTTTTTGGCAACATAACCATTATTTACAGATCTCATAGCCGGCTGCATTTTTACTCCCTGCACAGGCTGCCCACAGAAAACACAAAAATCCGTTGCTTCTGGTATCTCTCCACCACATTTTGTACAATACATATAAAATCCTCCTATTTTCTAATCATTGTAAATATATCAAAATAACATCCTACGATGTCCTTCTGCTTTTCCTTTCCTTAATTTTTATAAACTTTATTTTATTTTTATAATTTATCATACATTGCCAGGTTCGACAATTTGTGACAAATATGATTTTTATCTGCACCCAGGCTGTCACAGGATCGGAAAATGGCAGAACAGGAGATACGGGACTATCTTACATAGATAATCATAACAAAAAGAAATAGACATCCTCTACCGTCCAAAGTTTAGGATATCTATTTCTCAAATAATCTTAATTTGTTTTAATTACCTTATTTGTCGTCCTGAGTCTTTGTTCCTGCAGATAATTTTCTTCTTCTTAATATAATTACTGCACTTCCTCCACCGACTACGGCTACTACACCGCCTACTGTTCCATAGAATAATGGTTTATTAGCAAGGAAGATGGTCAATCCACTGGTAGATACAACGATATTCGTGTATTTCAGTTCTTTCATCTCATTTCCTGCCACATCGGAACAATGAATAACAACACTCATTCCTGTTCCTTCCGGAATCGCAAAGGTAATATTTCCATTGTTTTTATCCAGCTCATCTGTCAGTGTGCTGCCCTTATAGGCAACCGGATATCCTTCCACCGGATTTCCATTGTTGTCAAGTACAGAAATATCAAGTGTTTCCAGTTTACCACCATCATCTGTAGGAATAACTGTTACCGTCTGGCTTTCTACCTGATATCTTCCATTGTTTTCCACACCGGAAACTGTGATTTCCGGCGCTGTCTTATCGACTACGAAGGACAATTCTGCACCCTTAATATCACTGTATGCTTCATTTTCTGCTGAGTCTTTTGTATGGATTACAATCTTGTATTCGCCCTCTTCTTCAAATAAATCTTTGTTAATGATATATTTCTTTACATACCATTCTCCATTTCCACCGGACTTTTCTACCGTGTAATCCTTACTTTCTTCCAGCACTTTTCCATTCAGTTCTACCACATACTCGGTTAAATCATCTACATTGGTTTCATAGATAACGATATTGTCACCTATTTCTCTGATATAGTAAGAACCAAGCATTGCCACGGTTGCATCATCTAATTTATATGCGGAACCGTCACGGTTTACGGAGAAGTCTAACAGACTTACGGACGCATCTGTAACATTCATTTCTGAAACTTCCTGACCATTATCATCCAGATAAATGATCTTGTTGAATGCATTTCCTGCCTTATCATATACGGTGCATACCAGTGAATAGATACCATCGGTCGGAAGGTTATCTATGACATACTGGATACCATTTGCAACACTTACTGTCCGGTCAAAGCTGTAAGTTTCTACCTTATTCTGTCCATCTACCAGACGTGCCACTGTTAATACAGGTGCAAATACATCGAAGTTTGTATCCGTACAGGTTAATATAAATCCAATGGTTTCACCATTATTTGCAGAGTTATTTCTGATTCCCTGTAATGTTACATATGGCATGGTTTTATCTACATAGAAGTTCTGCTCTGTAAATGCTGCTGCCTGATTTCCTGCCATATCGGTATATGACATTCCGATGGTATAATATGCATCATCGGTAAATGATACGGTTGCCGTATGTATATCGCCATTTGATGTCCATCCGCTGATGCCCGGTGCAGTCTTTGATACACCATTATCTGTTGCTGTGGTTGTGATGGTAAATCTGCCTGTTTCAAAATTATGCTCTGTAATGCTGATGGTTGCTGTTCTTGCCGCACTGTAATAATTACCGTTTGTTGCTGCATTATTATCATAACTTACATTGATTACCGGTAATGTCTTATCCACGGTAAATACCTGTGGTGCCAGTGAGCTGCCATAATCTGTGGCTGTATTCTGGTTTCCTGCCATATCTGCATATGTAATATCAAAGTTATAATCGCCATCTGCGGAATAGGTCAGTGTTGTGGTATATACGTTTTCATCACCATTTGCTGCTGAACCGGTGCTGCTGCTCCATCCTGTAATAGAAGGAACTGCTCCATCTGCATTTGTCAATGTAATCTGTACATCGTCCGGGTTAAAGTTTCTCTCTGTAATCTCAATCGTTGCTGTTCTGTCTTCTTTGAAATAAGTTGCCTCTCCAAAGGAAGTATCACCATTATTATTATCATAAGTAATGTTTATCTGCGGCTGTGTTACGTCAATCTTAACAGAATTTGATGCGGATGCATAATTTCCTGAATTATCCTGTGCACTGATTACAATCTGTACGTCATTGCTGTTGTTTAAGTTTCTGTCTACAATAATCTGATCTGTCCACTGCTGTACTAACTGTGACTGAAGTGGGCTTCCTCCTGTATAACTGAAGTTATACAGATCTCCTTCCTGTGTTACATTACCCATGTTCAATACCTGATAATGCACATTCTTCAGACCGGAATAAGTACCATTTGTGATCGGATCACTTACTTTAATATCTACTGTTACATCGGTATTATAAATACCATTTACCGGCTGCTGAACCGGTGTTACCGTAATTTCCGGTGCAATACTTTCTACATCCGGTGCGGTAATATCAAGAATTACTCCATCCGAGCTTACATAAGTTACATTTCCGGAACGGTCTTCGATTCTTAAATAAATCGTAAACTGATCATCCGGACGAATGGTAAACGGACTGTATGCTGTCCATTCTGAACTGCCCAGTGCATTTAATTCTGATACGGTCATTGCTGTTGTTCTGGCAGTCTTATAATATTCCACCGAATAAACAGAACTTGTTGCATCCTGGTATCCTGCACCGATATCGACTGCCGTTCTTGACCATAATCCAAAGGTTCTGTAAGAAACCAGTGTATTCCATGTGCCAAGACCACTTACGGTAACAGAACCGGATGGACTGGTTGTATCTACGGTAAAGTGATATGGTGACATACTTGAACCGGTATCTACGGTATTCATCACATTGCCTGCTTTGTCCGTGTAGCTGATGCCAAAGTCATAATTTGCATCGCCCGGATAAGTGATTGTCAGGGTATGTGTGGTTGCACTTCCCGTATCTCTCTGCTGTCTGGTTGTCCAGCCGCTCATGGTTGTATGTGCTTCTACCGGATTTCCAGATGCATCTTTTGCTGTAATGCTAATATTTACTTTGCTGCTGTCAAAAGTACTGATACCTTCTGTGATAACAATCGTTGCTGTTCTTAATCCCCTGAAATATCCTCTTCCGCCGATTTCTCTTGTCTGACTGTTATTATCATAACTGATCTGAGCCGTCGGATTTGTAAGATCAATCCAGAATTCTCCTGCATCACTGCTGCCATTATAAGCAATGTCTGCTGTGTTTCCGCAACGATCCGTTCCTGCAATCGCAAAGGTATAATGAGCTTCCCCTGTGTAAAGAATGGTTCTTGTATACACATTTCCACTCAGGCTCCATGCAGAATCCGTATAATAAGCATTCCCGGCATTATTCAAATCCGATGCTGCATCATCATTTCTCAAACGAATGGTTGTCTTCACAGAATCAGATTTCGTGCCATCTGTCTGTGCATCATTCAGATATAAGGATGTACCTGACAATATTCTGTCATTATAAATCATACTTAAATCTGTCATTGTCAGTACCGCCTGTCTGCTGCCCTTGTAATATGTCCTATTGCTATCGCTGTATGCCAGTGACACCTGAGGTCCTGTCTTATCTACTACGAAAGAATGATTATCTGCCGTCGTATTATAACCTACTGCTTCATCCAATGTTGTATGAGCAAAGATATCGGATCCTGATATTGCAAAATCATAGATTGCTTCATTTGCAAATGTAATTGTCCTGGTATACTTGCCATTTGCAAAACTCCAGTTGCTTTCACTCTGCGCCTTTTCACCGGTTAATGCATTTAACAGACTGTCTCTTGCCGTAATTTTCAGGCTGATTCTTTCCTGTGGTGTTAATACATCTTTCGCTGTACGTCTCTGATCTTCATAAGCATAACTTAAGTCATCAACGGTAATCACTGCCGTCCTGTCCGCATTGTAAAAATGATCCTTTGATTTACCGGTGTCCGTATAAGTAACGGTAATTACCGGTGCTTTCCTGTCGATAACGAAAGAAGCACTATCTTCTACGTTCTTTTCTTCGCTGTCCTGATAGCTTATCGAAATTCTCCTGCCATAAATATCAGTTCCGCTAAATGTACTTGTAAAGATTGCATCTACTTTGTTTCCGCCTGCTTCCCCATAGGTAATCACATAATGATATGCTCCATCTGCGAAATTCCATCCGCTCTCTGTAACGGCAGTAATATCATTTCCGGCTGCATTCTTTGCCGTCAGTGTGATATTCATACGATTTCTTACCGTATATACATCTGATTCTGTTACCTTACCCTGTTTAGCCTGCTGATTCTCATAGACATAACTTATATCTTTTACCGTTATAGCTGCTGTTCTGGTATCACTGTAATAATGATCCTGTAATTTATTGCTGTCATCATATTCAATCGTTACGACCGGTGCTTCTCTGTCAATCACGAAAGATTCATAATCTGTTACAACAATTCCTTTGCTGTCCTGATAGCTTATCGAAGCTCTCCTTGTATAAATATCGTTTCCGCTAAATGCACTTGTAAAGATTGCATCTACTTTGTTTCCGCCTGCTTCCCCATAGGTAATGACATAACGGTATGTTCCATTTGCAAAGCTCCATCCGCTCTCTGTAACGGCATCTATATCATTTCCGGCTGCATCTTTTGCTGTCAGCATGATATTCATGCGATTTCCTACCGTATCTACATCTGTCTTTGTTTCATCCGCCTGTTTTGCTAATTCATTTTCATAGACATAACTTAAATCATAGACGGTTAAGGATGCTGTTCTGGTATCGCTGTAATAATGTTCCTGCTTCTTACTGCTGTCATTATACGCAATCGTTACCACCGGTGCTTCTCTGTCAATCACGAAAGATTCATAATCTGTTACATCTCCTTCGCTATTCTTATAACTTATCAAAGCATCTCTGTTATAAATATCGTTTCCGCTAAATGCACTTGTAAAGATTGCATCTACTTTATTTTCGTCTGCTTCACCATAGGTAATAGCATAAGTATATGTTCCATTTGCAAAGCTCCATCCGCTCTCTGTAACGGCATCTATATCATTTCCGGCTGCATCTTTTGCTGTCAGAGTGATATTCATGCGCTTTGATACGGTTTCTACATCTGATTTTGCCGCATCATTCTGCTTTTCCATCCAGTTCTCATAAACATAACTTAAATCCTTTACGCTTATGGTCGCTGTTCTGGTATCACTATAATAATGATCCTGTAATTTACTGCTGTCATTATATTCAATAGTTACGACCGGTGCCTGTGTATCAATCACGAAGGATGTTCCGTCTGCTGCCTGATAAGTAATATCGGATTTCTCATCTTTATACTCTGATGTATTTCCACAGATATCCGTTCCGTTTACCTCAAAGGTATAAATCGCATCACCTGTAAATATAATATCTCTGGTGTACTGGCGTTTATCGCTGTCATATGACCAGTTACCATCGCTAACCCAGCCTGATTTATTATCTGATACTGCCGCGTCTTTTTCATCTTTTGCAGTTATGCTGTAACCAATCCCGGTAATACCTGTGTTATCTGCACCAACTGCAACATTCTGAATCGTATTTTCATAGATGCAGCTTAAATCTTTTACGGTTACGGTTGCTTTTCTGTCGCCCTTATAATAATGGTCTTTTTCTTTATTCTCACTATTATCGTTATATGTGACTTCTATAACCGGTGCCTGTCTGTCAATCACGAAAGATGTTCCATCTGCTGCTTTATAAGTAATATCGGATTTTTCATCTTTATACTCTGATGTATTTTCACAGATATCCCTTCCATTTACCTCAAAGGTATAAATTGCATCTGCCTGGAATGTTATTTTTTTACTGAATACTTTTGTGCTGTTATCCAGTTTCCAGTTTCCTGTCTGTACCGGCGATTTCACCTCATTTCCTACTATATCCGTTGCCCTTACTGTTTCTGTAATACCACTGACTTTTATCTCTTTGCCTGTGTTCTCAACTGTATTGGCATATAACAGACTGATATCTTTTACAGATACTGTTGCTTCTCTGTTTCCTTTATAATAATGATCTGATACTTTATTTGTGTCATCATAGGTTACTTCTATTACCGGTGCCTGTGTGTCGATGACAAAGGATGTTCCATCTGCTGCCTGATACACAATATCTGATTTTTCATCTTTTAATTCTGATTTATTTCCACAGATATCGGTGCCGGACACTCCAAAGGTATAGATTGCATCTGCCTGGAATGTTATCTTTTGGCTGAATACATTCTTTTTTGTATCCAGTTCCCATGCACCTGACTGAACCGGATTGGTCACTTCTTTTCCTTCGATATCTGTTGCTGTTACTGTTTCTGTAATTCCACTGACATTAATTTCTTTTCCTGTATTTCTGACAGTATTCGCATATAACAGACTGATATCTTTTACGGTTACGGTTGCTTTTCTGTCGCCCTTATAATAATGGTCTTTTTCTTTATTCTCACTATTATCGTTATATGTGACTTCTATAACCGGTGCCTGTGTATCAATCACAAAGGATGTTCCATCGTTTATTGTTTCATCAGAGCCTTTTGCCTGATATGTTACACTTATCTCCTTTTCACACTTGTTTTTTCCTGTTATGGCAAATTCATAAATACCATCTTTATCATTTGTAATCACTTCGGATGTAAAAACAGTATCTTTATAAGTCCAATTAATTTTTGTACTGTCGGTTTTTGTCTGTGGCGAGTTATTATCCACATCTGTCACAGTCTTTGTCCATTCAATTCCACTTACAGGATTTTCGTTTTTTCTATACAAATATGTATATGTATAACTCAAATTTTTTACAGATATCGTAAAATCACGATTTCCTTTATAATAATGCTCCTGTACGCGATTATCATCGTTATATGTAACATTTACAGCCGGTGACTGACTGTCTATAACAAATGATGTTATATCTTCATCTTCTTTGTCTGAAACCTGTACATTTGCCGTATTTCCGCATAAATCCGAATAGGAAAGATCAACTATATACATGGCATCCGCTTTAAAAGTAACTGTATAACCACCAGTTTTTTCATCAACTTCTTTCCATTCACTGATAGTATAAAGGACCTTGTTATTCTTATCCACTATAGATACAGCTTGTGTACCCTCCGCATCTGTCCGCTTTGTACCAGTAATAACTCTATCTGTAATGTCTTTTACAGAAATTCCTTTAACGATTGCTTCACGAAATGCTCTTTTGTCCAGCGAATCCTGTTCTACAATTTTAACAAAAATGCTTCTTTCTCCATCATAGTAATGTGGGGCCTTTTTATTATCATTATTATCCGCTGTCAGGGTAATCTCTGGTGACTTCCTGTCGATAACCACAATTTCCGTATGTTCCTGTTGATTACCAGCCTTATCCGTAACATTGGTTGTAATTGTGTACTGGTTACGCTCTCCTTTATCTGTACTTGCAAAGTTTAAGTAAGCAGTTCTCGTTCTCGTATCGCCATCGACCGTCCAAGTCAAATTATCATAATTTACTTCCGCATTATTATCTTTTTGAACTTTGACCGTCGTGTTTTCTAAATTAACCTCTTTTACCTGTATTTTTACTGCAACATTTGTCTCAAAAGTTTTTGGCTCAGAAATTTTTGGCTTTTTTTCCTCGTATGTTTTATTTTCATTGTCTGTTTTGTTTTCTTTAACATATGTATATGTTATCACTGGAGCTGTTACATCAATAACAATTCCCACACCACTGTAATATCTTACATTTCCAGCATTATCGGTTAATCTGTAGTAGATATAGTTTGTGCCTTCTTTTTCAAGCTTAATATTCAAACTATTATCTTTAACATCGGTTGTTGCATCTTTCCAATCTTTAAGCTTTCCAATTTCCTCATCTTTGTAAATGGTACTGGTTATATTATATTCTACTTTCTGAATACCACTCAGGGTATCCGAAATACCGCCTAATGTATAACTTGCATATTTACCCTTCTTATCTATGTAAGAATAATATGGATTTTTAATAATACTCTCTTCCAGTATACCCTCAGGAGACCATTCTTTAATTGTTTCTGATTTGTCTCCTTTTCCATTTTTAAAGGTACTTACACTGAATGATGAAGCTGTTGGTAAGGTGTTATCAATGGTAAACTCATTTTTAATCTTAGTAAGGTCTAATTTCCCAATATTTCCACAGTCGTCAGTATACGAAATACTCTCCACCAAGGTATAGTTTGCCTCTTGACCAAAGGTTATTACTGCCTGGCCTTTACCATCCTGATCCTTAGGATAGTTTACAGTAATTGCACCCGTTATCAAATTATCATTCTTATCGTTTGCCGTAAATTTCTTAATTACATCTTCTATGGTACTCTGAAATTTCGTCAAATTAAAAGACTTGTCATCCGATGCTGTTATCGTTAATGTTGCTTCTTTATAATATTTTTCAGATTCCGCTGCACCCTCTTTTTCTTTTCCATCAAAAACTGCTTTAAGTACCGGTGCAGTCTTATCTATGATTATCGTCTTCGTTAAACTTGTCGGATTTCCAGCCTTATCCTCACATTCGATTACAATCTCATACTCTGTGCTTTCATTCTTCACAACCTCTAACGTAATTGTTTTTGATAATTCATTTATATCTGTATCTTCTTCCCAAATCTTACCATTTTTAAATATTCTAATTGTTTTACTGCTAATATTACTTTCACTAATGTTAGTTTCTACTTTTACAGTATTATTATAAACCAATTCTTTATTTTCTTTGGTAAGGATTGCCTCTGGAATATCCATCTTTATTTCCGGAGCGGTTCTATCTATTACAAGGGTAGCATCTTTATAACAATAGTTTCCTGCCTTATCTGTTATTTTGAAATAAATATAATACTGTCCATCTTCATCAGGTACTTTAATTTCTACTGAATTATCTGAACCAATCTTCTTCGCATCCCAATCTGTTACATTTTCCAGACTTTTCTGCTCTATACTGCTCTTGGTTAATTTGTATTCAATATACGCACCTAATTCATTTGAAACAATTCCTGCAGTTTTATCCATGATATTGCTTAATTTAAAGCTTCCTTCGGTTCCTACCAACGCATCTTTCTTAGCTGCTTCTGATGCTTTTTCGTTTTTCTTTAACCCGATACCTATCTCACCTTCTGGTGCAGTCTTATCTATGATTATCGTTTTCGTTAAACTTGCCGGATTTTCTGCCTCATCGGCACATTTGACTGTTACCTCATATTCATGGGTTTTACCCAAGTCTGCTTTTAATGTAATGGTTGCATTATTTGTATTTCCATCCCATTTAATTTCTGCCTCAGTATCAGTATCCTTAACTCCATCTTTTTTAATTGTTATACCTTTTGTATATAAATTGGCATCTTCAATCTTAACTCCAACTTTAACATCTTTTCCTGTAAGTAATGTTTCATCTGTAAATTCCGGAGAACTTTCACTTCCATCTGTATGATATGTCATACTTACTTTTGGTGCTGTATTATCCCATACCAGTTCTACACCAACACCATTATAATAGCTTACATTTCCAGCAGTATCTACTAATTTATAATAAATATAATAGCTGTTATCTTCAATTCTACTATCCTTATCTATCGTAACGGTTATAGCATTGTCGTTCACACTGCCATCATTCCATGAAACAGCTGCAAAGGTCGTATTATTATTTATTACCTCGGTACTAAAATAATAAAATACCTCTTTTATTTCTGATAAACTATCTTCTACTCCGGTAAGGCTGAATGTCGTTGTTTTATCCTTATTTTCTTCATCCATACTTCTAAGATATGTGGCATATACAGATTGTCTCTCAATATTACTCGAAAATGAAGACGTTCCACTACTTTCAACTCCATTAAAATTATATGCCTTCCATTCAAATCCGGTTGCTACAGGAGCAATTTTATCAACGATAAATTCATCCAGTGATACTGATTCCGATTCATTTCCCACCTGATCTGTATATGACAAGTCCTTTATTGTATACTTTGCACTGCCTGTAAAATTAATTTCATATACATATTTCTGATTATCAGAGCTTAAAGTTATAGTATAATATGTATTTTCACCATCACTATATATATACTTATTCTCACTATTAAACTTTATCTCCTGAGCTGATAGTTTTAAATCTTTTTTACCATCATTACCATCATAAACATTAATTGCCTGCACGATGGAGCTTAAGCAGTTGTCAATATCAATATCCTGATCTACTGTTATCTGAACTGTTCTGTTTCCATAATATGTCTTGTCTGCTGTATTTACCTCTATTTTTGCAGCATTAATAGCAGTATCTACATTAATTGTAATATCCTTACTATATATTGCCTTGTTTTTTTCATCAACCGCATATATTCGATATTCTTTTTTCTCTAAATCGTTTTCTGGAAATTCAATTATATCATTAACATTAACATTAAATTTTTTGCTAGTATCTGATAATATTGGTGCATTTTCATCTGAATATTCTAATACATACAATGTATATCCGTCGGCTGGCTTTATTTCTGCCTGGTAACCTTTAACATTAGAATATATCTTATCTGTATTTAAATTACCAGATAACATCTCATCGATAAGCTGACCATATCCAACATTTATATTTAACACTGCTTTTGCATCTTCATATCCTGTCCGCTTCACAGTATAATCAACCTCAATAACCCCTGTATAATATGCAGGAACTTTTAACTGGTTCTGTGGTAAAATTGATAATCCTTTAGCAGAATCATCCAGCTTATTGAGTGTAACATTCACTTCAGATATTGTTACATTCTTATCCAGATATTGCTTTAAGTCAATATCTTGTTCTGCTTCTTTTGCCAATATCTCTGTTGTATATCCAGACTCCATGTTATAAACAACTGTATTAGCAAATGGTACGCTACCTTGTAATAATTTAGGAATAAAGTCTTTTGTGACATTTGATGGCAGTAATGCATATTCTGAATTATCAAGGCTCACTTCTATTCGATATTTATTTGTTTTATCTATAGTGTAGTACTCTGACGCAACATTCTTTTCAACATTTTCCCATGTTTCATTTTCACCTGTTGTACTACTGTTATACTGTAAATTTACTTTCAGCTTATTTTTTACTTCATTTTGTTCCTTTTCACTTAAAATTGAATCGGTACCTTTTAAAGATACGGCAATTTTAATTTTATCATTATAAGACGGAGTATATTCCTGCTCTTCTGTTGACTTTTTATCTTCTGCTTTTGAAATCTCAATATTGATATTATCAGCTGTTAATGTTGCTTTTGCCTCTAATTCTTCCGGTGTATTTTCACTTCCCACCATATATCCGGTAGCATCCGTAAGGTTTGCTGTGACTAACTTTGTTTTAATATCATCACCTTCAAATTTTACCGCATAACCTTTTATATCGTTATTCTTTGTAACAGTTCTCTCAAATGCCGGATTCGTTCCATCTGTATCAGATCCTACATTTATCGTGTCTGTATACAATACATCATCTGTAAGAATTACATTGTTTTCTCCGTTTTTAATTACAGGGAATACCGTATATGTAACACTTACCGGATCATTTGAAACATTCTGTGTTACCCAGCCTTTGACAGCTACAGTATCTGTGTTATTGGCATTAACAGTTATATCCGCCGCGTCCACAGTTGTATTCAGTGTTTTGCTTGCCAGCAGTACCGGTGTCTGATCGGTAGTCTTCTGATTCTGCAATGTGTAAACATAACTGTCATCCGGGCTTATGTTCATAAGTGTGACTGTATACTTATTATCTGCATCACTGCTTTTTTCTATTTTAGCTGTTATGCTGTCGTCACTCTGTGTCTCCGTATTATCCTTAACTGAATCCGGATATGTTGCTGACACTTTCTTTTCCAGTCCGTTTTCAGTTGTTATCTGATACAGGGTAAAGATTATATGTTCACTTTCATCATTTAATAACTGCACATCTTCCGGTGTTGTATTTTCTTCCCCTGTGGAATCACTTTTCTCCTCGCTCTCATTGGTTGCGGAATTTTCATCGTTTCCGCCTAATGTAAAATTAAGTTTGATTGTTTTTCTGTCAGGTTCCTGACTCTCCCCGGTACTATCTTCCGCATATGCACGCACTACCGATATAAAACTATCCGGTATGCAGGTAGTAAACATCACCCACACAAGCACCAGTGAAATAATCCGTTTTAGCTTCTTACTTATTTCCATTTCGTCTGTTTCCTTTCCTTTTATTTTTTCTTAGTTAATTGCGAAACTCACAATTTATCTTTATTGTATATGCAAATTAAACAATTGCTAAGAAGGTACTATGAGGCGGTCGGCACTTAGATGCTGTATTTTAGCATCTTAGTACCGCTACCAGCCGAATGTAGCGAGAGCGTGCCTTCGTGTAATGTTTCATTTGCATATGCATTTACAAAAATTTAAGTGTTTCGCAATTACCTATATTTTTTCTGCCCGCTTACAACACGATTTCAGCAGTATGAATAAAAGTAATATTCTCTATTTCCTTTACAAATCCTTCTGCCTGTGCTGTTGTATCTGCTCCGGTCAGTGGAGCTGTTTCATTTCCAAATACTTCCTGTCTCTGGCTCTCATCAAGCAGTGTTGTTTCTCCGCTGTACTGCGGACTGCTCTGACGATATGCCATGTGTGGTACTTCCATCTGCGGACTGCTCTGATTCATCTGTGGCTGAAGAAGTGTTGTTTCTCCTGCCTGTGTATTATCAGACAACAGCGTAGTTTCTCCGCTTCCATCCTGTAATACAGTGGTTTCTGCACTTCCTGCCAGGGTATCTGTCTGTATTTTCTCTGTCACTACCGTATTGGCAGGATTCTCGTCCAGGATTCTTCCTGATTCCGATATTTTATCCGTTGCCGGCATACCCATACGATCCGTTTCCGCACCTGCGGTATCATGGGATAATTTTCCTGCCTCCCGCTGTTCATTAATACTCTTAATTGCCTTTCTTTCTGTACGTCCGGTCAAATCGTTAAATGCCTTTGGAATCCTCAGCACGAAGAACAGCAGTACGGTAACCAGAAGTAATACTATGGTTGCTGCCAATGCAATATAATACATCAGCATATAATTGCTATATGTCATTCTCTTTTCCTCCCGCTTCTGCTTTCTTCTCATCGCTGCTCCGGATTGCCTCCACTCTCTTCATAGCCTTTTTCATGCTGTTTTCAAACGACTCATCCTGATAATCTGCTTCCGTACAGATCAAATCCTGTAATTCTCCCTTTACAGAGTCATATGCATCCGTCAGTTCTGCTTCCGCAGAATCACTGATTTTCTGTAAAAGATTCTGCATTTCATCTTTGTCTACTTCTATGAAATATGCCGCCTGATTGGTAATGGTATTTACAATCTCTTTCCATACCAGCCGCTTTGTATCCTCATCCTTACTGTCATTAATCTTTTCTACCAGTGATACAAGGCTTGGCCACATATTAGTATATTCTTTCGTAACATCCGTTGTTCTGGACTGGCCTTCATATTTGCTGATATTCTGCCTGCACTGACCAATCTCTACAAAGATGGCTGCTGTATCGGAATATCCGGTCGCATTCTGGAACCATTCCACAGCATTCTTATAACGGTCACTTTCTACCTGGTAATCATACCAGTATGCCATTCCTATCTCATAGCACACCCTTGCATATCCATCCGGATTCCTCGTCTGTAACTCCTGCAGAGGCTTCTGTGTACTGGAATAGCCCTTATTACTTTTACTGTCGATTCCCGCCTTTAACTGTGTAATCTGCGAAGATTCTTCCCTTGTAAAACTTCCGGTTTCCTCGTCTTTATCCGAATCCAGATACATCTCCACAAGATTCAGATATGCTTCTGTTCTGGTAGCATCGGTCTGAATCGCCTCTATATATAACTCCTGCTTCTGATCCTGCGTCAATGTCGCATCATCGGCCTGCTGAATCAGATAATCATAGTTTTCACTTAATACCTTCTTTGCACCCTGCGAAGCCGCCACTGTCGTAATCGCCGAGGCAATGGTCAGTACTGCGGATAATCCGAATACAACCATTTTTCTCTTCTGTTTTTTACGGTAAATATCATCTATCTCCGTATAATGCTCCAGTGCATACAGAAGTTCCGCACACGACTGGTAACGATTCGCCGGTTCTTTCTGCGTACATTTCAATATGATTTTTTCCAGACCACTTGATAATGCCGGATTAATCTGCTTAATCGGACGAATCTCATACGGCGGTGCAGATGGATCCATTCCCGTTACCAGATGGTACATGGTAGCTCCCAGACAGTAAATATCCGTTCTTGCGTCGGTCTTTCCGCCGAACTGCTCCGGTGCGGCATATCCAATCGTACCAAAACTAATGGTATCCTTGACATTAAACTCTTTAAATTCTTTCGCCGTACCAAAGTCAATCAATGCGATATGTCCATCCGGTCGAAGCATTACATTGGCTGGTTTCATATCACGATAGATAATCGGCGGATTCTGGGAATGAAGATATCCCAGTACATCACATAATTCCTTCGCCCACCGGATTACATTCTCCTGCGGCTGTGCACCATACTGCTCCAGTCTGTTTCTCAGGGATTTACCCTCGATATAATCCATAACGATAATGAAAGTATCTTCCATGTCTATAACATCTACGATACTCGGCAGGAATTTATGTTTCAGTCGTTTCAGCATTTCTGTTTCCACGATCAATCCCTGCTTGACCGCTTTGAAGTCATTGACACCTTCCTTACGGACCTCTTTGATTGCCCATGTCTTATTCGCCTTTTCGTTGATCGCCATGTATACAATACTCATTCCGCCGCGCCCTATTTCACTTAATATCTTATATTTTCCATCTACCAGCGAACCTATTTGCAGCATATCTTCACCTCCTGTTCCCTTCTACGCAGTTCTTACCACTGCTGCCGTAATATTATCAGTTTCATTTCTTCGCATATTCAGCTGAATCAGATACTGGATATTCGCCTGCATAACAGATTCTTCCGTCATTACTTCCGGTGCAAGCATCCGGTAAATCTCTTCCTGTGTGATTTCATGCCGGAACCCATCAGAGCAGAACATATATACTGCATCTTTCCGTACATCTCCGGAGAACATATCCGGATATACCCTGTCCGATGCTCCCACGCACTGCAGCAATACATTCTTTCTCGGATCTGTCAGTGCCTGCTCCGGTGTCATACGTCCGGCTTCCACTTCCCTTGCCACAAACGTCTGATCCTTTGTCAGTTGTGTCACCATCTGATTTCCCAGTTCATATGCTCTGGAGTCCCCTACATTCATCAGGTAATATTTCTTCTGTGTAAGCAGCATAACCACTGCCGTTGTTCCCAGCTTGATTCCCTGTGATTTTCCGTACCGCATAATCCGTTCATTTAACTCTGAGATCAGGTCAAACCACTGTTTCTGAAGCACATAAAAATATTCTTCACTCTCGTTATAATATGCCAGCTGCTCATCTGCCCATTTTTCAAATGTCTTTACTACGGTAGCGCTGGCTACCTCGCCTTTATCAAATCCCCCCATGCCGTCACACAGTACCGCAAGTACCATATTTCCCGCATGGGTTTCAAAATGCCTGACCATCAGGCTGTCCTGATTTGTTTTCTTTTTTATTCCTACGTCCGTAGCCGCCGCTATCTTAAATTCCATAAGCCGTTTCTCCCTTCTGTCCGTTCTTACCGGCCCTGACAGGAACTGTATACAGTCCTCTGCCACATTTAATACATTCTGAATTCAAATTCTTCATTTGCCAGTTTTACCATACTTCCATGTGTCAATGGCGTTTCCACATTGCTCGGTATCATCTGGCCATTTACATATGTATGATTTTTTGAATTTGTATCCACAATAAAGTAATCATTTCCCTTTACCACAATATTGGCATGACTGCGGCTGATTGCTGAATTATCCGCAATGAAATAATCTACATAATTATGCTCTTTTCCGATTTTAAATACCGGTCCTTCTATCGTAACCTTCTGACCTGTCTTTTTACGCACAAGATACGGCTTTACTTCCTGTGAAACACTTAATACAGAAGTTTCTCCTGTTACCGTATCGCCGCCTAATACTGTTGTTTCACCAAAATTCATATAGCGGTATACCGTTGTTGTCTGTGTCTGTGATGGCTGCTGTGTCTGTGGTGGCTGCGGCGGTGTATACACTCCCTGATTTCCGGACTGATTCATTCCTCCTGTCGGTGAATTTCCTGGCTGTGGTGAATTATTTCCAGGCATCGGTGGAACTCCTCCCGGTATCGGCGGATTATTTCCCGGCATCGGCGGCATTCCTCCCGGTATCGGCGGATTATTTCCCGGCATCGGCGGAACTCCTCCCGGCATCGGCGGTCTTCCTCCCGGTATCGGTGGTCTTCCTCCCGGTATCGGTGGAACTCCTCCCGGCATCGGCGGTCTTCCCTGCATTGGCGGCTGCTGTTCCTGTTTCTTTCCAAAAAGCTTACTGAAAAATCCCTGTTTCTTTTCCTTTGGAGGCTTTACATTCATTGGCGGCTGCTGCCCATATACAGTCGGCTGTGGCGGATTTTTTCCCGGTATCGGCGGCTGCGGCGGTCTTCCTCCCGGTACCGGTGGCTGCGGCGGTCTTTCTCCCGATATCGGCGGCATTCCTCCCGGTCCTATTGGTGGTGCTCCAGGCACACGCCAATTCTGTGGCGGTGGAGCTACTCTGTCTTTTTTTGCTTCCTTTTTACCCGGTTTCGGTGGCTTTTCTTTGCCTGGTTTTACTTTTTTTCCTGTCGGTGGCATTCCTCCCGGCATTGGTGGTGTTTCCTGCTGCACTGTATTCATACCATCCACAGGTACCTGTCCCGATGGCATACCACTGACTGCTTGACCATACTCTAGCGTTACACTCTGATTCATACCTGAATTTCCTGCCGGAATGTTTTTCACTGGCGGAACACCCGGCTGATTGTCCATAATATTTACCTGCTGTGTCCGTCCTGTTTCTGATGTTTCCCTTCCATCAGGCAATATCTCCGTATTAACAATCTGACTCTGTATCGGCGGAAGCTGCTGGGAATTCTGAAGTTCCTGCAGATTAATACGTTTTCCGTTCAGTTCATCAATGGTCTGCATAAAATTTGACAGCGAAAAGCTGGAATGATTATTCAGACAGCTGATAATCTTTGCAACATAGTCTGAATTTTCTGTCTGATCATAGGTAGCCGAGAATACAATGTTCTTAAAAAATGTTACTACATCATTATTTCTCTCCATCTGAACCGGCAGACAGATAAGCTCTGCCTCACAGTTGCTGACATCCACAAAGATATAATCCAAATCCAGCAGAATGGAGTTTGCATCCAGCATATATTCTTCTGCTGACAGCAAAGCCTTCGATACCCCGGAAAATACACCGAGCATACGGTTCTTGGTTACTGTTCCCCCTAAAAACGTCGATGCCGGTACTTTTGCGGTAATGTTGTACTTCAGGAACTTATGGTCATCCAGCTGGGTGTAAATCACGGATGCAAGTCCCGGAATACGGTTATTGTTAATCATGCCCAGGCTTAAATTATCAATTACATCATTTTCTGCTATCTCATAGACGAGATAGGTATTATTCCCCTGATTTTCATATGTGATTCTATTCATATGCTTGTCCTTTCTTTCTGTTGTTATTTAATAATTATTTGAGTAAAGGCAGAGCAGATACCACTTTTCCTCTTTCTTTACAAAACTTCTCATGAAAGAATTGAAGCCTCTTGCATCTTCAAATTCCGGTTCAATTACCATCTCGTTATCCGAATTGATAAATCCCCACTTTCCATCTTTTTGTACTGCCGCATAACCATTGGAGAATGATCTTGCATCATCGTACTGAGGTTCGATTACCACTTTTCCTTCCGCATTAATAAATCCCCATTTTCCATCTTTCTGTACTGCTGCATATGTTCCATCTATCATCAGTCTTGCGTCTTCATAGTATTCTTCCGATACCGTTTCCCCATCCGTATTTGTCAACTGATATCCTTTTCCTTCATAATTTGCAAATAACAGTCCTTTGCGGATTGCATAACCATTATCATCGATAATAATGTTTGCATATTCCTTATCTCCGATCTGCTCAAATTTACTGTTGACCAGTGTCCATCTGTCATTCTGCTGCACCATTGCAAAATCTCCATTGAAATTCACTGCCCGCTGATAATTGTCGCTTAACTTTTCACCCTTCTCATTATAATAAGCATACACATCCCCGATTTTTGCCCAGTAACGATCCGTCGTAAAAAGACCTAATTCCTGTGCTGCCTCTTCTCCTTTATAATTCATTGTTCTGTTTCCGGAAGCATCTACAAAATAGACTTCATCCTCTGCATTCGTGACCGCACTGCAATCCGTATAGAAATCAGTAACCGTCTTATACTTTATGCCTCCCAGTGCAAGTCCTCCGTTCTCACTTACCAGACCTTTTTCTCCTGTTTTGCTTTCCACGATACAGTATCCGTTGAAATACTCACCGACATTGACTGCCATACTCTCATCCAGATAATATGCATACTGTATCTGCTTTAATATGTCAGTGATTTTTTCTGAAGCAAGTCCTCTTTTCTGCATAGCAGCATTCGCACTGTATATAGCCGCATACTTGTTATTTTTCAGGTAATATTCCATAACATACTCATATGCTTTTACATTCTTCGGATAATTCTCCAGCATATTTTCATACAGCCGCTGTGTATCTGATACCAGTCCCTGTGCTTCAAAACAGTCCGCGACTTTCTTATCAACATCCACAGAATCTTTCATTGCCTGGGCTTTTGCATATGCTGCAACTGCTTTTACATACAGCTGTTCTTCATAATAATTATCTCCCTGTGTAATATATCCCTGATATTCTTTGTTTTCACTGCTTATATTATTAAAATAATAATATACAGAAATTGCCATCAGGAATATCATTACGACCGGAACTAATGCTCTATAGTGTTTCATATTGTCTCCTTCCGTTTAAATTCCCAGCAGGATAACCGCTAAATATGTTCCTGCCAGAATATATGGTGCAAATGGCATAATGTCCTTTTTGGTTTTCTTTCCCGATGCGACAAAGTATATCGCTGCAAAAAATGCCAGAACCAGAACAACCAGAATTGCCAGAATAAATTTTGCACTTCCAAGATACAGCCCCATCACCAGAAGGAGCTTCACATCTCCCATTCCCATTGCACCTCTGATGATAAAATTGCACACCATGCAGATGAGAAACAGGACTGCCAGTGTGATTCCCATATCGATCAGAACTCCTGCCATTTCCTTTTTGTAAATCAATGCCTCCGGAATCAGCTCCGCTGCCCTGACTATGACCGCATATTTTAAAATCTTATTTGGTATTTTATAAAATATGTAATCAAAGTATGCGACCGGAAAAAGGACTGCCAATAATGTCAGGGTTTTTACTGTCTGCATGGCATCATTCTGTTTATATAGAAAAATATAAAATAAGGATGCGATCATACTTAAAATAACCGAAATAATAACATATTTTTTTACTTCTTTGTGTTCTTTACTTTCTTCTGTTTCAACAGTTTCTTTCGTTTCACCAGCTTCTTTTATTTCTGCATTTTCTTCTTTTTTTGCAGATTCATATTCCGGTATCAGACGGTAAAAATAACTTCCGGCTATCGTAAATCCTATTGCCGCTATAAATGTAATTACATATGATAATTTCATGCTTATTTTCCTCCGTCTATTCCGCTTCCCCATGCTTTTGTCAAAGCACACTGCTGTATCGTAAAGTTAAAATCCATATTAAGAAGTTTTACTACATGAATCTTATATGTTACAACTAACTGGATCCGTTCCGTCTGACCATTTGCAAATATTTTGGTTTTATCAAAATCAAGTCCTGCCAGATAGGACGTTCCTTTCGGTTCAACATGGTTAAGCCTTAAAAATTTCTCTGCCGCTGCATTATTTCCGCTCTCTCCTTCCGAGCCGGTCTGAAGATTTTTTACCATGAAAGCCTTTCCCAGTACTTCTCCTATCAGAACTGACTTCGCACCTTCCATTGCTTCGTTTCCTGCAAGTGCAACAAAACTTTTAATAAACTTCTTCGGATCTGCTAATTCTGCACTCCATTTATCATAAATCTTGCCCGCATCCGCTCCCACTGATTTAACATCCGCTATCAGTGCATCCATGTCGATTTCATCTTCTCCAAGGCCCTCTTTTGCATCAAGTAATGTCTCGGACATACTGTCCAGCCCGTCCAGTGTTACATCAATGGTTGTCCTGCTTCCTTCGCTTGCATTGTAAATGGTACTCTGCATATCATTTGCCCCAGTCAGAATATACAGGTAGGAATATTGTGAAATCTCTTTTGCCGCAAGATTCAGAGCAGTTCCTATTTTTGCCTGCGTAACACATATATCTATCAGTGACAGAAACATTATGATGGCAAAAATGAAGAACGGGAAACTTACACAAGCTTCAACAATAATCGCACCATCCTCTTTTTTCTTTTTTCTCATATGAACCTCTGCTTTCCTGATACTGAATATCAATAACCTCTGACCATATTACCCTGTATTGTTCTCCATTTCTTATCACTAAGTAATGCTTCCACACCATAGCCGTTATATATGCCCAGATTAAATACCAGCGGTTTTACAACGGCAGAATAATTAAGTGAAAACTGCGTAATACAATTCGACAATTTGAATTTATCACTGCTGTCCTTATAGACTTTTTCCGCCATGTTCGACTGGATAACATCACCGATTCGTTTATAAACTGCATTTACCTTTGTATCATCCGAAGAAGATAATTGGAAATATAATAATAAGGTAAGGTAATCGCTATATTGCATCCGAAATGCGTCCACCTTCTGGTTCTGCTCCGGATTGCTTCCGGACGTTACACCGTAAGTACTCATATCGCCGCTAAAGAAATTATCGACACTGTACACCCATTCCGCTTCTGTGGCATTATTTCCCGTCTTCAGCAGTTTTACCGGAACTCCTTCCAGTAACAGTTTTACGTCATTATTACTTTCGATTCCGACCAGTGCAAGAATCATAACAACTCTGACCAGCGGCTCCGGTATAATACCGGAAGTTGCAGAAGAAACCCCTGCTGCTATTCCCTTAATAATATTATCATTCCAAAATAACATATATCCCGGGATCAGATTCATTGTATATCTTACCTTAAACAACTGCTGTTTTATTGATTTAATATTTTCCGCATTTTCTTTTCCAAACAGAATATATTCTATTTCTCTTTCATAGGCATAATTATTTGTATCATTGATCGGTTTATTGGTTAATGTTTTATTTGCCGTAACTGTTGTGTCTTCGTTCTGTGCCAGCTGATTAATGGTATCCTTCACAGTTGACTCATTTACCAGAGTATTAATTAAATCTCCGCTTGATATTTTTGTGGAAAGTCCTGCTAAGCTGTTTAATTGAATATCATGTGTTTTCATATAATTATATTTCATCTCATTTTCATAAGATGCATAGCTGAACATATTCATACAGTATTCCGTCACATAAAGGGTATCCCTTGCATTTTTTAATGTACCAGTCGCATCCTTGCTCAGGTCTGTTACCAGATTTAATATCGCATCCAGTAATCCGACACTATCGGCTTTATTTTCAAATCCGGATGGATAATCCGCTGCTGTCAGCCCGGTAATTTCGGATATTGCATCTGTTTCTCCGGTTTTATCGTCGCCCATACTTCCATTCTTTTCTGACGCATTCTTATACTGGTTATATTTTTCTTTTCCCTTTGCATCATTCTTCGTTGTCGCTGCATCTTTAAAATGATCCTGCATATACTGATATAAATCTGTTTTACTCTCCTCAAGATCCGGATGATTGTTTTCCGCTGGAACCAATGATGTTGTTCCTTTTGTAAAAGAAAATGTGCTATTTGCCAGGTCATCTAATTCCTTTCCTGTTATCTTACCTTCAATTTGGTCAGATCTAACTATCTCTCCGGCTGCAGTTGTAAGTCCTGACTGTCCTGACAGGTCTTTAATTTCACATACCTTTGTTTCCCCATACTTTGTTTCTTCCGTGATATTTTTTCTGACTCCTGACAGAAATGAATCGATCTCATTTATACGATCCTGAAACTGTTTAATTTGTGCCTTTGAAATCATCTGCTGTGTTTTTTTCTCATCTGCCCTCGCTTTTGATACAACACAATAACTTCCTTCCGTACTTTCATAATTAGCACTTGCCTGCCAGTCATTTAAATCTGTTGCATATTTCTGAGCCAGCTCGTACAGACTAGGCACATCTTCTTTCTCATCTTTTTTTCCTGATATCAGTGTCTGAATATTTTTTATATACGTCTTTGCATCATTTATTTTATCCACATATCCAGCCAATGTATTATATATCTCATCCAATGCAGTTCCATCATCTTTACTACTGCCAGAAAAAATTCCATGCAGTTCCTCTCTTAATGTTCCATCAAATGCAACATTCGCCCATATTCCCATAATATAAGCTGCTCTTTTCTGCTCATTATCATTAAATTCAATATTTTCAGTTTTAAAGTTCTGATAATACTTATAAACTTTTTCCAATAATTCATATTCATTTAATTCATATTTATTTGTAATATCAAACTTTGCAGCGATATCTTCATCATCTATAGTGACTGTTTCCGCTTCTAACTCTGCCTTTAGCCCATCCGGATCCTTATTTGCAGCATCATACATCAGTGATATAATTGCACTTTTGGCATACAGATTATTTCTTGCAGTGCCATAGTTAGAAACCAAATTCCTTACTTCTGACTTTCCATACATTTGAAAACAGAATTGTAATCTATCTACCTCATCTGCACCTTTTACGTTTAAAAGATTATATATCCCCGCCAATCCATCATCCAGATTTGTATATGCTGTTTCAAACTCTTTTATGCGTGTCAGTATTCCATCCTTATCCCAACCTCTGCCTCCACGATACAGATATTTTTCTATATCCGCTTTTGTCCATGATGTGACAGATGCAGATTCCACATCTTTTAACTCAAAATAAGCTCCACTGTTTTTATAAAAATCTGTTTCTGACGTGGTATTTATATATCTTTTTACAGCATGGTTATGAAATGTCCTGTATTGATCCTCCAGGGAATTCATGGTTATTGCAATTCCACTTAAATAATCTGCTGTAATCCCTAAATCATTGTATTTATTTACCTCAGTGTAAATATCATATAATCTCTGCAGCAGTTCATTTTCTGCTTCATATGTCGCCTGTTCTTTTTTCTGAAGTTCTTCATCTTTTTTCAAATTCTTCAGATAGTCTGCCTGTCCCTTTAACTCCTCGAACAACCCTGTAACAATCTCTACCGGTGCACGGTATTTCATAAATTCCACGATCTGGGATTTTAAGAATACCGGATTGGCTAAATTCGCATTATCCACACCCTTCACTGTTAATTCCGGAATCTCTAAGAGCAGCAGATTTGAGATAGTCTCTGCTTCTGTTGTAATAATGCTGTCCCTTCCGATTAATTCCGCACCATTATTCACAATAGTGCTGACTTTTTCCCAACACTGATCCAGATAATCCTCATCTACAATCTGGGAATTAATACAATTTTTAAAATATTCCTGTGCAACATCTAATGTATCACTTGTCTTTTGTGCTGATCCCATTAATCCATAATAATCTTTCAATTTACTGTCATAATTGGTCAATGCCGTATTCAATGCCAGATCCGCAGATGATGTAATCAGCGGTTTTGCCAGTTCCACACGGCTGATTTCTACAAATATGCCTGAAAGTGCCAGTACCGGAACCAATATTAAAATAAGGAAAATGGTAACTGCACCATTATTTTTATAAAAGATCTTCATCCTTGCCCAATTCCTCCTGTTTATTCTTTATCCAAAAAAGCTGCTTACTTTTCCAAGCATATTATCATAGTTTTCTTTAAAGTCATTATATGCTTTCCACCGTTCCAGATAATCGATTACCATATCTACATTTCTTATAAACTCCGGCGAATCGGATACCGGAACTTCGATATGGGAAGAACACTGCATTTTAAAGTTTATGCCAAACAGGCTGATGGGAAGATTAATGTCATATGTTACATCCGCTTTTACTGACTGCGTAATGAAATAATTCTTATAATCAAATGTAACATTCAGATTTTTTACTTCCATTCCCTTAAAATATCCTGTTCCTAACTTTTGTATTTTTTTCCTTGTCGCATCTGCAGCTCCTCCCACCAGACTTGTGGTTTCCCTCGCAAACAGATATTTATATGGAGTAAATTCCGGTGCATCCTGTACCTGCTGCGGAACAGCATTATGCTCCACCGTGTATCTTAATAATTTATCCGCACTTGTCGCACATGCGTTTATGACGTCCGTCTGCACAATCGCTTCCACCCGGCTTCTCTGATAATAACCATTTCCCACTGTTAAAAGTAATATTATCGTTAATATAACCATTGGAAATATCATGACCGCTTCCATGATAACCGTTCCACTTTCTTCTCTTTTTTTCATCACAAACTCCTTTCCCAATCTATTTACATAAGCATTTAAGCCTGTAAATGTTTAGGTAAATATACTGTTTTTTACAGAGTGGCAGTGCCTGATTTCACAGGCACAACCACTACACACTCTACTATGCAGGAGCATTTACAGTGTTTGTTGCATTTGTTGTTACATTTGCCATAACACTTTCAATCAGAGATTTTAACTGTTCTCTGAAAATAACCGCAAGTGCTATTACAATTCCGCAAAGTACCACGATGGAAACGATATTTACATCACCGCGTTCTTCTTTTCTGAATTTATTCCATTTTGCCTGTGCTGCGATGTACATTCTGTCTACTACATTTAACATTGTGCATTCCTCCTTTTTTCTTTTTTATGTATCTATGACTAAGCTCCGAGATTGGAAAAGATCGGAACGATAATCATCAAAAGTACTCCCATGAACATAATCATCATCGGAATTAATAATTTAGCTGAGGCTTTTTCCCCTTCTCTTCTTGCCATCTGCTGTTTCAGTTCCCAGACATCGCTGCTCTGTTCCTGCAGCATCATCGCCAGTTCACTGTTTCCCTTGATTAACCCCTGTATAATTGTCGATGAAAACTTTCTGATTTCCGGCAGCATACTTCGTGCCGCAAAACTGCTGATTGCATCGATTTCTGACATTCCATTATTCATTTCCACCACGGATGTCTGCATTTCCTGATAGATTTCGCTGTCCCCGTTATATGCTACCAGTTCCCATGCTTCTTTCAGAATAAGTCCGGCATTAGTCAGCAGAGCCAGCTTTGATACAATTTCCGAAAATTCACTTAACATACTGTCCGAACGCTTCTTAATCTTCGTATCAAGAAGTGTCCCGTAATAATACCAGCCCGCCCAGGTAAACATTAAGAAAATCAGTTCAATTGTCACATCTCCTGCCAGCCCATAGATTGCAAGTCCCGCTGTTAATATGGTCGCTGCTATGGTTATCTGCTGACTTCGGATTACCCTGAGATAATAATCTTCATATTTTTTATCATAGAAAATATCGATTTCCTGTCTCAGTTTTCTGTCTTTTTTGCCTGTAAACGGATAATGCACCAGTTCCAGTGCCGCATACCCGATTCCATAGATTTCTTTTAAAGGATATTCTTTTTCATCTAACACATCGAAATAGGAATTATACTTCAGTCCCATAAAATATAAGATTAAATACAAAAGCAGTACGATTCCTCCCAATGCAAACATAACGATATCTGTTGTTGAAAGCATTCTTTTTCTCCTTCCCGGTCTATATCTTTATCTTCATAATGGATCTTCCTACAAACCATGCTATGATAAACATAATGACACCGATTACCGTTGATATGATTCCTGGTATTGTTGCGAAATTAGCTGCAAATTCCACACTTGTTCCTTTCATCATACCTACAAGCACAACCGGCATAATCAGCATAATATTTATCTCTGACCGGTTTGCTGTCATCATGGTTTCAATATCCTGCTCTATCGTCATCTTATCTCCGAGAATAGACTGCGTATTTCGTATGATATCCTTGATATTTCCGCCTTTACGGTAACATACTTCAAATACCTGTGCGAAACTCTTAATATCATCAATACCACTTCTGACTCCCAGATCCATTAACATATCTTCGATTGCAAAATTATTCATGACACCACTCAATATTACTTCCAGTTCATATACAATATCCGCTGATTCCCCATACTGCAGCTGCAGGTCATTATGTGCGCTCTGAAAAGAATCCTGTACATTATTTCCTGCATTTAATGATGTGTTCAGGGAATCCAGCAAATCACGGAACTGCAGTTTTAAGGCTGCTTTTCTTTTTAACAATATCTGCTGGGTACGCATCGGAAGATAAATTTTTCCTGCAATTACACCGGTAATAACCATTACAACTGCATCTGATATTCTGGTTTTCATCGTTGCTTCATAAAATTCATTCTTAAATAACCCGCCAAAGAATACATATCCTACAACTGCTCCGACGAGAAATGCCAGAAGAAAATATAATACCTTTTCTTTTTTTGTCATATAATACACATTGTAATTCCATGTTGTCATATTCGTAACAGATGTATACCACTGCGGTTCCGGCGGCAGTTTCACCTTTTTCTTTTTCGCCATATTCTCCTCCTATATTGTCTCCTTGATTCCTGTTAGCTGCAGTTTAAATGTATGCTTCATCGGATTCTGTGTTCTTTTCAGACTGCCATGTACTTTTTCCAGGGTACTCTTCTCATCCTCTTCAAATACATACAGCGGATTCAATACAATCTCTCCATTTTCATAGCCCACTACTTCTGTGATTTCCATGGTTTTTCTGGAATGATCCCTCAGTCTTGACAGATGGATGATAATATCCACTGCCGAAGCGATCTGCTGCCGGATTGCTTCTAACGGCAGCCCCGCCGCTCCCTGAAGTACCATGGTTTCCAGACGGCTGAGCATATCTCTTGTGGAGTTTGCATGACCGGTTGACAGAGATCCGTCATGTCCTGTATTCATCGCCTGCAGCATATCCAGTGCTTCTCCGCCTCTGACCTCGCCGACTACGATACGTTCCGGTCTCATTCGGAGAGAGGATTTGATCAGGTCACGGATGGTTATCTGACCGGCACCGCTGGCATTTGCATTTCTCGTTTCCAGACTGACCAGATTTTCTACTCCCGTAATCTGCAGCTCCGCCGAATCTTCTATTGTGATGACACGTTCATCCTTTGGAATATAGTTTGATAATGCATTCAGGAAAGTTGTCTTTCCGGAACCTGTTCCTCCGCAGATAAATATGTTATATTTTGCCCTGACCAGAAGTTCCAGCTTGTCCGCTATTTCCTGCGTCAGTGAACCGTACTGTATCAGACGTTCTATGGTCATAGGTGTCTTTGAAAACTTACGGATCGTCATGGTAGGTCCACACAGAGCAATAGGCGGCAGAACCACATTCACACGCGAACCATCCGGCAGTCTGGTATCAACAATCGGATTTGCCTGATTTACCTCTCGTCCTGCCAGACCGACGATTCTCTGAATGATGTCCTCCAGCCGCCTTTGACTTTCAAACTGTTTATCCAGTTTCTGTAATTTACCGCTTTTTTCGATAAAAATATTGTCAGCACCATTAATCATGACTTCTGTAATACTATCATCACTGATAATGCTGTCCAACAGACCAAAGCCACGGATAGAGCTGTATACCTGCTTTACGATTGATACTTTCTGCTCCACCGGGCAATATCTGTCTCTTAACTTTTCCGTAACAATTTCTTCTACCCTGTCTTCCAGATCCTCATCCGACATTTTACTGAGCGGAAGATTTTCCGTAACATAGTTTCGTACTTCTTTTACTAATTCCTGTTCTTCTATCGCATCCATAAATACTCTTTCCTTTTGTTTCCATTAGACTAACAGTTTCTCAAAAATATTTAATTTCAGGAACTGTTCTATTATCTGATTAACCGAAGCATGTTCATAGCGCGGTGCTCCGCCTAACTCCTTTATTTCCCCGATAGATACTCCCTTTCCGGTCTTGTTGCTGAATTTGTTATATAATACCCACATCTTTGCAGAAATATCGATTTTCCCCTGTTTTTCCAATACTTCCACTGACTCATACATTCTTTTGAACTTAAGATTGCTTGTTTCAGAACCATCGCTTATCATGATGATATCTGATACGAGCTGCATCAGATCGCTTTGCAGTGACTTAAACCGGAAGTCCATATCCCAGATAATCACATCAAATATTCCTGACATTTTCAAATCCACAATCAGCTGTCTTACTTCATCCTCTGATAAATCTATGACATCCAATGCCTTACTTCCCGCCGAGAAGAAATATACTCCGCTGATATCCTGTTTTACCGTACTTTCAAACTTCAATGTCATATTTGTCTTTTTGCTCTTCACTGCATAGATTACATCATCGAAGGTAAACTGACCTTCCCCCATGAAAAACAAATCGCTGACACCCAGTTCCTCAGACGAGAAATATAATGTCTTTTTTCCACACTTTGCAAAGTATTTGGCACAGGCTACTGCCATGCTGCTTGCACCCGTACCGCCTGATGGTGATGTAAAGGCAAGGATTCTCGCACTTCCTTCGTCATAGTTCTTCACTTTATCCAGTGCATTTTCCGAATACAAGCTGACAATCTCTTTATAGATGAGGTCTATCTTCTGGAACTTGCAAATTGCCTTTGCCCCGCTCTCTACTTCCGCATCCGGGGTATTGACCAGATAGGCGAATCCACATCTTTCCGGAATTGCATTACGGTTGACCACGAAATCATCGCTGACCAGCAAAATATTTATCTTATTGCTCCGGACTGCCTCAAGTGCAAGTTTCTCATCCGTAAAGGAATACATCTCTACCTTGTCCTCATATTTTATTTCAAATGCGGAAATCAGTCTCTGCAAATAATTCTTATCCTGCTCCAGGATTGCTATCTTTATCTTCATAGAATTCACTCCAATTTTATAATTTTTATAAACAACTTATCTTATTCACTAAATTATCACATTTTCACCTTTTCGACAATTTGTGACAGGGGTGTTTTTTTATTTCAGCCACCCTGTCACATATTGCATAATTTGAAATTAAATAATACAATCTGTAATGTTCAAATATTCATATATTATTCACGAAAATCTTTCGTTACTTTTTTCCGGATTTTCATATGTGACAGCACGTTCCGGAAATGAATCACATCTGTCACATATTGCATGAAATGGCAAAAGATTGTAAAATAATGGAAATTTGTTACCAGGAATATTTTAGATGATTTTCACAAAAGAACAAAAATTTACGCTACAAGTACAAGAGGAGAGTATGTTATGTCAGAATTTAGTACACTATTAAAATCTGCTTTATCTATGAATGATGTGAGTAACCGGAGCCTGTCACAGACTCTTAATATTGACCGCAGCCGTTTCCAGAAGATTCTGTCCGGCGAGCGGCATATGGACTATGATACATTTGAATCTATCTGCTCCCGTCTTACAGTCCCCGAAAAGTTAAACGAAGATTTGCGTGTGGCATATGCTGTAGAACATTTTGGGAAAGATAATTATGATGTGATACAGCACATTATCGACCGCCTCTGCAAAATGGCAAAGGCTGAAAATAAGTTCTGCCCCCCCCCCTAGAGATCTGGGCATTAGCGGGTTTTCCCCGACCGAAAGCCTCATCCCCCTGAACCGGAAACAGCATATGCTGATGGATGAGCTTACGGCAATTATCAACCTGGAACTGGAGGAAAAAGTTCCTCTGGTTTACACGAATTTTTCGTTCCGTCAGAAGGCTATGAAATCATATTTTCTGAATATCATCCAGAACCGAAAGTGCTACATCGATTTCCGTCATATTCATCTGACACCAATGGATGTCAACAGCCTTATCCAGATCAATAATTTCCTGGATGCGTTTGAATTTGCCGGAAGCGGATATAACACATGGCATTACACGATGAACAGCAATCTGCCTATGGCCCTGCTGTCACCGCTGCCATACTTTGTTCTGACCAGCCGGGTGGTTCTGTTCTTCTCGGAGGATATGAATTTTTATATTTCAAATATGAATGCTGATACAGTTAATTCGATGCATAATTACTTCCATGATATTTACAATGTCTGCTCTTCCTTTGCTAAGCATATTGATGCACCCGCAGATTTTGTAAAATTTGAAGGATTGCTTATTCCGAACGAACAGGCAGCCGACCGGACGGAAAACTGCCTGTTTGATACATCAAACAACATCTGTGCAGCTGCGTTTCTCACGAATGACACACTGAATGAGCTGCTTCCGGATACCCTTCCATACAAGGCTTATTTCACGAGCGGCATCAGCCGCTTCTATGAAGCCATGCGGGAAAAATATCTGGTATTTACATTTGAACATAATTCACTTCTGGACTTCATTAACAATGAACCTCCCATCAGTGATTACCATCATGTTACATTTGACGGGCTTGCCCTGAAGCCGAAGCACAAGCTGAAGATTCTTCAGTCATATTACGATTTTGTTACATCCAACCGCGGAGAGGCTCATCTGCTGAACACTTCAAAGATACGTCTGCCGAAGTATTTCCACATCAATGCACTGCCAAACGGCATGACACTTGGATTTAACTTCAAGACATATCATCCGGATACCAGAGAACTGAACGTGTCCATTGCCGCTACCATGAATCCTGTGATTCATAAGCATTTTGCAAATTTCAGCAGTTTTCTCGTCCATTCGCCGTTTACCTATTCGGCAGAACACACGGAGATGGTACTGAAAAATGCACTGGAATACTATGCCTCGATTCACTCTGAGGTATCTTCCATCTGATTATACTGCTCTGTGACAAGTCAGTTTTTACTGGACACACCCGCAGTTTCGTAGTATAATATGACAAATGCTATAAGTTATTGCTCTGCTATGGAGCTATTGACGAGTAAGAATGAAAGGGAGAAGACGAATGAGATTAGTAACACGTTCTGATTTTGACGGACTTGCATGCGGTGCTCTTCTGAAAGAGGCCGGTGTAATTGACCATTGGAAATTCGCCCACCCAAAGGATTTGCAGGATGGGCTTGTAGAAGTAAATGAAGATGACTGTTTAGCCAATGTTCCTTATGTGGAAGGCTGCGGACTATGGTTCGACCACCACTCCAGCGAGCATGAGCGATTAGAACTTGCTGGAAAATATAAGGGGGAAAGCCGTACCGCTCCTTCTTGTGCCAGAATTATCTATGAATATTATGGTGGAAAAGAAAGATTCCCTCAGTTTGATGATATGATGGAAGCAGTTGACAAGGTTGACTCCGGTCATCTGACCATTGACGAAGTAATGAATCCGAAGGGCTGGATTCTGATCGGTTTCCTGATGGATCCGAGAACCGGTCTTGGAAGATGGAGAGAATTCACCATTTCCAACTATCAGCTCATGGAGAAGCTGATCGATGCCTGCCGTACCATGACTACCGCTGAGATTCTCGCACTTCCTGACGTGAAGGAAAGAATCGAAGTGTACAACGAGCAGACCGAGAAGTTCAAGCAGATGGTATCCCAGTATACCAGAACAGAAGGCAATGTTATTATCACCGATTTAAGAGGTGTAAACCCGATCTATACCGGCAATCGTTTCATGATTTACAGCATGTATCCGGAACAGAATATTTCTGCATGGATTGTCAGCGGCCGTGGCGGTATGGGCTGTTCCGCAGCAGTTGGTTACAGTATCTTAAACAGAACCTGTGATATTAATGTCGGAAGCCTGATGTTAAAATACAACGGCGGCGGTCACAAAGCTGTAGGTACCTGCCAGTTCTCCGATGAGAACATGGAGACAGAGCTTCCTAAGATGCTGGAAGAACTTTGCGAACTGGCGAATAAATAAGATTTATACATAGAATGTATGGGGCTGTCACACTAAACTGGTTAGTGTGACAGCCCCTTGTTTGTCTTCATTTTATATATCTTCCTTCTTCCGGTTTTCAAAATACACAAACCGGTCTATGGCATTTAAAATATCCGCAAAGACTTCTTTCGGTGCGGCATCCACATATTTACGAAGAATTTCCTCCTCCTCGCTGCGGTATTTTCCATAGAAAATATCGTACAGATTATGGCCACGGACATAGATCTTTATCATCTCTATATTCTTCTTTACATCTTCTTTGCTGTTGATCCGGACATTTTTCGTGCGGATCAGCCGCTTCATGGATGGCAGTTTATACAGATATTCCTTGTATTTTTTGTACAATATGTCATAAAACTGATCTTCAGATTTAATGACTCCGATTTTTACCATGGTTGCGGGATCGAGAAAATAATTTTCAAATGAGTAATATTTTAAAATGAGAATATTTTTCGGTGTTACATTCGGCAGATCCGCACCTTCTTCATTGGATCTCGCCTTGTAGTAACTGCACAGCTGGCGGATAAGGTAGTTTGGATTCTTTCCGTCGCTATCACGAATCATGAGAAACTGATCTTTCAGATACAGCTTGTTGATGTATTTCAGATTCGCATAAGTCTTGATATTCGTACAGCTGTTTGTCGTAACGATGGTAATTCTTTTAAGTTTTCCATCATTATCCCTGATCTCAGAATAGTATTTCTCCAGTAAGAGCGGCAGCCTGTTTCTGTCCTGTTTTCCTTCGACAATAAAGACAAAACTGACATTCATCAGATCATTTGCAGAATATCCCAGATCGTCCAGAATGATGTCTATGTCGATATTTTCCTGAATGAAAGTACTGCAGTTCTCATCTAATACGACCTGCTTGATCTGCTTTGAAGAAAAATTAAATATCATGTTCGGAGAGTAGGTTGAGAATATGATCTGGTTCTTCTTTGACAGACGGTAAAGAATCTCACTCGCGGTTTTCTGAAGCTGCGGATGCAGGAAGATCTCAGGATCTTCGATCATGATGATTCCTCCGTCCTGGCTGTTTTCTTCCACATAGGCTTCCAGCAGGGACAGCAGGTATATGCTCTTGCTTCCGGCTCCCATCATGGACAGCGTCCCTTTCACTTCCCGGTCTCTCTGATAGACAACCGTATCAAAATTCAACATACTGTCGATATCCAAATCCACCTCGTACCGGATCTGATATCCTACCATGCCGTTTTTCTTCAGATATTTGTTGACACTGTCGGAGAATTTATCGAGATTCATCTTATACATCCGGTATTCCATTAACTTTGCAGTCTCAAATATGGTCAGCTCCGCACCTGTTTTTTTCTCTATCTCAGGAATACACTGGAAACATTCATCACAGATCTTGTCGTTCTGATACGGACATTTCTTTTCTTTTAACATGGTAATGGATGCATCCCCCTGCAAATCGAGCAATGCACTCTGGAATTCACGCAGATTTCTTCTGTGATCTATGTAATAGAGTCTTGGCAGATATTCCGGCATTTTCTCACTCATTCCGTCCTCGTCCTCATAATAATATCTGCCATCCGGTGTAACTACATAAGTAACCTGCCGGATCAGGACATGGTCACTCGCATCAAGTTCTTCGGACAATGTCATGCGAATCACGACATCTCTGGTATTATCACGAAAATTGTCCCGACGGATCGTATATTCCCCGAGTACCGCCCTTACAGCATCTATAACGGAACTTTTACCGGTATTATTCTTTCCCACAAGGATAAATGCATTGTCGATTTCCTTGATCTGTGCACTCTCTATGGATTTAAAATTTTCTATATACAGGGAATCTATCTTCATATGCATTACCCCCGCTTCTTCTTTTTCCTGCCAGGCTTCTGCACAGAATATCCAAATTTTCCGATTTTTTTGCCTAATTCAAAATATTCACCATGCGAATATGCAATCAGTCCGGAACGGTTTAAATTGAATTTTCCTTTTTCGTCCATATATTTATCGTCCACGGTGACACCCACGACTTCGGCAAGGAACATATCATGGCTGCCAAGCGGCATAATCTTTTTGACCCGGCACTCGATATTTACCGGACTTTCTGCGATTCCAGGTGCTTTGATATTCTTTGACGGAAGCTCAGTCAGCTTCATCTCGGCAAATTTATCCACATCTCTTCCGGATCTGACTCCGCAGAAATCAGCCGCATAAGTTAAGTCCTTATTTACCAGATTGACCACGAATTCTCTTGTTTCCCTGAGAATATCATAGGAATAGCGTGATTTACGGACGGATATATATAACATCGGCACATCCGTGTTTACGGTTCCGCTCCATGCTACGGTGATAATATTCGGTCGTTCTCCCTGCCGCCTGCAGCTTACCATCACTGCCGGAAGCGGATATAACATATTTCCCGGTTTCCAATATTGTTTTCCCATAGTTACCTCCTGTTCTGTTCTACAATGCCTTCTACACTCTGAACCGATATCCCACGCCCCAGATGGTTTCTATATACTGTGGCTTTGACGTGTCGTATTCTATCTTTTCCCTGATTTTCTTGATATGAACCGTAACCGTGGCGATATCACCGATAGATTCCATATCCCAGATTTCACGGAAAAGTTCATCCTTTGTATACACATGATTTGGATGTGATGCAAGAAAGGTGAGCAGGTCAAATTCTTTTGTCGTAAGAGTTTTCTCATCTCCATTTACATATACTCTTCTTGCCGTCTTATCAATCCGGATTCCACGGATTTCGATAATGTCGTTTTCTTCCTGGTTCTTTCCAATCAGACGTTCATATCGTGCCATATGTGCTTTTACCCTGGCTACGAGTTCACTCGGACTGAACGGCTTTGTGATATAGTCATCAGCTCCCAGTCCCAGTCCGCGAATCTTATCGATATCATCTTTTTTGGCTGACACCATCAGCACCGGCTTGTCAAAACGTTCCCGGATGCTTTTGCAAATCTCAAAACCGTCCGTTCCCGGCAGCATCAGATCGAGAATGTACAGATCAAAATTCTCTGAGAATGTCCGTTCCAGTCCGGCAGTTCCATCTGTCTCAATGGCAACGCTGAAGCCGTTTATTTCGAGATAATCTTTTTCCAGTTCTGCGATGCTTTCTTCGTCCTCTACGATTAATATTTTCTTTGCTTCCATTCTTGCTTATCCTCCAGTCTTATGCATGGGCTTCTTTTCTTAATAATATATGCATGGTCAGTCCCACATTTTTATTGCTGACTGCCCAGATCGTGCCTCCATGTGCCTCGACAATCTTCTTGACAATGGACAGACCGATTCCGCTTCCTCCGGTTCTGGAATTTCTCGATGCGTCCGTCCGGTAAAAACGTTCAAAAATACGGCCAGCCTCTTCCGGTGATACTCCCTGTCCGTTATCCTCTATCTCGAGATGAATATATTCCTTTTCTTCCCGGACACGGATATTGATGACACCGCGTGCTTTGTTATTGTATTTAATAGAATTACTGATAATGTTATTAATGACCCGGTAAAGCTGCTCCGGATCGGCGATCAGACAGACATCATCCGGAACATAATTCAGATAGGTCAGTACGAAGTTCCGGCTCTCCAGCTCCGTCCGGATCTCTTCCGCACAGTCATCAAAATATGCCTTCACATTGATTTTAATAAAATTATACGGAATCTCGTTCGTATCTATCTTGGAATACAAGGTAAGTTCGCCTATCAGACGTTCCATATCGTTTGCTTTATTATAGACAGTTTTTAAGTATCTGTCCATTTTATCCGGTGAATCCGCTACTCCGTCCAGAATTCCTTCCACATATCCTTTGATCGTGGTCAGCGGCGTCTTTAAATCATGGGAAATATTGCTGATCAGCTCTTTCGTATCCCTGTCATACCGCATCTTATCATCAATGGCTTCTTTCAGATGGATACGCATATTTTCAAAATCCCTGCACAGACCACCGAGTTCTTCCTCGTAGTCCTCTTTTACCTCACACGCAAGATTTCCTTCCGTGATGGTTTTCATGGCTTTACGCAGCTTCCGCATTGGTGCAAAGAAGCATTTATCCGCCCAGATAATCAGACATACAACCATAAGTGCAATGATAACCAGGCTCATGATTCTGAAACTTACCAGATAATCCTGTACTTCCGGAAGCATACGGTTCGTCTCGGCTAACAGGTAGACAATTCCCCACGTTCCATCTTTATGTGCAACGTAATTCGGATAGACCAGATATTTCTCCGTATCTCCGGACAGAATACCGTTGTTCCACAGTTCGTCTTCTTCGGATATGACGGGCAGTCCTACCAGAATATTGGACGACATGCTGTCGGGTATTCCGATGTAAGTGAATTTATCTCTGTCATATACCACCAGATAGGAATAAATCTTCGACTGTTTTTCATTCAGTTGATCCACATAGTCCAGATAGTCCTCTTCAAATTTTCCATTCTGAATTGCCTGCTGGATCTCTTCCTGTGTCTTTTTGGATATCTTATCCATAACCATGGTCGTATCGAACCAGTTCTTGTAACCGTCCATATCGATGCCATAGTTTTTCTCAATCGTTTCCAACTGGGATTTTCCAAACATTCCATAACTCATAACGAGCAATATAATAGGAAAAACCAGAATAATAACAAATGCAATCTTTAATCTTGTATGATATTTCATATTCTCCACCAAAATCCTGTTAATAATGTCTTATCTGAATTTTAACACATACAATCAGCTCTGCATAGTTAAGTTTTTATAAATCTTTCTGCCCCAGCCTTTTCATAATATCGAACAATACCATGACCGTAAAGATTCCGGCAAACATTCCGATAAATCCAAACAGCCTGTAGCCAACATAGATTCCGGCGAGTGCCGGCAATGCCCCGACACCGGTCTTTTCTCCCATGAGTTTCGGTTCTAAAAACTCCCTTGCAAAATAGCAGGCGATAAATGCCGTAAATAGAATCGCAGCTTTGGTCAGTTTACCCTGAATGACTGCTACAATGGTTAAGGGAATCAGGATCAGCCCCGCCCCGAACAGCGGAAGTGCATCCAATGCCCCGACACTGATTCCGACAATCCACGCATATTTATTCCCGGCTAACATCAGTCCTGCCACACTAACCGCCGCCACAACTACCATAATAATGAGCTGTGCACGGATATATGCCCTGCATATCAGACAGAATCTCCGGTAGAAAAAGCGGAGTTCTTTTCCAATCACAGACTCCGCCGCCCATCTCTTTATTTTTTCCATATCTTTGACAAACAGAAAGAAAGTAACGATCATCACCGCCGCCGCAATCACAGCATCTATCATACTTCTTACTGCGGGTATGGAGATTCCAAGCACGAACTTCATCACCGTCCGGTTTATCTTTCCGAAGAAATCATTGATCCCGTCATTTAACATGGTAACAACAGAACCATCCTGTATCCCGAAGGTTTCTTCTACCTTGCAGCATACCTGTGTTACTGCCGTACTCATGCAGTCCTCATAATATTCATAATTATCCGCCAGCATCTGTACTTGCTGCAGCAGTTTCTGCAGGACAAAGACCAGTCCCGCCCCGATCAGGAACACAAACAGGAGCAATAACAGAACCGTGCTAATCATGCGGTTAATCCGTATTTTTTTCTCAAAGAAATTTACCAGCGGATATACCATAAGTGCCAGCAGCATGCTTACCACAAGCGGCCAGACCAGAGGAAAAAGATAGCGGAAGAAAAGATAGGAAACCAGTATAATTCCTGCCGGAATAAGAAGATATTTCAGTTTTTTTCTGTTTTGCTGCCCAATATGTCCTTCCATACTTACACTCCTCTCTACCTGAACTATTATTGTAAGTATGGGCATATCCGCAAAATATTATTCTATCATTTCCAAAAAGATTCCACTCTCCGGAGAAGCCTGATATTCCATCCATTTTCCTGTGACCGGATGCGAAAACCCAAGCAGATGCGAGTACAACCCGATGTTCCGGTATGCCGGCAATATTTTTCCGTCTGGATTGTACTTTCTGTCCCCGTACAGCGGAAGTCCCCGTGATGCCATCTGCACCCGGATCTGATGATGTCTGCCGGTGAACAGTTCCACCTCCAGCAGGGAACAGGTAATGTCTGTCCCACCGGAAGTTATTTCCTTTGTTTTCAAAACACGATATTCCAGTTTTGCCGGCTTTGCATCTTTTTCATTTTTACCGGCTATTCCTGAAGTATTTGTCCTGCCGTCACGCACCAGATAATCTTCCATCACACCATTCTGTGCTTCCGGGATTCCCATGACTACAGCATAATATTTTTTCTTAACTTTATGTTGTGCAATCTGTTTCGATAAATTCGCCGCCGCCGATTTATTTTTTGCATATACCATCACTCCACCGACCATTTTATCCAGTCGGTGGACAACACCAATATACGGCTGTTTCACTCCACTTTCTTTTTCATGTGTCATCAGCAGGCTTACCATATCGGCTGCAAATCCGCGTTCATTCTGCGATGCAGTTCCTGCCGGTTTCTCACATACAATTATTTCTTTGTCTTCATATAATAGTTTCATTCCGGTCCTCTCTTATCCGTCGATAATCTCATCTGTCCCCACCTCAATACTTAATATTCCATCCGCACATGGTCAAAAAGCAGTTCTTCTTATTTTCCATTTACAACTATTCTGCTCCCCTTTACCTTTTGTATTTTGTGATATATTTCCTGCATCCTTCGATCCGTCTGATTGATAATATTGGCACAATCCGTCAGTTCCACAACCAGACTGTCAATTCCATCGATGCCTTTTTTATAATTTGCCTGATGTTCCAGTGCCGCCCAGAAATCCATCGCCATCGTCCGGATCTGGACTTCTACCTTCATGTTCAATGTCCTGTCCGATAAAAATACCGGCACTTCTATAATCAGATGCAGCGAACGATAACCGTTGCTCTTCGGATTCTGAATGTAATCTTTCTTTTCGATTAACGTAATGTCGTCCTGACTCAGAAACATCTCTGCCACATCATAAATATCATCAATAAAGGAACAAATTACCCTTACTCCGGCAACGTCGTGCAGATTCTCAAATACCGATTCCACGGACACCGGAAAATGTCTTCTTCGCAGTTTCTCTATAATGCTTGCCGGCTTTTTTACCCTGGATTCGATGGACTCGATCGGATTCCTCTTTGTCTTAAATGCCAGCTCCTCGTTTAATATCTCAAGTTTTGTCCTTACTTCCTTAATCGCATAACTGTAATACAATAACAACCCCTGTATCTGTTCTGCCTGTTCCAAAAATTCTGCCGGTATGGTAACATCACCGACCTGGCTGCTAATCTCACTTAACATCCTTTTCTCTACATCCTGCATATTGATTTCCTCTCCGAATATCTTTCCCACAAACCGAGCATATTCTTCCCGGTAAATCCTGATCATGAAGAACAAAAGGGGCTGGAAAAATCCAACCCCTTACATGCCTGAAAACACTATCTTTATTTCATGACCATCTGTTTTCCTGTTGCCTATACAAATGCTTTTACTTTTGTATAAATTCCTTCTGCATCCAGACCATATTTGTGGATGAGCTGGACTGCAGGACCGGATTCGCCAAATGTATCATTGACACCGACCTTTAATACCTTTGTCGGACATTTTTCGCTTAAGCAATCGCAGACTGCACTTCCAAGTCCGCCGATTACAGAATGTTCTTCTACTGTAACGACCTTTCCTGTTTCTTTTGCTGCTGCAATTACCAGTTCTTCATCAAGAGGCTTGATCGTGTGGATATTAATTACTTTTGCACTGATTCCGTCCTTTTCAAGCATATCTGCTGCTGCAAGGCTTTCTGCCACGCAAAGTCCGGTTGCAATAATGGTTACGTCTTTACCTTCTCTTAATACAACACCTTTGCCAAGTTCAAACTTATAATCCGATCTGTCATTGATGACTGGAGTCGCAAGTCTTCCGAATCTTAAGTATACTGGTCCCTGATGTTCAATAGCTGCTTTCACTGCTGCTCTTGCCTCCACATCGTCGGAAGGATTGATTACTACCATTCCAGGAATGGTTCTCATCAGTGCAATATCTTCATTACACTGGTGGGTTGCTCCATCTTCGCCGACTGATATTCCGGCATGGGTTGCTCCGATCTTTACATTTAACTTCGGATATCCTACAGAGTTACGAACCTGCTCAAAGGCACGTCCTGCCGCAAACATGGCGAAAGAGCTGACAAATGGAATCTTGCCCGTTGCTGCAAGTCCTGCTGCGACACCTACCATATTACATTCTGCAATACCGCAGTCGATATGTCTTTCAGGATATGCTTTCTTAAAGATTCCGGTCTTTGTAGCTGCAGCAAGGTCAGCGTCAAGAACGACTAAATTATCATATATTGCACCCATCTCTACAAGTGCGTTTCCGTAACTTTCTCTGGTTGCAATCTTCTTTACTTCTGACATAATGCTTCACCTGCCTTCTCTAATTCTGCCATTGCGGTTTCATATTCTTCATCATTCGGAGCTTTTCCATGCCATCCGGCATTATTCTCCATGAAGGATACACCCTTGCCTTTTACACTCTTAAAGATAATAGCAGTTGGCATACCTTTTGTTGCCTTTGCTTCTTCAAATGCTGCTCTGATGGCATCAAAATCATGTGCGTCCACGTTTTCAATCACATGGAAATTAAATGCTTTGAATTTATCGCCGATTGGGTACGGAGAGCATACATCTTCAATCTTTCCATCAATCTGGAGTCCGTTGTTATCTACCATAACAACCAGATTGTCTAACTTTCTGTGTCCTGCAAACATTGAGGCTTCCCATACCTGACCTTCCTGAATCTCACCATCTCCAAGCAGGGTATATACTCTGTAGCTGTCACCGCTTAATTTTGCAGAAAGTGCCATGCCGGCTGCTGCAGAAATTCCCTGTCCGAGAGAACCTGATGACATGTCCACACCCGGAATATGTTTCATATCAGGGTGACCCTGCAGATAAGATCCGAGATGACGAAGTGTTTTTAAATCTTCTACCGGGAAATATCCTCTCTGGGCCAGTGCGGAATACAGACCAGGTGCGGTATGTCCCTTTGATAAAACAAATCTGTCACGGTCTTCTTTCTTCGGGTTTTTCGGGTCAATGTTCATCTCTTCAAAATAGAGGTATGTAAATATATCTGCTGCGGAAAGCGAACCACCCGGATGTCCTGCCTTCGCACTATGAACAGCCGTTACGATGCCTTTTCTGACTTCATTGGCTGTTTTCTGAAGTTCTAAATTATTCATGATATGCTGATTCCTTCCTGATTTTACTGAAAACTATGGCTTATTCGCCAAATACTGCCTTGTAATCCTTCTGGAATTTCTCAATTCCCTGGTCAGTAAGCGGATGCTTTGTCATCTGCTCAATTACCTTGTATGGTACAGTTGCAATATCAGCACCTGCTAATGCACAGTCTGTAACATGAATTGGATTTCTGATGGATGCTGCAATGATCTGTGTATCAAGACCTGCTACTTCAAAAATCTCTGCAATCTGTCTGATTAAATCGATACCCGGCTGTGAAATGTCATCCAGTCTGCCTAAGAATGGTGATACATAAGTTGCGCCGGCTCTTGCTGCCAGAAGTGCCTGATTTGCTGAAAATACAAGTGTTACGTTTGTCTTGATGCCTTCTGAATTCAGAACCTTTACTGCTTTCAGTCCTTCTACAGTCATAGGAATCTTTACTACCATGTTCGGATGAATCTTTGCAATCTCTCTGCCTTCTGCGATCATTCCCTCCGCATCAACAGTTGTTGCCTTTACTTCCCCGCTGATTGGGCCATCTACGATAGATGCAATTTCTGCAATAACTTCATTGAAGTTTCTTCCTTCCTTTGCAATCAGGGATGGATTTGTAGTAACGCCACAAATAACTCCCATATCATTTGCCTTCTTAATATCCTCTACGTTTGCTGTGTCTACAAAAAATCTCATTTTCTTAAATTCCTCCTATTTCTTACTCTTATTTTAACAAGTTCGTCTTGCGACCAATCCAGTTAAATACATTATAGCACTTTTTCTTCAAATTGTCTATTTATATATTTAATTTGTATAGTTTTTTCACAATTTTTACATGTTTTTTATGAATGTTTTCATAAGAATCCAGAAAACAAAGCAAAAAAATTCCCGAAACGTTGTGATTTCTCATTTGTTCCGGGAATTCCTGAGAGTGCTTTCTTATTTCATGCACTCTTGTTTTGTGCTATTGTGATTGAACCGGTAAATCCTAGTTCTGACCATAGTAAGCATTTGCACCATGCTTTCTATAATAATGCTTGTCCTGTAATTCCTGTGGAGCAGGCTGGATTCTCGGATTGATTGTCTCAGCTCTGTAAGCCATCTTTGCAACTTCTTCCAGAACTACTGCATTGTGAACTGCTTCGTGAGCATCTTTGCCCCATGCAAAAGGACCATGGTTCTTGCAGAGTACTGCCGGAACAGCCATAGGATCTTTACCCATTCTGTTGAATTCGTTTACGATTAAATGTCCTGTGTTTTCTTCGTAAGCGCCTTCGATTTCTTCCTTTGTAAGACATCTTACACAAGGAATTTCACCATACATATAATCTGCGTGAGTTGTGCCGTAGCAAGGAATGCTTCTTCCTGCCTGAGCCCAGCTTGTCGCATAAGAGGAATGTGTATGAACCACACCACCTACGGATGGAAATGCTTTATAGATCTCAAGATGGGTAGGAGTATCTGAAGATGGTTTGTATCTTCCTTCTACTCTGTTGCCATTTAAGTCCATAACAACCATATCATCCGGTGTTAATTTGTCATAATCCACACCTGAAGGTTTGATAACAAAAAGACCTGATTCTCTGTCGATTCCGCTGACATTTCCCCATGTAAAGGTAACAAGACCATATTTTGGAAGGTCCATGTTAGCTTCATATACGGCTTTCTTTAATTCTTCTAACATTTTAAATATCCTTTCATTCATAAAATGCCAGGGGCAAAAGGTCTAAGCCCACATGAGCCTGCTCATAGCGGGTAAAAGACCTTAGGACCCGTCCATTCATTTTACTTATAGTATACTGAGTTTAATTTTAATTCTTTCTTGAAATCTCTGATATTTGTGTTTTCATCGATAACGATGCTTTCGATTCCCATGTAATCAGCCCATGCAACCATCTGATCTACCGTCAGGTCATATGTGAATGCTGTATGATGAGCACCGCCTGCAAGGATCCATGCTTCTGCACCAACTTCAAGGTTTGGCTGTGGTGTCCAGAATGCTGTACCAACCGGTAACTTAGGCATCGGCTTCTCTGTCTTCTTGCAGTCTACTGCATTGATGATGAGTCTGAATCTGTTTCCGAGATCTACTAATGATGTTGCAATAGCAGGACCTGTCTTTGATGTGAATACAAGACGTGCAGGATCTTCTCTGTTACCCATGGAAAGTGGGCAAACTCTGATAGCTACATCGCCGTCAGCACAGCTTGGGCAGACCTCTAACATATGAGCCTGAAGAATACCTTCTTTGCCTGGAACAAGATTGTATGTATAGTCTTCCATTAATGAAGTTCCCTTTGCATCCTTCTTGTTTGCTGTCATTAACTTCATTAAACGAACCATAGCTGCAACTTTCCAGTCACCTTCTGCACCGAAGCCGTATCCTTTTTCCATTAATCTCTGGATAGCAAGACCTGGGAGCTGCTTTAATCCGCCTAACATACCGAAGTGTGTTACAACTGCCTGATAGTTATTGTCTACGAGGAATTTCTCAATACCGATTTCCTGCTGAGCCTGAACTGCAACATGTCTTCTGAATTCTGCAGCATCTCTTCCGTCATCAATGATCTTATATTTGCTGTAGTATTCTTCTACTAATGCATCTACATCGCCCTGAGCTACTGCATCTACATATTCTACTACATCATTTACACAGTAATGATCGATTTCCCAGCCAAATTTGATCTGAGCTTCTACCTTATCACCTTCTGTAACGGCAACGTTGTTCATGTTGTCACCAAAACGGCAGACTCTGATGTGGCTTGATTCGATAACACCGATAGCTGTTGTCATCCATGAACCGATTCTTTCCTGTACTTTTTCATTTGCCCAGTGTCCAACGATGATTTCTCTCTCGATGCCCATACGGCTTACAATGTGACCATATTCTCTGTCACCGTGAGCTGACTGGTTTTCGTTCATGAAATCCATATCGATGGTATCGTAAGGAAGTTCTTCGTTGAACTGTGTATGTAAGTGGCACAGAGGTTTCTTGAATTCCTTTAAACCAAGGATCCACATCTTTGCCGGTGAGAAAGTATGACACCATGTGATAACACCTGCACACTCTGGATCATTGTTTGCATCATTTAATGTCTGTCTGATGGATGCCTGGCTGATTAATGTCGGCTTTAACACGATCTCGTACTCAATCTTGTCAGAAGCGTTTAATGCTTCTACCATCTTTGCAGAGTGTTCAGCAACCTTTCTTAAACATTCATCACCATAAAGATCCTGTGAACCTGTACAGAACCAGAACTTATAAGTCTTATTTGATAACATTTTATTAAAATCCTCCTTAATGTATTATGTGATTACATTATACTACTTATCCTGTATTTCAGACAAGTCTTTTTTTATTTTTTTAACTGTTTTCCGGAAAAATATGCTTCGACTCCCTCTGCTACGGCTTTTGCAACTTTTTCCTGATACTTTTCCTGTTCCAGCAGCTCCGCTTCTTCATAATTTGACAAAAATCCGCACTCAGCTATGACTGCCGGACATTTTACATTGAGCAGAATATAGTAGCTGTCATTGGCTTTGGCTTCCCTTCCGTTCTCCGGATCCAGATTCTGCTTAAAACTTGCCTGTATTGCCTCCGCCAGCTTCTTTCCATCCTCTGAAGCCTTATAATAGAATACCTGTGCCCCCTTGACTCCTTCGGACTGATAGCTGTTCTGGTGGATGCTGACCAGGATATCTGCATTGTTTTCCTCTGCCATGTGGCAGCGTTTCTTCATATCTGCCGTTTTCTTGTTGCTGTCAGAATCTGTATACAATCCGTTATCATCTTCCCTCGTCATCACAACCTGATATCCGCGTTCTTCCAACTCTTTTCTGACTTTCCGGGCAATTTCCAGATTTATTTTCTTCTCATTTGTGCCGGTCACGGATATTTTTCCGGGATCTGTTCCACCATGTGGAAAGAACGGGGACGGACCGGAAAAATACTTATAACTCTTTATAAGCCTGCAAATTTATACACAATCTCCACATGCTTATCCTGATAAACGTATATTTTATCTACCAGTCTGATAACGGTTTCTCTGTCCAGTTCGGTTATTTTCCCATATTTTAACAGATTTTCTACCCACAGGTTTTCTTCTGCTCCATCCGGTTGTTCTGCGGATTTCTGCAAATCCAGGATTTCGTTTTCATACCCGGAGATGCTTTCCTGATATTCTGCCTTTATATCCCTGTACTCCTCATCGGAAAACAGACCGTCCAGATATTTATCCCTTGCCGTCCGCATCCGGTTCTGCAATATCTCGACTGCTTTTTTCCGGTTGGAAATATCTTTCTCCAGAATTACCCGGCTGCTGTCCTCTTTTATCTCTGACCTCTGCTTTGCAATGAGCTGTGTCAGAGTCTTTCCATCCGGAAAGAGCCGGTTGATATCTTCCAGTATCATCTTTTGCAATACTTTATCAGAAATATAATGGCTGGTACATATGGGCAGACGTGCTTTTTCCTCATCCGGCAGCCCTTTTGCTGCTTTTGCAAAGTCCCGGAAAGTACTGCAGTTATAGTACAGATATCTGTGCGTTTCTCCCGTTTTTGTTGTATGCTTATCCCACCGCTTACGCATGGCATGGCTACAGTCACCACATTTCAACAGACCCTTAAATATGGAGATTTCATTGGGTTTTGTCGTATCATGACAAATATTTTTCATCATGGACTGTGCCAGCTCCCAGTCCTCTTTTGAAATAATTGCCTCATGGGTATTTTCCACCCTTACCCAGTCTTTTCTATCCACCGCCGTCGGTTTTTCATCTATTAACCGTTCTTTTCTTGTTTTCCCCTGTACCAGAGTTCCTGTATATACTTCATTCATTAATATCTGTTTGACCGCGTCCACGGTCCAGTGCATTTCTTTTTCTGAAATCTTACGGGAACAGATATAGTTTGACTGCTGCAATTTTTTATATGCCGCCCGGTTTACTACTCCTTCTCTGGTGAGGATAAGTGCTATTTCTTTCATGGAAATTCCACTGAGATACAGCCTGAAAATTCTCCTTACAATCCCTGCGGAATACAAATCCGGAACAAGATGATGCTTATTTTCCGGGTCTTTCTGATACCCGTACGGTGCAAATGCACCCACATATTTTCCGGCTTTCTGCATGGAATGCATGGCAATGCTGACGTTTTTATGCTGAATCTCAGAGTATTCCCTGTTTATCATCAGCAGCATTTTGATGTCCAGGCCAATCTCACGGTAAAGGCTGTCGTAATTATCACCGATTGCAATCAGCCGGACCTGCCTGCCAGACTGTTCAAATTCTTTTTCCAGATACTGTTGCATTTCTGTGTCGTATCTGCCAAACCTTGACAGATTTTTCACCATAATACAGTCTATCACATTGTTCTTTACATCACGCATCATTTCCTGAAATGCTTTTCGTTTAAAGTCCATTCCGGTAAAATCATCATCTGTGTAAACTTTATAAATCTGAATCGGATACCGGGACTCTCCCGCCCGGTTGGCATACGCAGCACTGTCCCGGATAAAACAAATCTGGTTTTCCAGGCTCTTGCTCAAATCCTCCCTGCTCAGTTTGTCCCTGTCCTCATCGGAAAGCCTGGCATATGCCGCCGTATTCCACACTTTATCATTCATCTTATTGTGGGGAGCAAAACGTTCTGTTCTATCGGTCATTCTGCTTTTCCCCCGCTTCCATATGTACTTTTATGATTTTTTCCACGGCCTCCTCACGGGAAAAAAGTCCAAGATACCGGTGTACCACCGTCCATCCGCTCTGTTTTGTTTCTGGTAACTGTTTTTCTGTTTTCAAAGCATGACACCTGTTTTTTCTTTTTTTTAATTTATTCCCGGATCAGAAGTTTCATTCCTCTAACAGTTCGTCCACCAGTTCTATTGCCTCTTTTATCATATTATCACAGTGAATCTTATTTATTCCGCCTTTCTGTGCATTGGCTCTCAGCAAATCTGCACAATCCGTCATGCCATCATGCTTTGCCGCCATTTCCCGGCGGAACCGCCCTACCATATCCGGAGAGTCAATTCCTTTTGCTCCGAGAATCATCAGACCTGCCGTAATCGCTCCACAGGTGCCGCCGCACTTCATTCCTCTGCCAAAATTACTTCCGATAGCAGCTGCCATATCTTCATCGATTCCCAGTTCATCCGCATATACGCGCATAATCGCCTGTGTGCAGTTATTTACCATCGGTGTTTCACTTCTTAATTCCATTGCTTTTTCAATATGTGTATTCATAATTATCCATCCTGCTTTCTTAATTCAAATCCATGTAAAAATTGTTCTCAGTTTATTTTTTCATAAATTACCCCAAAAATACCTTTTATCTGTCCGTCCCCGGCAACCCTGTGTATCACACCATATTGCTCCTTCGAAAGCCATCTTCCCTGCTGAAATTCTTTCATCATCTAATCTCCTATTACCTAAAAATTCTCTGTGCAAAATTATACAATGCATTCTGCCATACCGTATTCTGATGTCCGCCATCCACGTCATAGAAAATATGTCCCACGCCATTCTGATTAAAATAATCATGAAGTTCATAGGTGACATCTCCGCAGACGTTATCAGAACGTCCAACACATAGCATGAGCAGTTTAAACTGTCCGGTACTTTCATCTATCGTAAGACTGTCTGTAAGCGCCGGTATGCTGTTCTGGTATTTTTCTGTATACAATGGCGAAACTGACGAAAATCCGCCCACATATCCAAACATATCCTGATGTTTAAAGCCGATGGCAAGTGCATTTCTTCCACCCATGGAGTTTCCTGCAATGGCGGTATTATCCCTGCCTGTTTTTACAGAAAAATGTTCCTCTATATATGGCATCAGACTGCCAATCAGTTCTTCTTCTGTCTTATCGAAGTAAGGAATTACATCCCAGAAACTGATATCATCATCGACATTTTCTCCAACCACGCAGTCTGGGCATACCACTATCATTTCTGCCGCATCCTTAAAATAATGTACATTCTGGACAATAATATCAGCCTTTTTATTTCTCCATGTTTTCTGGCTTCCGCCGTATCCATGCAGAAGATATAACACCGGATATTCTTTTTCTTCATCATAATCAGCCGGAAGAAATACCATAGCTTTCCGCTTTGTTCCGGTCACTTTGGACTCATAGGTAATCGTCTTTGGACTCCTGTAATCATACCCCGGCTGTTGCTCCATAAAATATGGATTATTTTCGGTATCAATGGCAATCCCATCCTCATTTAATCTATCCTGATAGGCCTCGACCTTTTTCTCCGAATGTTTCTTTATCAATGGCCGGCTGATAATCAGGCCGGCTGCCACACACAGAATGCACAATAAAACTGTCAAAATAATCTTTTTCTTTGATTTTGCAATTTTTTCTTTAATATTCATTATGTGCTACCACCTCTGCCTTCATTATTTTCTGAGTATAACACATCCGGGAATAAATATGATTTGATAAATAATCCCACCAGAAATAACAGATATCTCTTTAATTTATTCATTCCTTTTTCTCCTCAATGCAAAAATAGTTATAATTCAAACGATTTGAATTATAACTATTTTATAAAATCCTGTCAAGTTTTGCTGATTTTGCATATTAATTCAGGAAATTCTGAATAATTACTTTTTCTGCTTCTTCTTCTGTCAGACCAAGTGTCCGCAGTTTTAAAAGCTGTTCATCATTGATTCTTCCAATGGCTGCCTCGTGAATAATGGCCGCATCCAGGTTTTTTGCCCTGATTTCCGGAATCGAACCTACTTCAGCCTCATCCATAATAATAGAATCACACTGGACATGTGCCTGACATTTATTATTTCCCACTGCCTTTGGATGGAATGTCTGTACAGAATGACCCTTTCCTACCGACCTGGAAACAATCTGTGCGGAGCTGTCCTTTCCGTTCAGCCTGACCTCCATATTAGATTCAGCGTTCTGTTCACCCTCCGTCATAAGGCGTTCCGTAACGTATAATTTTGCATTTTCTTCCAGTTCTACAGTTGTTTCACGAACCGTAGAATCAACACCTTTTATCTGTGCTGTATCCAGTGTAAATACAGAATTCTCACCTACAAAGATATTGGTGACAGGATTCAGGACTCTTGCCCCGCTTCCGCTTCCTTCGCCATAATGCTTTTCTTCATAGCGTACATTTGCATTTTTCCCTACATGAAAAGTATGTACACCATCATGACGACTTTCATTACATCCACTGTTATGGATTCCACATCCTGCAATAATGCATACATCCGCACCATCTTCAATATAAAAATCATTGTATACAAGATCCGTCATACCGGATACACTGACTACTACCGGAATATACACGGCTTCACCTTTTGTCTTCCCATCGATATAAATATCAATTCCCGGTTTGTCTGCTTTTTTCTTTATCTTAATATGCTCACTGTCACCATGGCAGATGGATGTACCATTCTGTCTCAGATTAAAAGCTCCGCTCTGACTGAATTTATTATCATTGATTACACTTAATACTTCTTCCGTAACATTATCCAGTTTTACCATCTGTTATCTCCTTTCCACACATTTGTGACATTTCTGTATGCCGCCAAGACATGGCAATATTTCATCTTTGTCACCTGTTTTACTGATTTTTCCATTATCAATAATCATGATTTTATCTGCCATATTGATAATCTTTTCCTGGTGGGAAATAACAATCAGACTCTGCTTTTTCTGTTTGTGAATTTCTTCAAATTTCTGTATCAGCATGGAAAAACTCCAAAGGTCAATTCCTGCCTCTGGTTCGTCAAAAATGCATAAGGAGTGTTCCTTTGCCAGAACTGAGGCGATCTCTATTCGCTTCATTTCTCCGCCGGAAAGTGTTCCGTCTATCTGACGGTTAATGTAATCCCTCGCACATAATCCGACATCTGTGAGCAATCGACAGACCTCTTTCTCCGGCAGCTTTTTCCCAGCTGCAAGTGTGAGCAGTCTGGAAACCGTCATTCCTTTAAATCTCGGTGGCTGCTGGAATGCATATCCGATTCCCGCATTGGCACGATGATTGATATCATATCCTGTAATATCCTCACCATTTAAAATAATTTTTCCGCTTTCCGGTGTTTCAATTCCCATTAAAGTCTTTGCGAGTGTAGATTTTCCACCTCCGTTTGGTCCTGTTATGACTAACATTTCTCCATCATCCACCTGGAATGAGATATGATCCAGCAGACATTTTCTGCTGCCATTCTCATCCACATAGAGTACTAAGTTTTCTGCTTTTAACATTTCTTTACCTCATGTTTCATTTTTTTGCTTATAGTTTCCGCCCGCCTGTATTTCTTTCCGGAACACTGTGGTGCTGTTCTATCACACAGCTGGTAATAACTATTATATCCCATTTTTCCAGGAAAATCAACTTACTATAAATTTTATAACTGCGAAAATACTGCTACCGTATGGATTAAATGTTATTAAATATCCACTAAAGTTTACCGCAAAAAAGGAATTTGTGTTATTTTATTTCTGTCAGATTCTGAAATGCCTTCAGCTCCTCAAAACATTTAATTTTTTCCGTTTTTCCAGAAATCCTGCCAAACCCATAAGAGGCATGAACAAATGCACTTCCCGCACTCCTGGCTGCTTCATAATCTCCCTGTGTATCTCCCACATAAACAGCCTCTTCCAGATGGTTTCTCTGTATGACTTTTTTAATATTTTCCGCTTTATTTAATCCGGTATTACCAAAACATTCGAAATCATCAAAATAAGACGCAAAACCATAATGTTCCAGAAATGCCTCAATATATCCAGACTGGCAGTTACTTACAATATACAGGTGATACCCACCCTCTTTTAATGCTCCCCATGTCTCTTCGAGCTTTGGATATAATATTCCTCCCTGCTTCAGGATATACTCATTTTCCAGATGGCAGCAAATATCCAGAAGTTTTTTCTGTTCCCCTGTTTCATATTCACTGAACAAAACTGCCGCAAGCTTATCCATCGGCAATCCCATCACCCGTTTCATATCTTCCGGTGTTATTACTTTACCTGTATTGTCATAGGACTTTATCGCATCCGTCCATGATTTTGCCACAATTTCAGAAGAATCCCAGAGAGTGCCGTCCATATCAAAAATAATTCCTTTCTTCAAAACCAGGCATTTTCTCATCCGCATAAGAGTAAGGCGGTTTCTTACCAGATAGGAATATGCAAGCAGCAAATCTTTTTTTCCTTCATCAATACCAATATCAGAAAGCGAACTTTTAATCCCTGCTTTTTCATATAATTTCTTTAATTCATCCGCATCTTTTATCTCTTTTAGCACATCACATATTTCGGACCAGTGTTCCTGCAATGCCTGCCCTGTGATAGAAACTGCAGTATCTTTTTCATTTTCTTTTATCATTTCTTCTGCTATGACATTCCCAAAAAGTTCTTTTATTTTCTGCTGTTTTTCCGGTATATAATCCCTGAACGCTATATTCTTTGCACACAAAATACTCTGGTATTCCTGTGCAGCCAATAATGTACCAACACCGACTTTTTCTCCATGCAGGGCTTCCGAAGATATACCAGGTCCCTCTGGTGCCATTTCTATCATATGTGAAATGTGATGTTCAGCTCCCGAAGCCGGTCTGGAAGTTCCTGTCATCTGCATGGCAAGCCCGGATAAAATCAGTCCATAAGTCAGTCTGATAAATGCCTCCTCATCACGGTTTAATATCTTTGTAACAGAACACACCACTTCCTCTACTGCCTGTCTGGTCATCTGTACAATTCTGGAACAATAGTATTCGCCGGTAAGAATATTCGCTATTTTCCAGTCAGCCAGTGCAATATATTTTCCAACCATGTCACCAAATCCGGACTTTGCCAGATAGAGCGGTGCTTCTTTGATAATATCAATATCTGCTACAACTAATTTCGGTGCAATGGCAGGCACTGTCTTTTTACAGCCGTGCAAAGTAAGGGCTGCAACAGACGAACAAAATCCATCCACACTGGCGGCAGTAGGGCAGGAAATAAACTCTGCATTTTTTACCGAAGCACAATATCTCGTCAAATCGTGAACCGTACCGGATCCAATGGCAATCAGAATATCTGTATTTTCCGGAAGTTTTTCCATCAGCAGTTCTATTCCATGTTCATTTGCATGCAGATTTTCCGGGTTTAATACAATTTCGCAATCCACATCCGGATGCCTGTCCATGGTCGCCTGATAGGTATTCTCATCATAAACCGCTGCCGAAAAACCTGAAATACCAATTTCTTCCATATATTTTTTTATATTTCTCAAACAACCGCTTTCTATCACAGAAAGCTCCGTTGTCATTATATGTGTATGTCCACAGGCACACACGCCATTATAATCTGTACCATGAATAATCATAAATAATCCTCCTGATAAATTGACCTTATGGGGATATTATAGTAAAATGATTTCATCTATGCAACAGGCGGTGTTCCTTGTCTGGCACGTTCTGCGCCTGACGATATTATAATATGCCATAACACAAAAATCAAATTTTCTTTCTTAATAATTCTCCTCATGTACTTCAAAGTAACTCTGCGGATGATTGCATACCGGACATACTTCCGGAGCTTTTGTTCCCACTACAATATGTCCGCAGTTTCTGCATTCCCATACTTTTACTTCTGATTTTTCAAATACCTGTGCAGTTTCGATATTTTTAAGCAGCTTACGGTATCTTTCCTCATGCTGTTTCTCTATCTCACCTACTGCACGAAACTTTGCGGCAAGCTCTGGAAATCCTTCTTCTTCTGCAGTCTTTGCAAAATCTTCGTACATATCTGTCCACTCATAGTTCTCGCCATTTGCTGCCGCATCCAGATTTTCTTTTGTATTTCCGATTCCTGCCAGTTCCTTAAACCACATTTTTGCATGTTCTTTTTCATTGTCCGCTGTTTTCAGAAAGATTGCTGCCATCTGCTCATAGCCTTCCTTCTTTGCCACCGATGCAAAATAAGTATATTTATTTCTTGCCTGTGATTCCCCGGCAAATGCCTCCTGCAAATTCTTCTCTGTCTGTGTTCCTGCATATTTATTCTGTGCCATAACTTTTCTCTCCTTTTCAAACACATCTGATTAGTTAATTGCGAAACTCATAACTTATCTCTATTGTATATGCAAATTGAACAATTACTAAGAAGGTACTATGAGGCAGTCGGTACTTGGATGCTGTATTTTAGCATCTTAGTACCGCTACCCACGCACTAGGGAGGGACCCGGTAAACCGGGAAGATTCCCTAGTGCCATAGCCGAATGTAGCGGGAGCGTGCCTTCGTGTAATGTTTCATTTGCATATGCATTTGTAAAAATTTAAGTGTTTCGCAATTACCTACACATCTGATGTATATATTATACACTATTTCCGTGATTTTTAAAATAATATTAGAAAATATTCCGATTGACATATCAAATAATTATCTCTATCATATCACTGATATACTTTATTAAAAAATACAAAAGGGAAGGAGCATATATCATGAATAACCAGCCAACGATTCAAAAGAATCATATGGATATTCTGTGGCATGAATTTGCCGACAAATCAGACACAACACCGATTACCGGAACAAGTCTGCCTGCCAAAGCATCCGTCATTGGACGAGTTGGATTTATGATGCTTGCCTGCGGCACAGGTGCATGGCGTGTGCGCAGTTCCATGAATACACTTTCTGAACTCATGGGAATTACCTGCACGGTTGATATTGGTCTTATGTCCATTAACTATACCTGTTTTGATGGAACAGACAGTTTCAGCAGGTCTTTATGTCTTACAAATACGGGGGTAAATACTTCCCAGCTTACAAGGCTGGAAAAATTTGTATCCGCATTTTCCAAAAACGAACTTACGAAAAACTGTGAACAGATTCATTCCGATCTGGATGAAATCGAAAAAATACGGGGATTATATTCCCCTGTCATATTAGGACTCGCCTCCGCACTGGCATGCTGCGGATTTACTTTTCTGCTCGGCGGAGGTCTCATCGAAATGCTGTGTGCCTTTGTTGGTGCCGGAATCGGAAATTACACAAGATGCAAACTTGGTAAAAAACATTTTACTTTGTTTTTATGTATCATTTCCGCTGTATCTGCAGCCTGCCTGAGCTACACAGCATTATTAAAAATATTAGACCTGGTATTCTCAATAAATTCCGCACATGAAGCAGGATATATCTGCTCCATGCTGTTTATCATTCCGGGATTCCCTTTTATCACAAGTGGAATCGACTTTGCAAAACTGGATATGCGTTCCGGTATGGAGCGACTGATGTATTCACTGCTCATTATCACGGTTGCAACAATGACCGCATGGCTGCTTGCCATATCCATCGACCTGCATCCGGTTCCATTTCTTCCTATGGATTTTGCAGTCTGGCAGTGGATTTTATTCCGTCTGATTGCCAGCTTCTGTGGGGTATTCGGATTCTCGATTATGTTCAACAGTCCGGTTCAGCTTGCAGCACTGGCAGGACTTATCGGTGCCGTGGCAAATACACTGCGTCTGGAACTGATTGACCTGGTTTCCATGCCTCCGGCTGCTGCAGCCTTCTGTGGTGCGTTTCTTGCCGGAATACTTGCCTGCACATTAAAAGATATCACAGACTATCCGAGAATCTCGATTACCGTTCCATCCATTGTAATCATGGTTCCTGGACTATATTTATACAAGGGATTCTATAATCTCGGAATTATGGAACTGTCCTCTGCGGCCTCCTGGCTGACCTCCGCAATGCTGATTACACTGGCATTGCCACTTGGTCTGATACTGGCACGAATCATAACCGATAAAACATTCCGATATTGTACATAAAAAACCAAAAAATCAGATTGTATATTATATTCAAAATATACAATCTGATTTTTTTAAATTAATTCTGATAATGTTTCAAATACACGTTCTGCATACATCTGCTTGATTTCGTGCCGTGTCATTTTTGCAACATTTTTTTCTAATTTATAATCATAAATTTTATCATCTATCAGTATACAGAAATATACCTCTCCCTGCACACTGTCCGCATTATTCGGGTCAATATTTCCTGTTGTTCCTGTAATTCCTATTGCAATATCCGTCCGCAGTTTTTCTTTTACCGTCTGTGCCATTGCTCTTGCACACTCTTTCGAATAAACACCATACTGCCGGATAACAGCTTCCTCTACTCCGATAAAAATCTTAGTTTCATTCAGATAAGTGACATATCCTCCCGGAAAGATGGCGGACGCACCTTCCGTATCGGTAATCATGGAAGCTATAAGTCCGGAAGTACAGCTTTCCATCGTGGATATTGTCTTACGACCTGCTATTAATTTTTTTATAACTGCATCCCTGTTCATCTGCATTTCCTCATTTCTTCCAGTCGTAGAATATCATCCTTTGTCAGTTTTACATCCAAAGGACTGTACACTTCCCCTGTACTATACCACACCCCGGAAATCTCTGCAAGTTTTATCAGTTTACCTTTAATCCCCCATATCTGCTTCTTCATCTCTTGCCAGTTCCCTTGCCACCATCACAGCCATTGCTGTAAGTAATGGCACATATTTTTCATCATAAACAATGAGAACCGAATTATCAAATGTTACATTTTGCATATTCAATTCCAGGTCATCCATAATCGCTCCAAGGGTGCGCCCATTTAATGTCACAAGGAAATTACGACCTGGCGAACCCGCATGTTCCACAAGTTTTAATGTACCCTCGGTCAGTTCCATCTGAAAAGTATTCCGTACAAATGTAAATTTCTTTTCCAGCACACCATATTTTTCGCCATAATAATAAAATTGATATGTTGGCAGGGCATGCATCAGCTTCTTCGTAAGCCGGAACACTTCCTGATGATTGGTGTCATATATACAGAGTGTTTTCAGCGGCATTGTTCCTTCCACCTCGTAAACGACATCTCCGTTGGGATTACACAGTTCAAAATGCTGTCCGGTTAATTTAAAATCTTCCGTGAATGTATAAACCTGCGATGGCTGCGACTTCTGAACCGGCAAAGCTTCTCCCGTTTTTGCATAATGCATCAGACTGTCTTTCAACTGTGACTGCAACAACATAAAATCCGAATGATAACAGATATTTTCTGTTACATTGTTTCCAAATTCTTCCTGTACCGGATTATCCGGCTCATTTATCCGCTCCGTAATCAGATTATCCAAATCTGAGTATCCCAGATATCCTATAATTCCACTGTCATTTAACCAGAAATACAGATATTCTCCTGTACTGCCAGGTCCCCAGACCAATGCCAGCTGCTTCATCGTCGCAATCTTTGCCAGATAACATGAGCCAAGCGGTGTTGCAATCTTGCGGTATGCCTCATAAATTTCTTCAATCTTCTTCGGCACTTCCATGGTAATCATATTAACTACATCCGCCCCTGCATTGTAATCCCCCGGCGAACCCAGCATCCAGATGGCAATTCCAATGATTAATACTACCGTAGCAATCGAAACAGGAATCTCCTCCCAGTTACCGGCAATACATATCCGCACAGCCAGCAATATTAACAATGTTGCCACAAAACGGTAACTCCACTTGCGCCGTCTCAGTACTTTCTTTACCTGTTGTCTTTTTAACTCTTCATTTTCTGCCATACGCTCTTCCTCCTGATATGATATCATTTTTTATTATATCGTCTTTCTTCTGCCCTGCATTTACAAGAAAAACTATTTATGAATTTTACTGCAATTACCTAATTATATTTCTTCCAAATGGACATTATTAATAAAACCTTTTCATCTCCCAAAATCCACTCTTGACATACATTTTACTCTATGCTGCTATTACTATGTTAGTCGTAGTATTTATATACTGATATTTTTCAAGGAAGTTATACTGTGAAAGAAAGTAGAGACCAACCAACAAATAGCGTACTTTAATAAGCTGTCTTACGGTAGCCTTTGAAAAATTATTGTTTTAAAAAGCTAAGAGACTAATTGCGATTCCGAAAGGCAGGTTTGAGTTAAACACCGGCATGTGTTATTCTGATAGATTTCTTCTTACCAGCAGATTCATTGTTGCCGGGAGTAAGTCCTGCCCAACAATATAAACGTTTGGAGTTTGAAAATGGAGTCATATCGGTACCAATTTCAAAGATAACAGTAATTGCACTGTTACGATCAACACCTGGAATTGGTACACAGTAACTGGACAACATTTTCGTATGGAGAACTCAGGGAATCAATAACAGCTGTAGCTGATTTTCCAAAGATATCGGAATCTATGGAATCTAATCTTACTGTACGGTCTAAAAGAGCCACTTATTTGTGCGTGAAAGATGGAACTTACACTGATTGCTATGCTAAATATCAGCAGTATTGTCATCCGCGGATATAATGACACTATGATTTTGTATCTGCTTTGGGAGAAACCTTCCTATGGCTGTCAACTACCCACCGCCTAAAGGTAGTGGGCTTGTAACTGCCCAGTCGTAGTAACGGCGTAAGCCTCCGACTTTTCACACCAATAAGTATTACTACCTAAAGTGGCATTACATCACAGGGTGGTTGACAACACCCTGTGCAGCAGAGTTTACTCGGCTGCAACTGTGCCAGGTACTTGACTATCTTCAAGATAGTTTATTCCCATACGGTACAGATTCATAGCTCCAATGCGGTCATCATTAGACTTATAACCACAGTTTTTACAGCTAAACAGATGTATCTTCTTATTGCGGTTAGCCTTTTCAATATGTCCACAAACAGGGCAGCACTGGCTTGTATAAGCAGGATTCACCTTAATTACCGTGGACTGATTCTGTTTTGCTTTGTACATAAGTTTCTGTTCGAGGTCATAAAATGACCATGATACAGATACGTAACGGTCTTTCGTTTTGACACGTTCCGTAGCATTTCTGACGCCTGACAAATCTTCAAGCACGAACAATGTATGCTTTGGATTATTCTTCACGAGTGCCTTTGATACCTGGTGGTTTACATCCTGCATCCAACGGTTTTCTCGTGAACCAATCGCTTTCATTCTTCGTCTTGCAGATGGAGTATGTCGTATTTGGAGTTCTTTGCGGAGTTTTGAGTAGCGGGCACGTTTCTGCTTGATAACTTTTCCACTGACAAAATCAGACTTATGCCTGCTATCGTAGGTAGCAACAACAAAGTTGATACCTCTGTCGATACCTACCACATTACAGATATCAGAGATATTGCTTTCTTCGATATTATAAGTCACAGGGATATGCAAAAAATACTTTCCATGTTTATTCACAAGCTTTGCAGTACCAAACTTATAGATTGTATGGTCAAAATATTTCGACATACCTTTAGCAAAATATGCGAGCTTAATACGACCGCCTAAAGTGTTTACTGAAAAACAGTTCTGTGTAAGAGAATAATCCCTATTCCAAACAAGGTCATACTGAGGCTTCTTAAAAGATGGCTTAATCCACCTGGATTCATTCTCAAGAATAGTCTTATATCTGGCTATAACCGTCTTAATTACAGACTGCGCCATCTGCGATTTAAGTCCAAATCTTTCACGAAGCACAGAATACAAAACCTTGTTCAGAGAAAACTGTTTTAAATCATGTGTACGGAATACGTAATCTGAAACATAATTACAGGCATTGCTATAAACAGACAGGGTTTCATTTAGCAAAACCTTGTCATCCGTTGCAGCAGATAGTTGTATTTTAGCTGTAATGGTCATCTGTTCCATAAATGTACTCCTTTCATTGATATTTCACTAAATATAGCATACAATATCAATCAGTGAAAGTCAATGGACAGAGGTAATAATATATGGATGATAAATATAATCGTCACAACAGGCGAAAATACAGTCTTAAGGTACATATAGTATTGGTTACAAAATATCGAAAAAGTTACTTAAAGGAACTATCGCTGATGATGTAAAACAAAAGATTTTCGATATCTGCAATTCTAATAATTGGAAAATTCCTGCAATAGAAACTGACAAAGACCACATACATTTCTTAATAAGCTGTAATGCAACAGACAGAGTATGCGATATTGTAAAAACTGTAAAGCAACAGACTACATATTATCTATGGCAAAAGCATTCAACATTTCTGTCTAAACAATATTGGAAGAAGAAAATTTTTTGGTCTGATGGATATTTTGCTTGTAGTATAGGGGAAGTGTCTTCAGCCACTATACAAAAGTAATTTCACTCTCGCCCGCATCTGTATCAAAAACCAAAATTACAGTAGTATTTTTCTTTAAAGTACGAAGCCGAAGTGGTGTTATTTTTTCAAGCACCGGATTTAAAACCTGTACCTTACCGGCTTCAATGCATTGCATATCTGACTTTAAAACATTGACAAGCTTTTCTTCATCTTCTCCCTCTACATAATACTGAAAATATTCCATAAGCACCTCCTACAGTTCTGCCAGAGAATAAACTGTATCAACACTTGGCAGTGCCGCAAAGAGGTCATTTTCCACTGCGTTACGGAGAGATTCTGTGTTTTTTTTCAAATATTCCGATGCATATACACAATTAATCATGGTATCTTCATCCGTACCTCTTCTTAAAAATGCAAAAGTATGTTTGGGAAGATTCATATCTAAAATATCAGTATTATGAGTTGTAAAAAACATCTGACTATCATCTTTCATACACTCAATCAGTACCGACAAAAATGCTTTTTCTGTTTCTGAATGAATATGTGAAAATTTTTCATCACAATATACAAAACTAAAGTTTCCGCTTTTCATTGATGCTATAATATTAGCAACCCCTATCCCTTCTTTTGTTCCACTGGAAAGAATATTATTTTTATCCACCAGTTCGCCATCATGCAATAATACAGAAAAATTTTCATAATTAATAATATACGAATCATTTGATTCCTGCACTTTAATGACACTTTTAATTCTCGGATCCAGTGCCTTTAATGTACATTCCAGTATCTCCCGGTACTTTTCTGATTGCGATAACTGATATTGTTTTTTTTGTTCTGGTGACAATGTAAACTCAAACATCCAATTATCACTGTCTATTTCTTCCAACTCCCGTATATACTCTGTTTTTGTTTTTAAATTCACTGTCCTGAACCTTGAAGCACAAATTTCATAATTATCTGTATTTCTGATTTTTTCCTTTTGTACACTGACATGTATATTTTCAGTTTTAATATTATCTGCCGCATCAATCAATGCATCTACACGGTATAAATACCCATTGCTTCCTACAAAATCAATACTAAATGATGCCGGCTTTGCAGTATCTGAGATTTTTTCTGTAATACGACCAAACTCTTTTTTTTCTATAAATCTGAAGATATCCATGATTGCCTTTCCAAGTGATGTTTTTCCTGAAGCATTTGCTCCCATAAGCACAATTACTTTCTTATATCTGAAATTGGGATAATCCTTTAAATATTCCTGTGCAATCGTTGAACCGACTATCTTCTTTGGATATGACATATTCATCTCAAACTTTCTGAACGCATATAAATTATCCAGTTTTATGTTCATTAATATCATCTGATGCCTCCCGAATCAATTATTAGTTCCATTTTCAAGAACTAATAACAGTTTAAACTTTGACTTACTAATTGTCAACACTCAATTCAAAAAAACAATTTGTAATATTATACTGTTCAAAAGGAATCAAATCATGTATCAATTTTCACTTTTCATGCCCCACAATATCCTTATATCCCAGAATTACAAATCCCTGACATTCATATCCCTGTGGTACTTCCCATTCTTTCATGATTTTTCTTCCCTCTTCCGAAGAAAAAGTTTCATAACCTCTGGACACAATACATGATGCAATTCCAAGCTCCGTTGCCTGCAAAACCATATTTTCCATTATACAAAATGCATCGGCTGTTCTTTTGACACATAACTTCCTGCAAGACGTGTCCGGTCAAAATGAGCCATATTCATTTTTCCAATATGTGCCGCCAGTTCTTTGTTATGAACCGCAACCATCATGCTTCTCTGTCCACCGCCCGCATTTGGTGCGAAATTACCAGCTTCCAGAATTTTTAATTCCTCCCCTGTTATTTTATTTTTTGTTTTCCAGCACTGAGGGTCTGCACCATAAAAACTGCCGCATGTTCCATCTGCTACCGCCGGACATCCCCTGCACCATGCCTTTAATTCGCATTTTCTGCATTTTGTAAATTTATCGTATTCTCTGTATTTTTCCATCTGACAAACCCACACATCTGCCAGTCTGTCCTCAAATATATTTGCCACTCTGCTATCCATGACTCTCCTGCACGCCATTATATCTCCATTTGAAGCGATGGTAATATGGCAGTTTCCGCAGTTACAGCCACCATAAATCATGCCGTCTTTTGTATTGTCCAGAAGCTTAAACTGCCCCGTTTCATATTCATACAAGATCCATAAGTGGTCTTTTTTATTAAAATAAGTTTCACATCCTGCACACTTCATCATCCAGATGAAACTGCCGGCTTTTCCTCTGGTTTCTCTCCTGCCCCACATGCACTTCCACATGCGGAACCCGCCTGTTTGTCCTCATTCCACTCTGCAATGTTTGATAATGCCATAATTATTACCTCCTAAAAATAAATTAATATAAATGTCAAAAGTAAAAAAGCTGCTTCTGCTTTTAGAAAAAGACTTTCTTTACTTCATGGCTTAATCATAACAGGAGTAGAAAAATGATACAAGTACGCACTTTTTTGTGCTGTAGTTACCTAAAGGTTACTATTTTTAATTCTCGCTAACAGAAAAGCAAACAAGTCACTTTTTTGTAACTTATTGACTTTTTTGTATATTACCGGAATGTCCGGTTGCAACCACTGTTTCCCTGATTGGAAGTAAATGGAAATGATTAATTATCCAAAATCTTCTGGTACACCCGTGGCGTTTTAACGAGTTAAAAAGAGATTTGGGAAAATCTCTCAAACCTATCCTTGATTCTATGGTTGCATGGGGAACTGCCTATAAGGAAAATGCTTCCTGCTAATGATACAGTTCCGGTCTTCTCAAATCCGTATAAGACCGTTTTTTCCGAATAGATATTACATTTTCCGGCTCTATGTCCACATATAATATCTGCTCGGAATCATCGGCTTTTTTTAATACTTCTCCATTGGCATCTACCACAATGGACTCCCCGGAAAACTCCATCTCTCCTTCTGTTATATTTCCCACTCCCCAAATTTTACATTTTCCGCTTTTCCCATATGCTCCCCTATCATTTTTTCCATCCATATCATATCATACCAGCGGTCGAATTTATAACCGGATTTGTGGAATGTTCCCACCAGTTCAAATCCCATTTTTTTATGGAAAAAATAGCTGTCATTGGTCAGATGTTCGTCCTCTTCATCTGTATAGGCTATGCAGGCATTCATATTTAATATTCCCATTGATTTTAATGACTTTTCCAGCTGTTCATATAACATTCTTCCAGTTCCATGTCCTCTGATATCCTGCCGTACATATACGGTAGTTTCTACCGACCAGGCATAAGCTTCCCTCTCCTTAAAGGTATTCGCATACGCATATCCCATGATTTTCCCATCCTCCACCATTTTTATATAAGGATATTTTGCCGATATCTGACGGATTCTCTCCCGAAATTCCTCTACCGCAGGAACTTCATATTCAAATGATATCGCTGTATCTTTTACATATGGTGCATAAATTGCAAGCAGTTCTTCTGCATCTTCGGTTTTAACTTTTTCTATCATTCTGCTTCCTCTATTTTCCAATTAATCCACTACACTAATCTGACACGCCTTCATTGCATTCAAAGCCGTTCTGTGTGACTCCGGTGTCACTCCTGCACAGCATTTTGCATCCACCGAAATCTCAACTTCCGGATTTACAGCTTTGATAGTCATTGCATTACTGATAACGCAGATATCCGTACATACACCTGTCAGTTCAACTTCTGTATAACCCTTTTCCTTAATCCATTCCGCCAGCTCAACAGAACCAAAAGTATTCTTTTCAAACCCTTTCAATGCCGGCATATCTTTCAGTTCAGGAATTAATTCCCATCCTTCTGTATTCTTAATACAGTGCTTAACAGGCAGTTTCTTTCCTTCCTGCGTATCGGCATAGTTATCATAATGCGTATCCTGTGTATATACAATATCCGCATCCGTGTTCCGCACCTTCTCCACTACATTTGGCACAACCGCCCTGCATTCCTCATTTCCCAAAACTCCCGTAATAAAATCATTCTGCATATCAATGATTACCAATAACTTTCTGCTCATAAAAATCCTCCTTGCTGAAACATTATTCCTCAGTTTTATAGTGGTATCCCATTGCCATCTTCCCGCCTCTGGTCATCGACACTATCTTATGGTCAATCGCTTCTACTTTGCTTTCCACACTTGCCTTAATAATGTAATATAAGCAATATCTATTACTCTCATTCTCGGGTCTCTGTCCGGTCTGCTCATCGTATACAGCTGTTCCAGATATGTGCTGCTTTCAATCCCGGTTTCTTCCCGCAGTTCCCGGCAGGCAGACTGGTACGCAGACTCGCCAGTTCATCAACCATCCTATCAAAATCAAAGTTTTCATTTTCCTGCATATCATTATCCTCCTGTTTCTTAAAATTCATTTTTTCGTATCCTTTTTCAGTTGCCCTGACTCTAAGTCATCTTTATGCTTCCGCGTCCATCTCCTCACGAATCACATCTTCTGACTCCGCCATTGCCTGAAGTGTCTTTGACAGAAGCTCGTCAAGTTCCCATCCAAGCTGTTCTGCGCCTCTTGCAATTACTTCTCTGGAACAACCCGCAGCAAATCCATTGCTTTTATATTTCTTCTTCAGGGATTTCAGTTCCATATCCTTTGTGCTTTTTGACGGACGCATTAATGCCGCTGCCCAGATAAGTCCGGTCAGTTCGTCCACCGCGAAAAGAACTTTTTCCATTTCGTGCACCGGTTCGACATCAATGGTCTTTCCACATCCCACAGTAATACCATATCCATGAGAGCATACCGCATGAATCACATCCTCGCCAACTCCGCCTTTACGCAAAAGTTCCGGTGCTTTCAGGCAATGCTCCTCCGGATAAAGTTCAAAATCAATATCATGCAAAAGTCCGGTAATACCCCAATACTCAGCATCCTCTGCATACCCCAGTTCCTTTGCAAACCACTTCATTACCGCCTCAACCGTATAGGCATGCTGAATATGAAATGGGTCCTTATTGTATTTCTTTAATAATTCTACTGCTTCTTCTCTTGCGATTGTGTTCATTTTTTTGCTCCTTTTCTTTTATTTAGACCAGGTAAGTTGCTGATTTTTTCCACTGTAATCAAATCTTCCATCATTTTTTTCTTCCATTGCCTTAATCATATGATAGGTATACTCATTTCAGTATTTCTATCATTTCTGCTTTATCTGTTATCTCTCTGTCTTTTCTTCGCATCTGTCTGTTTGAATTCTCGCTTTCTTCCGCTATCTTATTTGCCGTTGTTCTCGTAATTGCTCCAATCTGCAGCAAATGAAATAATACTTCACTTCTATAAACAGCTGCAATTTCTTTATTTGGAATAGACACTTCACACAGATAAGTACCATCATCCAGCAATTCTTTCTTTCCTGTTTTTAAATATCCTGCTACTAATAACAAACTGTAAATATTTGCCGGGTCTTCTGAAAGAGATTTGTATACAACATTCTGGTCAATTCTTGCAATCACACTCTCTCCCTGCAAAAGTGCATACAACCTTTCAATAATATCGTCATCTGCCACATTTAAAACGCCCTCAAGGATTTCATTTTTCCCTGTATTTACCCAATATGCCTGTGGAACACACCCTTTTGAAACATAATTAATAACTGACCATGGATTATAGATTTCCTTATTCCCAAAACAATATCCATCATACCAGTTTTTAAGTTCTCCATATTTTTCTGAAACGCCATAGTACCCCAGCATTTCCCTTACTTCTGCATCTGTGAATCCAAAATATTTATCATATTCTTCATCCATTACAGTGTTTACACTCAGATTATTTAACCCGCTGAAAATACTTTCCTGTGCAATGCGAAGAATCCCTGTCAGAAATCCGTAAGAAAGATTTTTGTTATCTTTAAATGCCCCGGAAAAGAAGTTTCTCATAAAACCAATAATTTCATCATAAAAATCCTTTGAATAACCCTCCTGAATCGGAGTATCATATTCATCGATAATAATAACCGGAGCCTTGTCATAACGTCTGGCAAGCATTGCGGATAATTTTTCCAGTGCAGAAGTCATATCAACTTCTGTTGCTGTTCCTTCGAGAATTTTTGTAAAATAATCCTTCTCATATTTTGCAATACATTCACTATAAAGAATTTCCTGATGCCTTCCATATTCTTCCTGCAAAAGAGCGCGGATTTTGTCTATTGTTGCACTCCATGTATCAAATTTAACATCTTTAAAGGTAAGAAATATAACCGGATATTGCCCCTGATAAGAGCGGTATTCTTCGCCACACTTCCAAATATCCTTATCAGTGAAAAATTTACTGGTGTCCTCCGCCTTTTTTCAAAAAACACCCTGAGCATATCCATATTTAAGGTTTTTCCAAAACGCCGCGGTCTGGTAAACAGCGATACCAGTGGTTTTTTATCTAAAAATTCCTTAATCAGCATTGTCTTATCAACATAATAATATTCGGACTGTGCACGCACATAATCTGAAATTCCTATTGGAAGTGACTTCAAAGTTCTCATCGGCATTTACCTCCCACCATTAATTTCTTTCCGCCAATTATAACTGATATCCCGGAAAACATCAATTTATTTTCATACGTTTCTCAGGAAGCATTTCCATCAATGTCTGCTTGATTTTTACAATATGTATCGGCTTTGCCAGATGCACACTCATTCCCGCCGCAAGACATTTTCTCGCATCCTCTTCTGCCCAGAAAATATCCAGATCAACACCTGTCATTTTCTGAATCGCCGGCCAGAAAAAATTATCCGTTTTCTTTGTCACATCTCCGGAATAATTTACCCCGAGTCCTGTGATCGTCAGTCCGTTTTCAAAATACAGTTCTTTACTTTTTTCCAGATTGTCCGCTCCTTCAAGCAACTGTTCCTTAATTCCCTGTGTATCATCACCGGAAGATTTGATATTTTCCTTTCTGTCACACGCCGGAAGCAAAAGCATCATGCTCCCTGCAATCAGCAAACTCGAAATATTTTCTGCCTTTTTCCTGCACCGCACCCAGTTTCTCATAGAAGGCCACTGCCGGTTCATTCCAGTCAAGACAGCTCCATTCCATCGCGGAATAACCCTCTTCCCACACAATCCCGGCTATTCTGTCAAAAAAATATTTTCCAATCCCCTGATTGCGGTATTCCTCTTTGATAAACAAATCCTCCAGATGAACCCTGCCTTCTGCCGCAAATGAACCAAATATCGGATAATACAGTGCATATCCGACTGCTTCCCCATCATATTCGGCGATCAAAACTGTAGCAATCTTTCTCTCAAAAATCCAGTATTTCAATTTTTCCTGTGTTCCCGTCATATCCTGCGGTCTTTTTTCATATGCTGCCAGTCCTTTTATCATACATTGTATCAGGGAAATATCTTTCTCATCTGCCCTGCGTATAGTTAATCTCTCCGTATTCATATTTCATTCCTTTCCGTCAGTTTCCCCTCACTGCAATTCGTAAATCCTTACCTGTCATTTTCATCTTCTTTATATTTTATCCTGAAATAATCCAGATAGGCTTTATATTTATCCTGTGCTGTCAGACAGGTATCCCTCAGGTATCCCTCAGATATCTCTTTTCTCTGTACCATTCTTTCAGTCCTCGATAGTAAAACATTTTCAGATTATCCTCGATGATAAATGGTACAATATTATATTTCAGACATTCTTTAAACATAATTAATCTGCCGACACGTCCATTTCCATCCTGAAACGGATGAATCCTTTCAAATGTCACATGAAAATCCAGAATATCATCAAATGTTTTCTCTTTTTTTGCATTGTATTCTGCCAGCAGTTCCTTCATTTTGTCTGCAACATTTTCCGGCATGGCTGTTTCCATGCCGCCAACTTCATTTGGCACTTTTTTATAATCCCCTACTGCAAACCATTCTTTTCTGGAATCGCTGGTTCCATTTTTCAATACCAGATGAAGTTCCTTCATAAACTTTTCCGTCAATGCCGCCTTCGCATCATCAATCATTATATCTACACAACGGAAATGATTCGCCGTTTCTATCACATCATCCACATTTAATATTTCTTTTTCCACACCTATTGTATTGGTTTCAAAAATATATCTGGTCTGCTCATGTGTCAGACGGCTCCCCTCGATATGATTGGAGTTATAGGTCAGTTCAATCTGCGTCTTATGGTAAATGCCGCCGGAATACTTATTTGATTTTTCTTCCCGTAAAATATCCAGTAATGTATTACCCGGTTTTTCCTCTGTTTCTGCAACTGAAAAGTACTTCATTCCATTCCTCCATTCATTATAAAAGGTCAACAGACTTCGTCTATTGACCTGCATCCATCAACAAACCTCATCTATTGACCTTATATTTTGTCAACAGACTTCGTCTATTGACCTAGTATACCATACTATCTGCAAAAAATAAATTTATTTTACTTTTGTTTTTCTGTAAACCCTATACAGAACAGGCGGAAGAAACTGGAAGATGACTGTATATACCGGAGCAACTCTGCAATAAACTCATCTCTTTCATATGATTTAATGTTTGACCGATGTACCGCATAAATTTTCTTACTTTCCCCAAACTTCTTCTGCAATTTCCTTTACCAGTTTGAGTTTTGCCCACTGTTCTTCTTCCGTAATCTTGTTTCCAATTTCACAGGAAGCAAAACCACACTGCGGACTTAAACACAATCTGTCAAGAGGAATATATTTTGCGGCTTCATGGATTCTTGCAATCACGGCTTCCTTATCCTCTAACACCGGTGATTTTGTTGTAATAAGACCAAGCACGACCTTCTTATCTCCCGCTACTTTTTTCAGAGGTGCAAATCCGCCGGATCTCTCATCATCATATTCGAGGAAAAATGCATCGACATTTTCCTTTGCAAATACATAATCTGCCACGGTATCATATGCACCACTTGCAAAGAAAGTGGAATGATAATTTCCTCTGCAGATATGGGAAGTAATAACCATATCCTCCGGTTTTCCTTCGAGTGCAAGGTTATTTACTTCGAGAAGCTGTCCCTTTACCTCATCCAGGTCAATTCCCAGTGCCTTGTATCTCTGCTTTGCCGCATCTCCTACAATCGCACCCCAGGTACAGTCATCGAACTGAAGATTTCTGCATCCTGCGTCATAAAACTGTCTGATTACCTCCTGATATCCCTTGCCGATATCCTGTATCAGTTCCTCATTTGTGGCATAAAACTTTCTTGTACTATTGATATTTGCCGGAACAATCAGTTGCTGGAACATCTGTGCCGGTGCAGGAATCGTATATTTTGCCACTGTATTTTCATCTTCAAACTGCTTCAAAAATTTGAAATACTCCACAAACGGATGTGCCTTTGCCTGAATCTTTCCAACCAGATAAGTATCATCCAGAACGGCAAGTTCTGCATTGAACTGCACACCATTGCCGGTATGTTTATGTTCCACACCCTCAAATCCCCACATAAAATCAAGATGCCAGAACGTTCTCCGGAACTCTCCATCTGTAATCACATGGTAGCCTAATTCCTTCTGTTTTGCTACCACTTTTCTGATTTCTTCCTCTGTCACTCTGTCTAATTCTTTCTCGTCTATTTTACCACTCTGGTATGCCGCCTTCGCATCCTTCAATGCCTGCGGTCTTAAAAAACTTCCTACAAAATCATATCTGAACGGTGTCTGTAAATCTTTCATCTTTCTGTCTCCTTTTCTTTCTGCTGTTGATGGTGCTTATTATATAGAAAGCCTCACCATTTGCAAAATACATAAAAGAAACAGTTGGCCATAGTTTTAAGCTATGGACGATATTCATTTCAGATATTTTTTCAACATTTCCAGATAGGTTTCCCCCAGTCTGCTCAACATTCCTTTTCGGTGCGTAATATAGCCAATCCGCATATCGCTTTCATCCGCCAGTGGTACTGCAATAATATCTTTTCCATTTAGTTTTTTATCGATTACTCCACTGCATACAGTATAACCATTTAACCCGATTAATAAGTTAAATAATGTTGCCCTGTCGCGCACCCGGATATTTTTCTTCCTCTCGGAAGCCGAAAAAATTTCTTCGGAAAAGTAAAAAGAATTATGTTCTCCCTGTTCAAAGGAAAGATATGGATATTCTTCCAGTTCTTTATTTGTAATAACGCTGTTTGCTGCCAATGGGTGCTTTCTGCTGATAAACACATGCGGTTTTGCAATAAACAACAGATGAAACTGCAGGTCATGGGACTTTAGGATTTTGCCTATAACTGCTTCATTAAAATCATTCAGAAACAATATCCCGATTTCACTTCTCATTTTTGCCACATCTTCTATAATTTCATACGTCTGTGTCTCTCTGAGACTGAAATCATATTCTTCCTGACCATATTGTTTGATTAAATCCACAAATGCATTTACAGCAAACGAATAATGCTGTGTGGACACACAAAATTGTTTTTTTCCGCCATCATGTTTCTTATATTTATCTTCCAGAATTGCCGCCTGTTCTAATACCTGCCGGGCATACCCAAGAAAACCCTCACCTTCTTTGGAAAGACTGATTCCTTTGTTGGTTCTGTTAAATATAACTATGTTCATCTCTTTTTCCAGCTCATGCACCGCATTTGTCAGACTCGGCTGTGAGATATAGAGCTTATTTGCCGCCTCTGTAATTGTCCCGGTTTCTGCTACCGTTATCACATATTTTAATTGCTGAAGTGTCATTTTGCGATTTCCTTTTTTGCTTCCTGTTTTTTATTCATGTGATACAATTTTCCTCCCTCTGTTTCAGTGACCGTAATATCTATTATTCTCTCCTTCCATCTTTCCTACGGGGCTTTATATATCCATGCACTTACCCTGGCTGAAACCGGCAATATACAGATACATCCCAGGTTTGCAATTATCATGACAAACAACTGCTGTATAAAAGCCTTTGAGTTAAGCAATGCTGACATGTCATATCTATAATACTGACACATCATAAACAGGAGAAGTGATTCTCCAATTCCCGCAAAAAATAATGTATTCACTGTCGTACCAAGGATATCCCTTCCAATATTATTTCCCGATTTTCTAAGTTCTTTTTCTGCCAGGGAAGGGTTACTTGCATATATTTGAAAAACTGCTGATGACACAGATAATGCTGTATCTATAATTGCACCAAGCAGTCCCAGTAAAACAACCACAGTCATTATCTGAAAGGAACTGACATGGATTTTATTATTCAAAAATGAAGCCTCATCGCCATACATATCAAATTCATTATATCCTCCCAGTCTTGTCCGGTAAATACTATATCCACAGAAAGTTATCAAAGCCGCTATAACAATAATAACAGAAAGAAATGCACTGACGGTTTTTCTGTTACACCCATTTTGTGCAAATAACGTCAATCCTGTAAATATCATACTTCCTATAAACAATACCAGAAAAACCGAACTTCCATCTGCAATAAATTTTATACACATCCATAATAAAATCATATTCCCTGCCAGTACAAAAACACCTGCCACACCACGTTCTTCCCCTATTACTATCATAAGTATTATCAAAATAGTTCCTAATATTACTGCCATATGTTTTACCTTTCTTTCAAAAAATTTTTTGTGGAATAAAAGATTGCAACAACACATTCGGACACCGGAATCGCAACAACAATTCCGATTGCTCCCACCAGAAAACGTAACAATTCAAAAATAATATCATAGTTTAAAATGCTTGAAAAAGTATACTGATTTAACATTTTTACTAAAATCCATGGAACACTTCCACTCAGATAAGAAAAAAACAGCACATTTACCATTGTTCCCATAATATCCTTTCCTACCTCATGCATAGATTCCTTCAGACTTCCCTTGCTATCTTCCGTCTGCTTCTTCATGTATTCATCCGCTGCCGCACAAATGGTAATCGTAACATCCATGACTGCCCCCAGACATCCGAACAACACACTTGCAAAAAAAAGTGCCGAAAAATCTTCATTTCCCTTCGTGTATTCCATCAGTTCAAATACCGGTCTTTCCCCATAAAAATATGCCAGACTGTATATTCCAAATATAATAAATATTGTTATCAGGGATGCCAGTACTGCTGCCAGTGACTTCCGACAGATTCCATTCAGAAAAATCATTGTAAACAAAATAAATCCAACCGCCAGAAACAATGTAATCCTCAAAATATCTTCTTCTTTTAAAAAGAATTGAAGCGAATAAACAAATACCGCAATCTGCACAATCAATGTTCCAAGAATCAACAGACCTCTTTTTTCTTCTGTAACAAACAATGCAAAGCAGAACAATCCTATCAGAAATACTGCATAATCATCTCTTTTCAGTTTATTTACCACAACTGACATTTCTCCATTTTTTTCACTCATATAGACAAATACTATATCTCCTTTTTTATACTCTGTTGTATCCATCTGTGAGTAAAAAAAACTATTTTCTGTCACATATACCTCTCCTTTGTGCTCATGATTTTTTATTTTCAATGTTAATTTCTGTGTATATCGTGGTTCTTCTCCAGAATCGTCCTCCTTATTGTCAGCATCAACAACTCTGGCAATATCCGAGTCATACATCTCATAATTATATCTGACAATACCCGTGATGCCTAATACCATAGCAACCAAAATAATTATCTGAATTAGTTTTTTTCTCTTGTTCATATTTCTCCTGCCTCTTCACATTTGCTGAAAACATATATTCTCATATACTTTATCACAGACTCTTCCGAAAATCAAATAACAAAAATAAGGCTTCCGAAGAAGCCTCACTGTGTCCTAAATCTTTTGCTGCAATAATCTATGTTCCCCTCTACCCTGCTTCCTTCTCCCGCAGTGCCGTCATAAACAGATAAATTCCGCCAAACACAAGCACACTTGCCACCATAATCACAATCATCTGATTTACAGTCACCACATGACCGTGAAAAACCGGATTGCAGTCCAGTGTATCGCGGATAAGCGTAATGGCTTCCTCCGGAAAACCACTGTCCTTCATCTCCCGATATACTCCGTTTAACATATGATTCTTCAGCAGTGAAGTACCATATGTACCAGGAAGATACGACAGCACTTTCTGCAGTCCCGAACTGAAGTTTGAAATCGGCATATAAGCGCCGCAGATAAATCCATATCCGGCACTGACAATCGTACCGACCGCAGATAACTGCCCCTGCGTGGTAAGCGGATAACTGATGATACTGGAGATTGTGCTTCCGAACAATACCAGAAGAATTTCGTCTAAAATAACCCATAAAACATCTGTGGCACTCATATACCATCCCATTTTACCGATGTAGCCAAGACACAGCACAAGTGCGATTCCATTGACCATCAGCGAATTTACAACCGTGGAAAGAAAATATCCCAGATAAATGGTCCGCCCGCTGACCGGTGATACATTAAAATCTTTCCTTGTTCCATTGGCCCGATCCTGCACCATGGTAAGATTGACGCAGAACGTTACCGTCACACAGCTTACCGCAAGCAATGCCGCTGCAAGCTGTGCCGCAACCGTCCCATTTACAAGCTTATCCGATATATTAACCCATTCCTTTGTTGCAGACAAAAATGAATCTTTGTAAACTTTTGCGAGAAACGTAGCATATAACACAATCAGAATACCGGGCGTAATCATTGCAGAAAATAACATTCCCCTGTCTTTAAAAAATAATTTCCTGTTTCTGTTCACAAGTGCAATTACTGTTTTCATTCCTGCACACCTCCCATTCTATTTCCTGTCACAGCAAGAAATACATCATCCATACCGCCTTTTACCACCTCATAATCACGGAATAACTCCTGATGTTCCACTATCAGTTTTGTGGCTTCCTGTGTATTTTTTACCATAATTTCATAGCCATCCCGAATTTCTTTGTATGTATGATTCAGAGCCTTTACTTCCTCTTCACTGACACCATAAAGAGATATCCGGTCCTGCACATATTTATTTTTCAATTCCAGCGGCGTGCCTTCTGCTGCAATGCTTCCCTTTTCCAGAATCACAACATAGCCGGCACCTGCTGCTTCCTCCATATAATGCGTCGTAAGAAATACGGTCATATTTTCCTCTGTCCGGAGTTTCTCAATGATATTCCAGATTAAAAGTCTGGTCTGTGGGTCAAGTCCTGTCGTTGGTTCATCCAGAATCAGAATTTCCGGGCGATGAATCAATGCCCTTGCAATATCGATTCTTCTCCGCTGTCCGCCGGATAATTTTCCCACCGGCCGGTTGATAAAATCTCTAAAATCCAAAATTCCCACCAGCTCCTGCAATCTCTTTTCAAATGCCAGCCCGGTAATCCCGTAAAGTGCCGCCCGGCTCTTTAAATTCTCTTTTACCGTAAGTGGTCTGTCCAGCACACTATCCTGAAATACCACACCAAACATTCTTTTCGTCTGATTGCCGGCCTTGTCAGCCTCTATTCCCTTTATCCACACATTTCCGCTATCCTTCCGGAGCTGCCCGCAGATAATAGAAATCGTGGTACTCTTTCCTGCCCCATTCACGCCAAGAAACGCAAACAACTCTCCCTGCTTCACCCGGAAACTCAGGTCATTTACCGCTCTGACATCGCCAAAACTCTTGTTCAGATGCTCAATCCTGATAATATCTGACATTTTCTACCTCCTGTTTTTATGACTGAATATCGCTGTAAATCCATTCCACCATATCCAGCTTTCCATTGCCACAATATTCATACCCTTCCAAAGTAAAGCCTGCTTTTTTCAATTCTGCTTCCGTATCTCCGGCTGCCAGCATTTCATATTCTTTGTATACAACTTCCATTTTTTTCTGAAAATCGGACAGTTCTGCTTTATGATTCTGTTTCCAGTCCTGTACCGGCAGGGCATTCCAGATGGACACTTCGTCTGCTGGAAGAACAGGCAAAGGTTGTGCTTGATGTTTATGAGCTTCCATATGATCCAATGTATCCAGTTGTCTGTATGGATGAGAAACCATATCAGCTTTTAGATGATGTACGGGAACCATTGTCTGCCCGCCCAGGTAGTAATCTGAAAACAAATTCCGAATACAGGAGGAATGGCACCTGCAGTATTTTTGCATTTGTCGAACCCCTCGGTGGAAGACATCATGTAAGTGTCCATGAACACCGTACAGCAATTGACTGGGCGGTTGAAATCAAGCTTGAAATCCACTATACGCCAAAACATGGCAGCTGGCTTGACATGGCATTTTCAAACAGGAGATGCACGCGAAAAACTGATATCTCTGTACCCGGCACTCTCATCTGTCACTTCTTAATCGAAGTGATAGATACACCAAATGTCATTGATACAGTACACTATTGAAAAAGTAAACCATTTCTGATTTACTTTTATAAATTATAAATATTTATTACTATTTTGTATCAATTAATAATTCTTTTGGACTTTTCTTTAAATTGCTTGATGAAGATATTAGTAAAGAAATTATAAGAACTATTGACATAAATAAAACCACATATATCATTAATTTTGGAGATATATTAATTTCTAAACTTGTTAGTGTTTTATTAAATCCATCTACTTCAGCTCCACCTCCAAGTTGGCTAGATGCTGACTGTTTAGCAATTTGTTTTGCTATAGTACCAGTGACTTTACTTAATATGCTATTTCCAATCATACTTGCTGTATAAACAGCTAGAAAGTATGATCCTATAAATGCTGGGATTGATACAAATACTAGTTCAATAACAAATTGTCCGAATATCTTGGCTTTTGAAATTCCTAATGAAAGTAAAATTGCAATTTCTTTTTTTCTAGCATTCATCCATAAAAACAATAGTAATGAAACTGTAACACCTGCAAATAATAAGGATCCTGCAAATAATTTGTTAGCTATTTTATATATACCTGATATTGATTGTTGTAGTGCTGGGTAATTATTTGAACTTTTAATCAAATTATATTGTTGCCAATCTATATCGAGTTTTTCAACATTTTTAATAACCTTATCTAAATTTTTATCACCTTTTACAAAAAATGTTGCATCTTGATATACTGCAGTATCCTCTGTATTTCCATATACTTTTGCAGCCGTATCTAAATCAGTTATCAAAGTATTTTCGTAAAGTTCTTGGGCTGCAGTAACGCCACCTTCATTATGACCATCAAAAAGACCTTTTATTTCAACTTCTACTGTTTCATTTGCTCCTTTTTCATTATCGGCATCAAATAAATTAGATTTTATTTTTATTTTATCTCCAATTTTTAAATTGTTTTTTTCTGCTAAGTCTTTATGCATTAAAATCTTGTTTTTATCATTTTCATTTAAGTGTTCCCCACTAGATAATTTATAAGCTCCTGAGATAAACTTATTTTCTTTTGATGAATCATTAACTCCTGTTAACATAACAGCTCTTTTAAAGTTTTTTGCTCTTTCTGGTGATTGCCCTGAAAGTGTTTGTTGAGTTTCTATTATATCATTATCTACTAAATCAGCAACACTATTAATTCTTTTTACGTATGAATCAATATCTTTGGATTCGGCAATTTTTTTAATATCTTGTCCTTTTATATTGCCACCACCTCTTGGTGTTCCAAAATTAACTCTTCTGTTTATTTCCATAGAGAAACTATTTGTTATATTTCCAAAAGTTTCTTTTGAAGCTCTGTTCGTAGCATCTTTGATTGATAAACTAATAAGACAAAGCGTTGACATAGCTGTTATAACTAACAATATAATTATTGATTTTAGACTTTTTCTAGTTACATATGCAAATGCATTTTTAATCATTATTGTACCTCCTAATTAATTTTATTTATTTTCTTAAGCTTTTTATCTCTTAATTCTAAAATAATGTCAGCAGAATTTGCAACTTCTTGACTATGTGTTACCACGATTACACACTTATTTCTTTCTTTTGCTAACTTTTTAAGTATTTCAATTATTTCACCAGCAGTATCAACATCAAGATTTCCAGTAGGTTCATCTGCTAAAATTATTGGGGCTTCTGAAACCAATGCTCTTGCGATAGCCACTCTTTGTTGTTGTCCTCCTGATAACTTCATTACATTTCTATTTATTTGACTTTTATCAAGCCCTAATTCAAATAAGATTGTTTCAGGTGCATTTTTATTTACTAATCGAACATTTTCTATTGGTGTTAAATAATCAATTAAATTATAGTTTTGAAAAACTAACGATATGTTATTTTTTCTATGATTACTATAGCCATCTTTCTCTATATCATTTCCTTTAAATAAGATTTGACCTTTTTGGGGTTTATCTAAACCTGCTAATAGAGAAAGCAATGTTGACTTTCCAGCACCTGATTTTCCTATTATTGCATAAAATTTCCCAATTTCAAATTTTTGATTTACTGAAGATAACACTTTCTCATTTGAATTTGAATAATTATATGTTACATTTTTTATTTCTAATATATCCATTTTTAATCTCCTAACTTATTTTTGACAATATTTTTTTTGGTTTTTTTATTAATATCATTAAACTTGAAATAATAACTGATAGAACAATAATTCCAATTAATAGTCCGTAACTTTGTAGAAATGTTATAAGATTTGAAATTAAATTATTGTTTTTAAGTAAGCTATCAACCATTATTGTTGAATCTTCAGAATTCATAAATCCACCGACTATAATGTTTAATATTACATTTCCTATAAACAATGATAACACTAAAGAGGGCAGTGATATAAATAATAATTCAAGTATAAATTGAGTTACAATTTTTAGTTTACTTATACCAATTGATAATAATATTCCTATTTCATGTATTCTTTCTCTTAACCATAATATTAATATTAATGACAATACTGTTATTCCACCTATCATAATTGAATATGTCATGATATTAATAATATTTTTTATTCCCTCTATAGGCTCTAGTGTTTCTTCGAATACATGGTTATCACTTGAAACATTGAATTGTGACCAATCAATGTTAATTTTTTTAATTTTATTTAATGCTATCTTTGTATTTTCTGAACTGTCTGAAAATATTGCAAGTTCATTAACGATTTTGTTATTTTCAGGTTTGTTTAATGCTTTTTGGCTTGATTCATAATCAATAAATACCATATTCTCACTAAAATCTGATGATAACCCAGTATATTTTTCTTGCTTTTTACCGGAAAAGATTCCAATTATCTCAAACTCATATTCTGAGCTCTTTTCACTATTATTAAAATCAATTAATTCAAGTTTGATTTTATCATTAAGTTTTAGGTTATTTTTTTCTGCAAGTTCATTATGAATAAGAATTTTTCCTCTATCATTATTATTAATATGTCTGCCTTTTATAATAGTGAAAACACCACTATTGAATAAATTATCCTTTTCACTATTATTAGTAGCTTCTACGGAAAGCATATTTTTGAACTCATCTGATAAATCATCTCGTTCTACTAATTGTGTTCCATCTACAACTTTGATGTTTGTAGTTCTAGCAAGTCCATCATACTTAGTGATAATTTCTTTTATTTCTTTTATATTATCTAATTCATTAAACTGATTAGTTTCAAAAGTATCACCATTATTTTTAGTTATTGATAATGATGTATTTGAAATCTTGTATAAGTTTTTTTCTAAGTTATTTGTTGATTTTGTTATATTCAAACATGAATATAAACAAGAGAGAACTACTGTTAAAATAATAAATACTATAATTGTTCTATTTCTTTTTCTTAAAATATATGCTATAGCATTTTTTAGCATTTTATCAACCTCCTATCTTCAGATTTTTTGCTTAAGAATGTATATAGTCTATGTAATTATATTATTTTTTTAGATTTTTGTCAATTAATCTAGCGAATTCCTAGTACAGATATGTATGATAGCATTGGCTGGCAGTGATATACATGGGTCTCTTTTATTTTTCTGATTTAACACTACACTCTAAGATGTATATTTTACCCTGTAAGATACATCGTTTATATCTTGATAATTATTTTCTGATATAGTATAATTATTCATGCCAACTGCACTGAAACATTTCAATATTTCTGTACAGGCACTGAAATACATCAGCATTATTTCACTTTCTCTTGTGATTGCACTGATGGGAAGCAATTCTAATATCGGTATTTACATCACTTACATTCTTGCCCTTGCCATCAGTTGTATGTATTTTGATGCGAAATTTACAAAAAATATGGCGATTCTCGGCTATCTCTGTCTGGTTGTTGCCGTATTTTTCCGGTCTCACAATGTAACACTCAGCGAAGGCGATACCGCCATGAACTGGTTCCGTGGTTATGTCATGGGATTTACCATTGAATATATCGCATTGTCCGCAGTTTGTATCTCCATCAGCAAAGCAACCCGTACTCTGCTGGAAAGTGTTCAGGATAAAGACAAGCTTCAGGCTGTCCTTGATAATTGTGACGATGCTTCCGGAAATCTCATAGATTCTGTAAACCAGCTTCATGATGCTCTTGAACAGAGCCGCACCAGCAATGCAGTTGTCGCTGATTTTGCCAAACAGACAATGGATGACTGCAGAAGCAATCAGGAATATGTACATGATACCGTGGAAGAAATCCAGAAAATGGCAGATTCCATTGATATGATTATTACAAAGACAAATAATATGAAGGAGGTCGCAACTCAAACTTACGAAAGCACACACTCCTACATACAGGTGATGGATGATGCCGTGTCCAGCATGGATGTTATCAGCCAGTCCACAGACGAAACTTTACAGACTATCCAGATTCTGGAAAACCGCGTGCAGCATATTGAAGAATTGACCAATACTATTATTGCCATTGCAAACCAGACAAGTCTTTTATCCCTGAATGCTTCTATTGAAGCTGCCCGCGCCGGTGAAAACGGAAAAGGATTTGCCGTAGTTGCTGAAGAAGTCCGCAAACTTGCCGAACAGTCACACGATGCTGTCGGCAGCATCACAAACCATGTAGAAGGCATCCGTCAGAGCGTCGCCGATGCCAGCACATCCATTCTCAAAGGCAGCCAGTCCGTAGAAACTGGTCTGGAAAAAATCCGTGTTGCCCGAACAGAAGCTGAGAATCTGGGAAACATCCAGAAAACATCCCTTCAGACAGCAGAGGATATCTTTGGAAGCAGTCAGGAAACCAAAAATTCCGTAAATGGTGTAGTTGAAAAATCAGAACACATGACTACACTCATGGAACATTCCTCTGAGATGGTTTCGGATATCCGCAAGCGGCTTGATACACAGGAATCACTGCCTCAGGATATGGACCGGGTATTTTACCAGGTAAGCGATGTATCCGGACAGCTGAAAGAGATTGTTACATCCAGTAAAGAAAACGAAATTGCTTAAATTTATAAAACCATAGCTTAGAAAAGCGATACTGTTTCAGTCACAGCATCGCTTTTCTTTCTCTATCTCCTGTTTTTTTGGATTTTCTTTAAAAGCACATATCCAACCAGGCACGCAGTTACCTCAGTAATTGGAAATGCCCACCAAATCAACAAAACTCCCACATGGCCATTTCTGGCAAAAACAGAAAAAATACCAGCCAATGGTAAAATAAGAACCAGCTGTCTGAGCAGCGAAATCACAAGCGACTCTATTCCCCCGTCCAAAGCCTGATAAATTCCCTGATATGCTACATTGATTCCTGCAAAAATAAAACTGATGGAGATAATTCTCATTGCTCCAATGAAATACTCCCTTGATTGCCCTGCATTGAATAAATTTGCAAATGCTCCCGGAAAAATTTCTGTAATCGCTACACCTATAACCATAAGTATAATCGTATAAATCAGACCATATCTGATTCCATCGCTGATTCTCTTTTTATTTCCCATTCCATATGCAAATGCTATGATTGGTGTGATTGCATCTCTCAGTCCAAATGCAAGGAATAATACAAACTGCTGGACTTTATAGAACAATCCGTATGCAGTCTGCGCTGATGCATTAAATTTTAAAATCAGATTCATCACATACACCATCACAGACATCAGTGCCTGTGCGATAATTGCAGGAAGTCCAATCGAATAAATCCCCCTGATAATCCTGACATCAGGCTTCATATATTTTATTCCATGTTTAAACTCTTTGTTTAATTTTAGATGAAAAATAAGTAATAATGCCGCTGATATGACCTGTCCGATTACAGTGGCATATGCTGCACCCTTTACTCCCATTTCCGGAACAGGTCCGATACCATAAATCATAACCGGGTCAAGAATAATATTAATCACCGCTCCCGTAATCTGACCTATTGTGGAATAAAGAGAACGCCCGGTTGCCTGTAATAATTTTTCAAACAATGAAAAAAAGAGAATTCCAAAAGAAATGACACAACATATTCTCAGATAATCTGTTCCCATTGCTATTACTTCCGTATCAGCCGTCTGTGAAGAAATATATGCTTTTACTCCAAAAATTCCAAATAACAGACAAACCGCATAAATAATAATTCCCAAAAACAGGCTGTTTCCTGCAACTCCCGCAGCCTTTTTATTTTTCCCCTCTCCAAGTGTCCTTGCAAGCAATGCATTTGTTCCTACCCCTGTTCCAATTCCAACTGCTACCATCAGCATCTGGACCGGAAACACCAGCGTAAGAGCATTCAGGGCTGCTTCGCTCCCCACTTTCATATTTCCTACAAAGGCACTGTCCACGATATTATAAACTGCCTGCAATGCCATTGATAAAATCATTGGTATTCCCATCCGCACCATGAGTTTATTCACTGGCATCTCCTTCATCTTGTTACTCTCTGGCATTTTAACTAAATCCTCCTTTTTCTGCATAAAAAAAGTGCAGACTTATCTCATAAGCCGGACTTACGCTGATAAGCTGCACACTTTTAATGGCATTTTATATCATTTTAAAATAAAATAACGAGCAGCAAAACTGGATTTACGCTAGTCTGCTACTCGTCTGAAAATCATTATATTTCTCATTTTGAAAAAAGTCAAGCAAAAAATTTCTTCTTATATTTTGCCATATAAAATCACCTTCAAGCTATTATTTTCTTTACATTATAGCTTAAAGGTGAGCTTTTTTTAGTTACTATGAAATTTATTAGTTATTACATTTCTATCTTTGCCTGGCAATTCTCGCTATTGCCGGTACATCCATGTTTATCCTCACTACAATTATGTTCCCCACAGGAATGCTCATGTTCATGATGCATACAGTGAATGTCTGGATTATAATCCAGATTTCCTGTTATATAATTATTCACTGCTTCGTCTGCATTGCCAGTAACTCCACCATATAACCGGATTCCATCTTCATATGTTACACCAATTCTCAATTCTCATTTCTTATTCTCCTTTTTGCCAGATTACTGGCTCTATATTTCCTTTTTATTGTCAACACCAGGTGTTGTAACAATCACTCTGTCTCCCTGCTTCAAAAGATTCTCCATCTCATTAACCATATCATTTATTGTACCAGCATGAGTAGCCACTTCCGCAGTATCTCCCGCATTACTTTCAGCCATAGCACTTATTGCAGTAAACTGCTCATTTTCATTTCTAATGCTATCTGCAATATCCTGATTAATTAATACAGTATTTCTGATAACATCTGCCTGTTCTCTATGAGCCTCTCCCATAGCTTTTACTGCATCTACGGATACATTCAGTAACCCTGTCATATCCTGCATTCCTTCATAAACATTGATGAAGTATTCGTTTTGTTTTTGAAGCTTTTGGGAGTTTTCTTCAACCTGTGCCGTAATGTCAGAAACATTTCTCTGTACTCTTTCAATAACCGCCTGTACATTTTTTAATGATTCCTGTGTATTATTTGCAAGATTGCCTACCTCTGTTGCAACTACAGCAAATCCTCTTCCTGCTTCTCCAGCTCTTGCTGCTTCAATAGAAGCATTTAATGCAAGCAAATTTGTAGAGGATGAAATTTCACTGATAAGTTCCAATGTTTCACCTATCTGCATAACAGCTTCCGATAACTTTTCTGTTATTCCGGTAGTTGCATTCATTGACACTGAAACTTCATTATTAATTTGTGATAATTCATCCAGCATCTCTTTATTCAGCTTTGATTTATCCAAAAGATTTTTAGATGTATCTTCAACTCTTTCAACATTTTCAGCAACAACCTTTTCCCATTTATTTAATTCATTAAGGTTATCCCTGCTTTCATCCGTTTTTGCCGCCAGCAAATTACTTTCAGCTGCCAGTTCTTCACTTGTTGCTGCCAGTTCCTGTGCTGAAGCACTCTCATTTCCTGATATTTCTGATAAAGCCACACCTGCAGTATGTAATTTTTTCGATAACTCCTGGACTGCTGAAAGTACACTTGTAACATGTTCATTGTTCTTTTCAAGTTCATCCTTCTTGGCGTTTACCAAAAAATGTGCCACAAAGAAAACAAATATGAGTAATCCGGCTAATGACAGTACCAACGCAACCAGACATATAATAATATCTGTCAAAAACAATTCATCTTTTACCGGCATGAGGTCCGTACCTTTCACAGCCCAACCGATAAACAGGGAAATCATACATATTAATCCGCTTCCTAATAACATCTTAATATCTAAAAAGAATGCCATCAAAATCAGAAAAAAGAACAGAAATCCCCAAAAAGTTCTCGTTGGAAGCATATATAATAAATAGTTCCATTGAATAATCAAAACTACTACTGAGAAAATTTTTCCAACCTTTAATTTCCCTTCTTTTAAAAATCCTTTTTCATCAAAAGATGTTTTTACAATCAATATTGCAATTGCAAAGAAAATTAAATCCATGAGTCCTAACCCTATCGTCGCCATCCATGGCACTTCCGGATATAACCCAAATATCTTCTCCGTATTAAACGTAATAGTTGCACACATACAGGCACTTACCAAAATAATAAGTCCCCACTTATATACTGTTGATAAATAAACCTCAACTGCTGTTTTTTTCTTATCCATAATAATTCCCCTCCTAAAATTCATATAATTGAGTAATAATAGAATAGCCTGCACCAACCGTACAGATAATAATTTTCGTTCCTTTTACAGAATATCGATCCCATAATCTGTTTAAACATAAAATAGGGCAGGTATTTCCAGTGTATCCATATTCCTTTCCAACAAAGAAATATTTATTATCATCTTCTGACAAACCTAATAATCTTAATGTTTCCATATTATAAACATCACTTAGCTGCGAAAAGATATAATAATCTATATCATCTGCCTTTAATGAATTTCTATGTAAAAGTTCGTTTATAGAATTTGTCCATTGTTCCGGAATAAAATCCATTGGAAACGGATTCCATTCCAATCGTTTTTCATTTGGCATAACTGCCTGTAATGGAACTTTTGCCATACCACACTTAGGATATTTAATATAATCATGGTAACTGGCATTAACAGACACAAAGGTATCAAGAAATCCTTTCTTAACTGTTGCTTCTTCTGATGTCAATGCAACACATGCTGCTGCATCTCCAAAAGTTGCATAAACAACAGTATCAGACCATAGTGCTATTGGTGTAATACAGAAGCAGCCAACAACCAATGCTTTTTTTACGTCAGATGCCTGCATATACTTATACACAACATCCAGCCCTTGTATCATTCCTGTGCAATTACTGTTTAAGTCAAAAGCTACTTTGATATTTTTCATCCTTTCGCCATACAAACCAGTTATCCTCATTGCATTCGATGGAAATAGATATTCTGGTGTATCTGTACATACAATCAGCATTTCATACCCGGCAAGCGATAGTTTATGCTCCTCAACACAATTATCAATTGCATTCATACACATTGTAATGGTATTCTCTTCGTCTGAAATAAAATATCTTTTTCGTCTGCCTAAATGTTCCATCAAACCATGTGCATTAAGTCCCCGTTTTTCAAAATGTTCATCTATCTGCTCATTATACACCTTGTTTTCAGGTATATATACACCAGTTCCTTCAATCAAAACATTCTTCATATGCACGTTCTCCTATTAATTAATATAAAAATACTCTTTATCCTACTAAATTGATAAAGAGCATAGTTTTACTGGCTTAAATAAAAATTTGATTTACTACATATCAAAAAGTTACGATATGATGTATTGTCAGAAAAATCGTTTATTACTAGCATAGTTATCAAATCCTTTCCTCATATTATTTTATAATTATATCACCTCATGTCATTTTTGTCAATTTTAACCTAATATTTTAATCAAAAGAAATTGTTTTTGTATATATTTAACATTTTTTATTTCCCAGCTTCTCCATTTATTTTCATTCACGAGTCCGGCAAACCACAAACCAGTAAATCTGACCGGCATAACTGATTTCATAAACCATTTTCAACAGGGATGTGCCGCAATCGCTGTTCTTGCAAGCAGCATGGTAAGAAATAAAAACAGAAAATAATATTTATTTCTGAAGTACATACAGTTTAAGGCATGGTCTATTTTGTCTTGAATTTACATTAAAAAGCCGGGTATTTGCGATTCGTCACAAATACCCGGCTTTCTATATACTCAGATTTCTCATTTATTCTCTTTGTCAATATAATCTTTCTTATAATGGTGAATCCCATATACAATCTTTCCCACTGCAAATGCTGCTGTAAACACAATTCCCAGTATCAGATTTTCCGCTTTGCATAATTTTAAAAGAATGATGACAAGAATAATCGGCCCAACAAAGTCCAGAACATATTCAAATATATGGTCTTTCACATGTTTTTTCAATAAATACTGTTGTTTTTCTTTTTCACTAAACTTACTGCTCATTTCCACTTCCTCCACTATCTGTATTTCATTTCCGTGTTCTGATATTGGTGCAAATTCCTTACAGAATTTTTCCATTCCAATTTTCTGTATTTTCAGTCCTATCTTCTCATAAAATCCAACTGCCTGCTTATTATCCGCCCACACATTCAGAGTTACATTATAATATCCATGTGCCTTTGCATAATCAAGTACATATTCATATAATCTGCTGCCGATATGTTCCCCTCTGACTTTCTCATCCACGCACAAATCATCAATGTACAATGTTTTTACATCGGTCATGTTATTATCATTTATAAACTGCTTATGAATACAGAATGCATATCCGGCAACCACTCCGTCTTTCTCTGCCACAAACACCGGCGTTTTGTCATCTGCCAGAATTTCTTTCAGCTGCTCATCATTATACTTCTTCGCACCCTGCTTAAATAAATCCGGACGTGCATCACTGTGTACCTTATGTACCTGATAAAGAAGTTTATCTATCACCGGAATGTCTTTTTCTTCTGCTCTTCTGATATTTAATTTACTCATAACTGTCTCCTTTTGCATGTATTCAAATGTAGGTAATTGCGAAACACATAATTTATCTTTATTGTATATGCAAATTAAACAATTACTAAGAAGGTACTATGAGGTAGGTACTAAGGAGGGACCCAATTTATTGGGAAGATTCCTTAGTACAATCGGTATTTAGTACCGCTACCCACGCACTAGGGAGGGACCCGGTAAACCGGGAAGATTCCCTAGTGCCATAGCCGAATGTAGCGGGAGCGTGCCTTCGTGTAATGTTTCATTTGCATATGCATTTACAAAAATTTAAGTGTTTCGCAATTAACTACTTATTTACTACATATTTATTTTTCATAATCTTTCACTTCCTTCAAAAGTTAATGTTTTAAGAGCTGATTCCGTACAAAATACTATCTGATGGGTAGGATAATTAAACTTGACAATCTGCCAAAAAGCATCTCTTGGAATCCGTCCATCTATGAAACTTTCAACAAAATTCCATATCTGGTCATCCGCCATAGGACCTTCTACTATATCATAATTATGCTCAATTCCTCTCCTGCAATCTACAACAAAATCCATAACCAAAATCTTTATAAAACCCATTCTGAAGGATACGCGGAACAGATACCTGCCTATTTCCTCTACTCCTCATTTTAACACTTCCACCACATAATTTCAATGATACCTTTCGTTTCTAAACATTTGAACATTTTCTCTAAATATGCTATACTACTATTGTATAATCAAAAAGAAAGCAGGATGTGATTTCCGGTTATGAAATGCCCTCTAGTCTACAAAGGAGGGTGATGCCCTATGAACACAATGGAAGTTCTTACTTTATTGCTTGTTATATTTACGGCACTGTCTTACATAGATAATCATAACAAAAAGAAATAGACATCCTCTACCGTCCAAAGTTTAGGATATCTATTTCTTAGACAATCTTAATTTAACTGAGGGCAAATCGGAGTCATATCCGATTCACTTTCTAAGTAAATTATACACCAGGGTACTTAATTTTTCAAGTACCCTGATTAAAAAGTTACCGGAATAAATTTATCAGTTTCTGCCAGAAACTCAGCTTTTCTGTCTCCGCCTTTGTTTCCTGTGTTCCATCATTTAATTCTGTGACTCCGCTCTTTAATTCCGTGATTCCGTCGCACAGTCTGAGTGTTCCATCCGTCAGGCTCTTTGAACCGGTCAGCAGTTCTTTACTGCCATCTGCAAGCTGTGTACCGCCTGTCACTATCTGGGAATAGGCTGCTACAATCTGTGCCAGTGCGTTCTTCAGCTGTTCCACCTGTGCGGACAGATTTGCAAGTGCCTGCGTATTTCCCGCCTGCAGTCCGCCGATATCCAGACCACCCTGTTTCATTGCAGCAGTATAGCTTTCATAAGAAAGACTGTTCTGCAGATTGACTGCTCCCTGATATAAATCGGAAATGCCCTGCCAGATACCATTCGCCCAGATAATAGCTTTCTGCAATATCTCTTATATTTTTCACAAGGTCAAAGGTTTCCTGTCCTTCATATGCCGCATCCACGGTAATAACCATTCTTGTGCATTTATCCGAACATAGTTTCGAGTAAGTTTCTTCATCCAGATAACTTTCCGGAATCTCCATTCCCATGGTATCTACATAAGAAAGAATACTGCTTACCTGCGAAATATCATGCAACTCATCGGACAGTTCTTTCTGCGTTGCCTTAACGACCGGAAAGAGCTGTTAGAAGATTTTTCCATTATTCTGCACACCTCCCTTCCGGCGGTATTGACGGCACAGAAGGGGGAATTATAAGTTTTCAATCTTTCCTGTATCCTTCAAAATCTGCCACCAGTTTATCTATATCATCCTTTGTATGCATTATTTCACCTCATGCCCTGTTACTGCCTCAAAGTGATATTTTACAATTCCAAGGTCAATCTGGGAATAAAAACCACCGAGGGATTTTGCTGTAACATTTCCATTTTTCAATTCAAAAAAGAACTTCTGCTGATTTACGGCTGTGGGTGCAAGACTTACTGCTTCCATGCCTCTTTCAAACCATTCTGTACTCTGGTCTGCCCTTCCCAGTTCCGAAGCACTCTTACTTTTATGTGGAACGCCCTGTGTTTCGCCATACCCCAAAGATATAATAATCAGCAACTTCTGTCCCTTTTTTATTTCTGCTTTTGATTTACCATGAGTCATTGCTACCCAACAGGTATTAAGCCCAAGCTCCTGACATTTCAGAACTATTTTTTCGCCATAATACCCTGCTTTTTCCTGGTCATTCTTATTTCCGACAATCGCAATATAGTTCTTTACATTTTCAAACTTTCCATAATGAGCCATAAAAGAGTCAAAGCATTTCGGTTCATCATAAAATGCCTGTATGGACAATTTACTCTCAACATTGACATCTTTTATCAATGAGTTAATCTCCTCTCTCCTAGAAAGTTCGACAGCCCGATTCATATACTGTCTTACACTGTGTCTTTTCTTCATAATTTCTAATGTATCCATTTGAATATCCTCGCTTTCGTTTAACTGATTAAACTAATTATATCATATTTTTGTGCAAAAAATTCAATGGTAAAGAAAATCGAGACCATTAAAAATAATAAACAAAACAGGTTCTTTCAATATTCCCTCTATTCCTCAACCGAAGCTTTTAATTCATTCGCAAGCTCATATATGTTATTGAGTATTATTTACACTCTTTCATGCTTTCCACTGTAGAATCTGATACCTTTATGCCCTCCGCTGATGCTGCTGCAATCTCTTCGCCTGTTGCTGACAAATGTGATATATTGTCTGCTATAACCGATGTTGACTCAAGTATTTTATTAATACTCTGCTCTGCAATATGTATGCCTGACATCAGGTTATCAACTGTACTTCCCACTTCACCAAATGTTTTTTCTGTTTCATCAATAAGTTCATTCTGCTTAGCAGCTGCTTCCTGAATCTGAAATACATTCTCCGTGAAATATTTAATTAATATATCCGCTATATTTATTGATATAATTGCTATAAGAATCATTACAAGAATTGCCAGTATTCTGCTTGTTAATAAATCTGAATTTCTACTGTCAAAATCTCTCATTAACCTCACAATATTGGCAGCTATAACTACACCATTAGCACAATACATTAATCTTTTGTTAAGATAAACTATAACCGAAATAATCAGTGGAATTCCATATGTCCATACCCCATCAACAGAATTCAATAATATAATAATTACATATCCCACTGCTATGCATATTAATAAAATAAGCTCACATGTACGCGTTTTCTTTTTTGTTATATATGCTATTACCGATACCATAATAACAACTACTGCCGTTATAACCTCTACTATCATCTTACCGGCATGCTGTCCCTTTGAAATCCCTATTGCTGCTAAAACGGTTAAAGCAATATAACCAAAAACTATTAAAACCGTTGATAACACCATCTTGTTAGCTCTCTGATATTGATTCTCTGTCATATTTCGTTCTCCTCTCTCTGCTTATAAATTTTTCTATCATTTCGTATCTTTAAATATCTTTCAGCAAAAAAACAATTTATTTTTATTCACTGTTAATAGCAATAATCTCAGGCTTATCAATTCATCAGAACAGGATATCTTCCGGCTTGATTTTATCCTTTTCTGTGATGTCCCGAATGACTCTGCATGGCACACCGGCAGCAATCACACCTGCCGGAATATCATGGGTAACGACACTCCCTGCTCCGATAACAGAACCTGCACCAATCGTCACACCGCCGCAGACAGTAGCATTCGCACCAATCCATACATTTTCTTCAATCGTAATAGGGGCTGACGTCCCGATACCCTGACTGCGCTGTTCCGGATGGATGGCATGACCGGAGCAGGCCAGGCAGACACCTGGTGCAATAAATGCCCCTGCACCGATATTTACCGGTGAAGTGTCCAGAATGACGCAATTATAATTAAGAAAAGCAAATCCATGCATATGGATATTAAAACCATAATCACAATGAAAATCCGGCTCGATGCCTGCCATAGGCGGGCAGGTTCCCAGCAGTTCCTGCAAAATGGAGTGCCGCTTTTCCTGTTCGTTTGGTGCAGTATAGTTATACTCCCAACATAACTGTTTTGCATGATTCTGTGCCTCAAAAGGCATTTTTTCATAACCATTTGCGTAAGCGACTGGTTGTTTCATAATATCAAGTGGTGTCATAATTTTCTCCTGTTCTGTATTTTTGTTCCTGTGAATTTTGAAATATATTATAGCATAAATCTAATGGATTATATTAACATTTCTTTTCCCTGTTTTATCCGCCACTTTCATTACCATCCCAAATCCATCAGCCAGTTGTTGAGTCCTCTCTCCCGTTCTTTTTCATCGGAAATATTTTTCAGATTGTTATATTCCCCCTTGATATTGCCATCTACGATGTAGAGAACTCTGCCACATCTTGCAGCAACTTTTGCATCGTGAGTTACCATGACAATGGTTGTTCCCTCGCTGTTTAATTTCACAAGTTCATTCATAACTTCGTTGGAAGAAGTCCGGTTTAATGCTCCTGTCGGTTCATCCGCAAAAAGCAGTTTTGGCTGGTTCATCATGCTTCTGCAGATACATGCTCTTTGAAGCTGTCCGCCGGACACCTCATTCATATCATTATCTGCGATTTCGATAATGCCAAGCTTACGCATAAGCTGCTCGCCCCTTGCAAATTTCTCCTGTCTGGTTTCTTTTGACTTTTTGCTCTCCACTGCCGGAAGCACGATATTATCGAGAATTGTAAGATTTTTCATCATATACATCTGCTGAAAAATAAATCCCATTTCATCAAGCCGAATTTTTGTAAGCTCTTTTTCGTTTAGCTTCGTCAAATCCTGATTTCTAAAAAGCACCTGACCGCTGGTTGCCCGGTCCATACCCGAGATTGCATACAGAAGTGTGGACTTTCCAGAACCTGACGGCCCCATAATTGCAACCATTTCTCCTTCCTTTACTTCAAGATTTACATTTTTTAATACATTATTCTGTCTTTTATCAACTACATATGTTTTACAAAGGTCTTTTGCACTAAGTAATACTGCCATATGATTTTCCTCCATTTTATTCTATATTTGTGGTGTCGCTGCTCTTAATTGTTCTGATATGTACTGCGGTGATTTCCGATGCCAGTATCGTTATCAGAAAAATAATCGCCGGATACAGGAAAAAGATTTTCCACGGTTTGATGACATAAGAAATTTTTCCTGCTCCCATCATACCAAAAATCGGATTGTCTATCAGATATGTTGCAGGAATGGAGCATACTGCCGCCAGAAAAACTGCTGCCAGTGTAACGATACCGAATCGCATGATATGCCATTTTATCACTCTGCCGTTGCCAAATCCCATTGCCTTCAGAACAGCAATCTGGCTTTTTTCATCTGCAAGAAATGACCTTTCCATCAGAATACATACAAGGATTACTACAATCAGCGTAATGCCAAGCAGCAGATACTGCACTGATTCCATCTTTGATGCCACTCCCATGCAGTCATCACAATATTCCACAGCATTCATTACTTTATCATTATCAAAGAGCTTCTTTATTTTATCCTTGCGCAGTTCAATTTCCTTTGCAGACGGATGGTCATCAAAATTAATCTGATAGGACAGCATATTTGAAATATAGGTAAAATCTGTCGGTGCATCCTCATGAAGCCTTATTACTTCGCCAAGAAGATTCAAACTTTGAAAATATGCGACTACCATACAATCGAGTGTTTCCCCGCCAAAGTCAATGGTTATGGTATCTCCTATTTTTGCCCCGGTTAATTTGGTAATCGTCGGGGTTATGGCAATCTCATTTTTGTTCCGAGGAACTAACCCCTCAATATATTCATAATCGGATGCTTTCGTATGGATACCCTGCTGACAGCTGATGGAATAATCTTTTCCGCCAACGCGAATCTTATATTTGTACTGTACCTCTACGCAAAGCTTTGCGGATATTCCATTTTTCTCCAAAAGTTCTTCTGTATCTGCAAGATATGACTCGGTCTGATTTCTTCCATCTGGATTCATACTGCCCATGGCTTCCGTCAAATCTGTATAATACAAATCACTTCTCGTTCCAAAAGTTGTGACCAGGGTATCACTCCTCATTGTTGACGAGGTATTCACAAATACAAGCACAAACAATGTACAGATAAAAAATATAACAATAATGGTCACATATCTGCGCGGTGCACTAAGCACATCATTAAACGCCATAAATAAGCTGGTGCTTCCATGACTTTTCGACAGCCGTAAGGGTGATTTTTTCTGATACCTTTCACCTGTCTGGCCGGAACGGATTGCATCGACCGGTGAAAATTTTTTTACCAGTTTTGTACAGCGGAAGGCAAACAAAAGAATTACAACAATAACCAGAACTGCACCCAGCACTGACAGCAGAAAAGAATACTCTGTTTCAAGTACCATATTGCTGCTGACTGTTTGAAGCAGCATGCTGGAAAATGGAATACTAAACAAAAAGCCCACAACAGCCCCTGCCACAGCCAGTATGAGATACTTTATAAGATACAGACTCCGAATCTTAAAATTACTGATGCCGATTGCTTTCATCACGCCAATTTCACGAAATTCCCCGGAAATTGTAAATGTAATGGAGAATTTTAATACGACAAAGGAAACAATTATCAGACAGATACTTAGAATCAGCATGGTAAATGCCATAACCATCTCCAGAACATAACACATTTTTATCACGGAACGTGCGCCGGAAAACATGATGCCGGGAACCTCCGAAACCGCTGCTGCTATGGCTGATACATCCGCCTCTTTAGAAAGCTCCATATAACATATCTGCCCCTGATATCCATTGTAAATCGTTTCATCCGCAAGCAGCTTCTCAATCTCTGCTTCATTGAAAAGAAACCGGCTGTTTCCCATCATAGGCGAACCAAGAAGGGCATCCTTTGCCATGCCGTCCAAGATTACCGAAAAAGACACATTATTATGAGTAATCATAATTTCATCCCCCGGCTGTAAATGATTCTGTTCCATAAAATTCCCCGTTGCATATGCATGACCCGGTTCAATTTCCATAATCTGATGATTTTCTTTGTCGAAAAATCTGAGCTGACTGTCTGTTATGGATTGGTAAATCACGGAATTTTTGGCATTCAGCTGTTTCCCTTCCATATTTTTCAAATTAGAGTTTTCTCCAAAAACAACCGGCTCTATGTGGTAGCTGCTCACTTCTTCTTTTTCATCATGCAGCACCGCTTCCATTGTATTTTTGCTGTCTTTGCCCATAGAAATTACAACATAATCTCCAATACCTGCCTTATCCATATAGGAATCCGTTCCATTCATGACAGCGGCTACATTAGTGATTCCACCAGCCACGAACATAGTCGCCAGCAGAATAAAAGAAAGCAGCACTGTATTCATTACTTTTTTTCTCTTTAAATCTTTTTTCAATATACGAAAAAACATTCTGATTTTCCTCCTTGTGTTTGATATACCTATCTTACAGGAGAATTTATTAAATAATCCTTAAATACTTTCTTATCTTCCTTTATTTTACAAATCCATATTGAGCAAACGACAAAATTGTGGTATTTTATACAAGCAACAAATTTTATAAATTATATACCGGTTAATCCGTACTTTGACAATATAATATACTTACCAGGGGAGCCATCGGGGCGATATGCCAGCGCCGAATATCTACGAAAGGAGCTGGTGTCAATGGTTACATATAGCGAATTGTTTACTTTTGTAATTATGTTATGTGCCGTTATCACTCTTGTTCATAATTTGACACATAAAAAATAGCGCCCCCACTCTGGTAAAGTAAAGCGCTATTCTAATAATTTTATATTTACCGGCGGCTAGGCAACATCTAGCCGGTGGCTCTCTTGTTAAGTATATTATATGCAACCTGTTGCAAATTGTCAAGACAAAAAATACTCATCATGCTTTTCGCACAACCACTGTCGCACAGAAATCATTGTCTTTGATTTCCACAAATATTTCACCGTCCATTTTTCGCATTAACTGCCTGCTGATATACAGTCCAAGTCCGGAGCCTTTTGCTGCGCCGGCATTGCTTCCACGGTAAAAGGAATCAAATAGATTCACAAGTTCTTCCCTTTTTAAGCTGCAGCCGGAATTTTTTACGGTAATCAGCTGACAATCCTCTTCTTCGGAAAAAGATATCGTAATTTTTTGTCCATCCCCGTATTTTATTGCATTTTCCAAAAGGTTCTGCATGACTTCCGTCAATCGGTCTGCATCCCCTTTTAACATCAGGTCCGTATATGGTTCTATCTGAAATAGAGTATGTAATCTGCCCAATTTATCATCATAAAGTTTTCTGACTTCTTCCATCACATCCGCCAGATACACTTCGGTCTGGTTTACGGTCAGATGCAGGAAATCTTCTCTTGATGCGGAGGTAATCTCATTCACATAGTCTTCCATGTCTTTTACATTCTTTTCAATTCCTTGGTATACTTCTAATCTCCGCTCCTCTGTGGAATAAAGTCCCGCTGCCAATGCCTTTGTATACAGGTGAATTGCGGATAGCGGAGTTTTGATATCGTGTGTTAGGGATAAAATCAGGGTTTTTTTCTCTTTTTGCAGTTCCAGTTCCTTTTCTCTGTTACTTTCGAGAGTATCTCTAAGCATATCCATGCTCCAGAGAAATCTGCCAAAATATTTACTTTTCTCTGCCTTTATCGGCATGGACAAATTTCCCTTTGCCAGTTCTTCCGTCAAATACTGCATTTCCTGAAATGGCTTTATGACTTTTGCTCCAATAGAAAGGACTAAAAAAACAGACAGCAGAAACAGAATCCCCAGTGATATATTCATGAGAATCCATGTTCTGTAATCTGTCTGCATATAAATGATTTTATAAATCGTATCTGTTTTATCCTGCAATCTCTCAATATCCGTTTTCTGATTGTTTGCTGTCATATAATATAACCCATTTGCAATCGCAATCAGAAATAATTCCAGTCCGAAAAACCACATAGTAAATTTTTTATAATTATTCATATCGGTAGCCCACTCCCCAGACAGTAATGATGTGTTCCGGATGCTTTGAATCCTGTTCGATTTTTTCCCGCAGCCATTTGATATGAACCGTCAGTGTCTGCAATTCAGATTCACTGTCAATCCCCCAGACACGGTTAAACAGATATTCTTTCTTTAATGTAGTTCCCTTATTTTCTACCAGCAGTCTCAATAATTGAAATTCCTTTTCCGTGACATTGACAGAATTTCCTTTTACCGTAAGTGTCTGTGTAACATTATTCAGCTTCAGGTTATCGCAGACAATTTCATCCAATGCATATTTCCGCTTAAAAATCCCATTAATCTTTGCAATCAGAATATCAATATCATAAGGCTTGCTGATATAGTCATCCGCACCAATCTGCAGTCCCTTTAAAGTACTTTCTTTATCTGTTCTTGCACTGGCAATCAGAATATGTGCATTAGAAGTTTCCCGTATTTTTGAACAGACGGAGAATCCGTCTGTTCCCGGCAGTCCGATATCAAGTACCACGAGATTTGCACCATACTGTTCAAAAATATCCAATGCCTTTTCACCGGTGTCTGCAAGACTCAGCGTATAATTCTCTTTTCTGAGGAACTCACACAAAAGCGTTCCTATTTCTTTATTGTCCTCTACTATAATAATATCCGGCATAATATTCCCTGACTCCAACTATCTAAAATAATAATTCATTTTTCCTTTCACTAAAGTGCTTTTACAGTTAATTGCAAAACTCATAATTTATCTTTATTGTATATGACAAACCACTTTTAAGCATAGGATGCTACCTCTGCAATTGAATACTGAATCTCCTCCGTGATTACTTTATATTCGTTTCGCCATTCTTCATCCAGTCCCATAAAGGTATCATAATGTTCATTCCAGCGTGTCTGCTGCAGTTCTTTGAATAACTTAAAGCACACATACTCTCCCTCTATATGCACTCCCATGATATTGGTCATGTTATTTATACCTACTCTTCTTCCGTTCTGATGCAGGTAAAATGCCCCTTCTTTTGTTGCATAGAAGATTCCCTGTCTGGAATATGCACATGCACGCAGAGAAGTAAGATATGGATGTGCAACCAGACCGCCTTCCAGCTTGCAATATACCGTCATATTTCCATAGATATAATTCATAGGGTCTGTCTGTTCACCAGAATAATATGTATCATTATATCTTGTCACAACCTGTAAGATATCCCCGGAACATCCACCGCCTGTTCCTCTTACTTCAAACAGATTTTCTTTTCCAAGCATCGGTATCATTACCAGGGCATCCTCCTGATTTGGAATATGCGGAATACCAAGAACGTGTATTTTACCCTCTTCCCCAAACCATACCTTAACCTGCTGATACCATTCTATTTTCGTTGCTTTCGGCAGGTAATCATAATACCTTATCTTATTGCGGCCGGCATTAAACTGAACCGCCATTGCCCTTTCACATCCGAGGATACTAAGGTTCATAACCCAGAGAAATCCGGTAATATTTCCTCCTGCCAGATTTTCCGCCAGCGGATATATCCAGCTTATTGTTTTGTCATCTACAATAACACCGAGAAAAAGATACATATCTTTGAAAAGCTGCTCCAAGGAATACCTTTTTTCCACTTTTGTATGTTTTGTATATGCCTGTTTTTCCAGATTCTTATTTATGACATTGACAAATTTTTCAAAATAAGCTTTGTGCTGTGAAAACAGCTCTTCCTTTTTGTCTGCAAGATTCTGCATTCCTGTATATCTGGCATATGGCATAATATGCTGTTTTCCCTTATTTTTTATTACCGTTTCTTTAATATCCTGTCCCTTATACTCCGAATTCAGAATCCAGTACAATGTCTGTTCCTCGATATCATAGCAGGCTGTAACCTGCATCGCTTCGCTTACTCCTATAGCCATACATACAGCAAATACTACCGAATGTTCATCATATTCATACACTCCATATATTTCTGTTCTCATGGTATTGCCTGAATAACCTCTGTTCTTCAGGATACTGTCATACAGTTCCTTTGCCTCAAAGAACTGTACCAGCTGTGGGACATGTTCCTTTACCGTTTCCCATTCCATCAGCTTTCTTTCAGGTTCTTCTTTCTGATAGGCATACTCGTTCTCAAATTCCCCCGTGCTAATCCTGATATTTTCCTCAACATCATCCATGCAGACTACCATGCTGTTCCGTTCCGGAATATACATAGAAATATATGGCTGTTCATTTCTCAGGTCCTTTATTTTCCATGGCTGCGCATAATAGGCTTTCTCGTAGACAGGTACTATCATCTTTTTTCTGATAGTTTCAAAATCAAACCGGCTGTTTATTTCTTCCAGTTTTCCATCCGCATATTCATACCACACATTATTCTGGTTTTTTAATATAAATATATCATTTAAATAAATTTCTATTACACTTGCACCTGTAAGTTCTTCTACCTGTTCCGGCAGCAAACGCATCATCTTTATTTCTTTTCCCTGCTTACTGACATGACAGATACAGTGATTATTTTCACTAATAAGATATACATCTCCATTTTCTTCATCCGCCCGGAACATTTCAGCCGGAGCATCTCCAAATTCTGCGATTAACTTAGACTTTTTTCCATTTACCGGGATTTTATATACTTTATAATTTCCACTATACCTGACACTCATCCACAGCTCGTCCCGGTATATCCATCCATCGGTAAACTCATGCACCATAAAATCCGGTACAAAGGAAAATATCTTTTCCCCGTTTTCCCCCACAACCTGATAACGTTCCCTTATTTCTCCATTGTATTTATATTCTTCACTCTTTAATTTTACTTCTTCATCTTCAAATTCTGTAGAAACGGCAGTGTAAATCCGTTTTCCACAATATGGGCAGAATTTAGCTTCACTTTCCACATATAGATTACAAATTCCACATTTTCTCACATCTGTCACCTCCTATGCTAATATGTCCGAAATCTTTTTGCAAATATCTGAAAGCTGCGGTGCTATTTCCATTATCTCATCTTCAAGCTGCAGGAGTGTTACAGATGCATCCGTCATTTTTTCATATTTTTTATAAACATCCATAAGTCCATGCCGCTCCAGTGCTTCCACAACCCTGTTAAAATTGTCTCCCTGACCGATTCCTGCATTCTGTTCAAGAATATGCTTTTTGCCGCCGGAACGTTTGTTACTTCCAATCAGGATTCCCATAACCGCATTAAAATCCCACCTATTTTCCAGACTGTTTCTATATGCTTTAAACTCTCCTGCATAATCTGAACACTCCTGTAATTTTGCACGCAGTCCGGATATGGTCATTCCACGATTCTGTTCTTCCAGTTCTTCTCGTTTCTGTATTTCTTCCGGTTTCTGCACTTCTTCTGGTTTCCACATTTCTTCTGGTTTCCACATTTCTTCCGGTTTCGGCATCTCTTCTATCTTCTGCACTTCTTCCGGCTGACCGGCTTCATCCAGGTCATTCTCCTCTGCTTCCACATATATCTGCGGATTTTCACTTTCAGATATATTCTCTGACAGATTTCTATCTTCCTGCCTGCTTCTGCTCTGTTCGATTACCTGTTCTGCAGCATCTTCTTCCACATGGAATCCCTGTGCTGGTCTATGAATGGCATGACAGAACATATCATCTTCTACCAGGTCAAGTCTTGCCCATACATATGGTCCATGTACAGCTACCGCGGTATTGCCATGACCGGACCGGTTCCATTCTCCTACGTCCTGCCCATCCTGCTGATATGCGTACAGAAAATAGGATCCTGTCGCCACATAGCAGTGTTCTCCGTCAAAATAACAGTTCTCTTCGGAAAAACAGGGAATTCCATGAATATACGATGACTCTGCAAATGTCCATGTCCTCTCTGCCTCTTTTCTCTGCACATCACACATCCGCTTCAAAGGCACTTCTGCCAGTGTATTTTTATTATATGCATACCACATTCTGTTTCTTCTCATGTCGAAACACAGTCCTGCATCTGCCGCTCCCACCTGCCTTGTTATAATTTCATATTTCTTAGTGGAAAAATCAAATAAAATAACCGGGGAGTAAACTACCTCCGCTGATCCGCCGTCTGCCCAGCAGATTAATTCATATTCCATAATCATATACTGGCTGTTTACATACATATTTCTAAGACTGCATTCATACAGTTCCACAGAAAAATTCTCGACCGGACAGTCGTAATTGTATTCAAGCTGTGCCCTGAGCTGATCTTTACAGAATATTTCTTCCTCCTTCATCTGGTCTGAAAGATTCCATATATCCTGCCATTTATCCGTTTTGAAGTTATATTCTCTGATACACATATCAACATCATCAAATCCGTCATATCTCTCCTGAGCATTGAGCATAAAATAAATTTTATCCCCAAAGATGTAATAAATACATTCCTTATATTTTTCCCCGGTTATGTCTTCACCATGAATCTCAAACTGCTTTTTGCCGTTAAAGTCATACAAAGCAATATTATTACTTTTGTCTGCAACAAAGATACCATTCCGGTTTGCCAGAATATCAGCATCATATCCGGCAAATCCTGTCGCAAATTCCACATGAAGTTCAAAACTGTCCGTAATTTCTTCATCCACGATTGTTAATATATAGCACTTGTTCTGCCGTGTTCTGTATAAATAATATAACCTGCCGTCATACCATGCATATCTGCTCCCGGCAGACTTTTCCTGCACTTTGTCACTTCCATTACCGGTTGCACTGTAATACTCCGCATGAAATGCAAAGTCTTTCTCATCTTCTTCCCGATACTGAAATGTTATGTCACTTCCTGCCTTTTTCCCACACGCAGGACAATATACACCGCCTGCCGGTATTTTTGCTGCACATGCTGTACACTTTTTCATAAAACACCTTACCTTTCTACCTGAAAAATACACATATGATTACTTCGATCACTGCAATAATGCTTCCAACTGCAAAGAAAATATCATTTGCAAGTCCGTATGCGTGGAACAGTCCCAGTGATACTCCGCCCTTCAGCGGGTAAAGTAAACGAACCTTCTTCTTGTTAAATATATCAGTTGCAAGATGGGATAAAAATCCCACTGCAAAATAAATAACCGCTTTCTCCCAAATCAGTCCGAGGGCGAATGATAATAATATCAGTGCAAGAAAAGAATGCATAAATGACCTGTGGGGCTGTTCCTTTCCAAATGCACATATCCCGATAAACAGCAGCAATCCTGCAATGATCCTCAGATAGCCGCTGCTTCCTATGATTCTCTCAATAATCTGTGTATTACAGAAATAATCCAGTGCAAACACCGCCAATACAACAACTACGGACAATGCGGTGATCTTGTCCGCATCGCGGTGTGAATTTGACGTTCCCACATCGATATCACTGATTAATGCTCCAAGCGATCCTGCCCCAACCGCAAGCACCAGTTCTGAAATACCTGATGGCTGTGTTATTGCAAGTGTGGCAGCGATCCCGACTGCCATATGAGTTTTTCCTAACATACTTTTCTCCTTTGTTCACGAATCCATTCTATCTGTCATCAAATTTTCCGGTCTCTTCCCGATCTTTCCATGTCCTGCGTCCAGTAAAATTATTTTCCCATTTTCACCCTGCTTTGTTACTTTGCTGCTGCCGCTGCTCATCGCTGGCAGTTTTCCTGCACATATGTATACAAGCAGCAGCATTGTGGATGCCATAATAAATTCCAATAATTTACGTCGGTTTTTCATAATTGCACCAATTCCCTGACCAGACGGGAAACTTCATAAATATTAATACAGTATATTCCGGAAGCTGTTTTGGTATCACTACTGTTTTGCAGTGGCTACATAATCTGCAATCTCCGTCCAGACAGAAGCCTTTTCCAGACCTAATTTCCAGCAGGCAACCCCTCCTATGCCGGCATTTTTCATGAAGTCTAATTTCGCCTGTATGGACTTCTCCTCTTCCAGCCAGATTCTTACAGATCCTGTATTTGTTTCATATTCTCCATAATACTGTGAAAGATCCTCCAGCCATGTCGGCGTGATTCCATGTGAAGAAAGCTCTGTCTGTGCCTTTTCCATGCCAACTGCGGTACTGCTTAACCAATAATTTCCATTTACGGCATCTTCTACATAAGTTCCCTCTGAACCTGCACCTTCTTTTGTTTCTGTCCATATTCTGGTATAAAAAGGAATGCCATTGATCACACGGTCCGCCGGAGCATACTCTAATACCTCATTGATTCCCTTCTGTACATATGGCAGGGAAGCTACGGAGCCTGCTTCACTGTCTCCTGCCCAATGCTCATCATATCCCATGATAACGAGATAATCTGCAACTTCTGAAATGCCTTTTCTGTTATAAAACTGGTTATATGTCTGTGATACATAGGTGTCCACACTCAGCACAATATTATTCTTTCTACATTCAATTGATAATTCACGGATAAACTCAATATAGTCATTCGCCATATCCTCATATATTTTTTCATAATCAATATTCAAACCGTCCGCCCCACAGTCCTTTACTGCATTGACAAGATTCTTTATCAGCTTCTGGCGGCTCTCATATCCTGCCAGAACCGTTCCCACATAATAAGTACCGTCCTCTCCTGCCGTAAAATCATCTGCCAGCGCCCATACTTTCATCCCCATGTCATGTGCTTTTTTTACATAGGATGCCTGTGCATAGGATGTGATTTCCCCGCTGGTATCGGCCAGTTTAAACCATGTCGGGGAGATTACATTTAAAGTTCCCTTTCCGTTCTTTGTGACTTCTGTCAGTGAATCATTTCCTGCGGTCCCGCTTACCTGATGCCAGCCCATGCATACCGTCTTGTCCAGTGTAATATGGCTGTATTCCTTTCCCTGATAAGAAGATACTCTCTGCTCTGTTTCTGCCCCATTTGTTTCATTTATTCTGATATATCCTGTTATCCCGTTATCTTTCACAACACGATACCAGGAATCATTCATTGTATCCTTAATAACCAGACTCTCACCCTTTGATACCTTCGCCATGTAATCTGCACCATCTTTATCAAACTGACGGATTACGGTATCACTCTTCGGTTTACATACGGACACCTCACCGAAATTCTCTGTGATAGCAATCCGGTTCGGATCTGTATACACTTCACTCTTCATGTCTGTTCTGCTTTGCAGACATTCCAGTGATACATATACCTGGTTATTGAGCAATTTGGTATTTGTGTCTCCTCCTACATCAAACATCTCTATCTCATCCGGTGTTGTATACAGAATTCTGTTAAAATCACTGTCCAGATAAAATTTATCATTAATCGACTGATTTACCAGTTCATACGGAAGATAGATATTATCTCCGTCCTTATATGCCGTTCCGACATTCTCCCCTTCTAAAAGAATTACATATTCATCTCCTGATACCAGCCCGTAAAAGCTCTTTAAATCCGTCGGATTCTCTTTTCTCAGAGAAGAACATCCGGTAACGGATAGTATCATGGCAATACAAAATCCCACTAATAATACTTTCTTCATGAAACTTTTCTTCATTTCTGTCTGTTCCTTCCTTTTTCTATAAGTTAATATCCTAGTATATGATATCTCAAGAAGCCCAAGAAATCAAGTTTCAAAAATCCCGCCGCCCTGATAAAAGCTGTTTCTGAAAATCACTGACACACGTCCTCAGTCGTATTTGTGAAAATTCTCTTTTATCTTTTCCCATATTATTCTGTTGTAACCGTCCGGAAAGTACCCGGGCAGCTGCTCTGTGTGGTATATTAATGATGTCCGGGCAAAGTCTTTTGTCCCCGGTTGAAGATAACGGTTATGCTTCCGGTAATGTCTCACCTCCCATCATGACTCCCATAAAGTCAAATAAATTTTGTTCCAGCATTTGTCTGTTGATCCGATTTGTTTCCGTGTCCATGCTCTGTGTCAGATTCTGATTCCAGCTCATCTGCTCTGTTGTATACAGATTTACAGGATAATTCACCACGGAATCAGTCTGATAGTCCGGAGTATATAGGGAAGCATAGATTTTTGTTCCCTCATACACAGCAGCATCCGCCCATGCACTGGACAGCATGATATTCTCCTCTTCCGTTGCATGGATAAATGCACCTGTATCCACCATGCTTTCCACCCGTTTTCCGGTTGCCACGATATAGTCCTCACCATCTGGGAACCGAATCCTGATATCAAACTGATCCTGTGTCGTGATTCCCTCCGGCAGAACAATGTAATCATACAGATAAGTGCGGATGCTGCCCGTCTGAGCACCGGCCTCGTAAACCATCGAATCTGTTATCATTATGCCAGCTTTTGTTTCCGCAGATAAATGCTTTCCCAATAAATCTGATTTGTCCGGTACAAAAAAGTCACTCTCTGTCTTTACGACAACCGGCACAAGTGCATCTTCATTCAGAAGATCTCCCTTATGCCCGCTTTCCTTCAGGCAGTATGCCGTATATTCTTTTTCTCCTGCCATCTGTGCTTCGAGTGCCTGTGCCTTTTTCTCGGCATCTGTTTTTTTATATGTCATTGTACCTCCATAGATTCCCAGCGGAATTGCGGTAACTATCATTCCAAGAATCATGGACAGTATCAGATTTTTCTTTTTTTGCCGTATCATTGCCATAATTTTCTCCCTTCTTATTGCAAAATATTTTAGGTAATTGCGAAACACTTAAATTTTTGTAAATGCATATGCAAATGAAA